>Ga0078894_10005171_pt1 | contig 10036 bp, 16 predicted proteins | sample LauGreSu1BDMLBSD_2_FD_67506 | JGI IMG/M metagenome (GOLD analysis project Ga0078894, IMG submission 67506) | Freshwater lake microbial communities from Lake Michigan, USA - Su13.BD.MLB.SD (version 4) (version 4) | ecosystem: Environmental > Aquatic > Freshwater > Lake | place: Lake Michigan...
GGTGTATAGTAAGATAAGTAGTGTGTAATAAATTTGCCCTTATAGTTAAATGGTATAACGACGGTTTTGTAATCCGTAATTTGCAGTTCGATTCTGTGTAGGGGCACCACTTTAAAGAGTCTTTATGTCAATAACTGTATACTGGGCACCAAATTATGAATTTGGTAATATCGACTGGAACATGTTGTATGCCGATCCAGTAAGTGTGTTCGACAAACAGATAGAACAAAAAACAAATGTAGACAAATGGGACAGTATGTTTTACTGTCCTGCATTTAAAAATTTAACTAAGAATACATTAGAATTCAAAAATCCTTTAGCGTCTACCTTCTTGTTTGACGAGCAAGGAAATGTAACTCCTAGTAAAAACGGTATGACTGCTCAAACTGTAAGACAACCTAACATCAAAGATAGGTTCTTACTAGAATACGGAATAACACCAATTTTCTTTTCCGATTCAGATATTTCTGTTACAATGACTTCACCCTGGTTAGAAACTCCACGGTGGGCCAGTCAAGCTAACATTGTACCTGGAAGATATAATATTGGTAAATGGTTCCGTGCAGTTAACATTGAGTTCATGATGGGGCAAGGCATTAAAGAACTAACTATTGAAAAAGATGAGCCGTTGGCTTATTTTACTTTCAATACAGATGAGCATGTAAAGTTTGTAAGATTTAAAATGGATCCAGAATTACGTAGGTACTCTGTATCCTGTGCAACATCAACCAGTTGGGAACCATGGATACCGTTAGCTGATAGGTATCGTAGATTCCAAGAGTCAAGGATGAGAAGCATAATCTTAAAGAAGATTAAAGAAAATATTGTTGAGTAGCAACTGGAGATAGCTATGAAGATCAAAGAAACTCTTGATAAAGCATATGGTAACATACCACGTGAAACTACAATTATCTTTGATCTTTCCTGGATGCCAGTTAGAGGTATTAAATATTACTGGATAAGATTTAAAAGATTATTCACAAGATAACCCGGGTTACACTTTGTACTGTTAATTAAAGTGGGCGATTGTCGCAGCCATACTGACACGGCGCATTGGATCTGCCGCAAGGCCCGCTATATGGGCGACTTGAGAAATCACAAAGGCGGGGACGCTATCCCGTCTAAATGGAAAAGAACGTGGACAGAGTAACCGCTCAGTCTAGGGCTCCTGTGGTGGGAGTAGCTAGACACTTTAATCAAATACATTTGACTCAACTATAAGTTGGGTAGTAAGGACAGCACACCACCGTAGTGAAAAGTGACGAGTGTGTTTGATTAAAGTGTGCGGGGTTCGTATAGTGGTAATACCTTAGCCTTCCAAGCTAATGCTGAGAGTTCGATTCTCTTACCCCGCTCCAAGTTTTAGGATAGATGACAGCAAACAACTAGCGGTGAAAGCCGCATCCGATGGTCTGGGGTGACCTGGACGAGCATGTTACGCTGGATCATGTTTAAAAAGTCTGGCAAAGCCTATCCTGTTGAATTATTCGGAGTGTAGCGCAGTCTGGTAGCGCACCTGGTTTGGGACCAGGGGGTCCAAGGTTCGAATCCTTGTACTCCGACCATTTTTAAATATAACTATGATATATAATCTAGACGAACATAACAAATTCTATGTAGAATATACTAGTTGTGAGAGACCGATAGGCACACTTAGACAAGAAATGGAACGTGCCTGTATTAAACTTTCCAATGAAGGTAAAATACTAATAAGTCTTACCGGCGGATTAGATAGTCAAGTTTTGTTACATACATTTCATACACTTGGATTACCATATCAATGTGCGTTCATGTATCATCCAGGGTACAACGACTTTGAATATGACAATATCAAGTTTCTTGAAAAGAAATACAACTTTAAATGCATTGTTATAGATATAGATCCATATTCAATTAAAGAAGAAATTGAAGATCTAGCAATTACTACTGGAATACCTGCTGAGCATCATATGATGAAAAAGTTCTTAGCACAGCTTCCAGAAGATACCGACTTCCTTCAAGGAATCGAAAGTTTTGATTTAATATTCGATTGGCAGGGCAAGGCACATTGTTTAGAATCGTGGACTTCTATTGAAATAGCAAGTCAACGAGCATTGAAACAAGTTCCTCGATCTGGGAAGATTGTCTGTATTGATCGACGGGCACCGTTTAATGAATTTGCTCTAGCGTATTTGTCAGACCCGATTGTCACTAGTTATATTAATAGTATCGAGTACATAAAAGGAAACGGTCTAGTTGAAAAAAGTTCAGGAAATGCTCCGTTGTTGCTCTTTTCATGGGAGCACTATGTTAAACCGATTATATACGGAATGCATTGGGGATCTGAACTAAAGATGTTTCCAAAATATGTTAGTTGCAAAAAAGTTGATTTTATAATGAATCCAAGTGATATTAAACTTCGTCACAATTATAAACGTCATGCCGTGTATATTAGTCGAGAAGAGTTAATTAAACATCTAAGTGACTGGGGGTCTGGTAAGACCCAACGATATACGCAACTTTAATACCCCTGTAGTTTAATGGTAAAACAGCGGATTTATATCCCGTGTGCAACAGATAATTGGCCAATGTGGGTTCGACTCCCGCCGGGGGTACCAAGATAGTTACTCGCTGTAGTTCAATGGATAGAACAACTCTCTCCTAAAGAGTAGATGCAGGTTCAATTCCTACCAGCGAGACCAAGTAATTTAATAAGTAATCAAAGGACTTTAATTGTGAGTATAAAAAAACTTAGCCGCGGTACAGAACTTGACAACGAGATCTGCGTAAAAAATGTCGGAGAGAATAGATTCGACATGGTACTGATAGCAACAATTCGTGCTAGAGAAATTTCTAGACAAACCAAACATCAAATGGCACAAGGTCCTTACCAAAATCCCTGTATATCTGCGTTGTTAGATATTCAAAATGGGAAAGTTGGCAAAGACCATCTCAAACGCATCTAGGACCTTAGCTCAGTTGGTAGAGCGTCTGCCTTACACGCAGAATGTCGTCGGTTCGAACCCGGCAGGTCCTACCAAAATATCTTAACAAGTTTAGCCAAAAAGGCTAGACACAGTTAGGTAAATCAATTATAATAGACACATAGCAAGGAAACTTGCAAACAATTTTAGGATCGTATCAGCAACATTCATATTACTATGGATCGTTGGACCCTATGGTAGTCAGCTGGAGTCAAAAGGTTCGCCTGGAGACATTGAAGGTTGCTATTGAAATAGACCAACAAGCTCAGAGTGATGGCCTGAGTCTAATAAAAGCAGTCAACAACGATCCTGTTAAAGTATTCCTAGGATGGATACAGCAACTTCAACTATACTAAAGCACTATTGCAGTAGACGGTGACCCCGCAAAGGTTGTAGTGGTAAGGCAGAAATGCCTAAGCCATAACGCTAACGGAACTGATGACAGTATGGAAAGACATACTATGTTCGTGTACAGAACTTACATGATAGGCTTAAGGAACTGAACCGATATACTGGGGATGGGGTTAAGCAGAAAATAAAATACCGTTCCGCCCATCCTGTTAAATTTAGAATGTTAACAGCAATTTTAATTACACCTTCAACGTAAAAAATACATTCTGTAAAGGAAAGAAAAATGAACGCATTTGTAAACGCAGTAGCAAATCAAGAAGCCCGTACTGCCAATGGCATGAAGGCTCGTAAGTCAACAGCTAAGGCATGTGTTGACCTGTTCTACAAGATCGGCGCAAGCCGTGGTAAGAACATCACAGGCGAATTCACTGCCGCCTACGTGGAAAACAGTGATGTAGCACTTCGCATCGCACAATGGGCACGTGATGTCCGTGGTGGTGCAGGTGAACGTCAATTGTTCCGCGACATTCTAGTTCATCTAGAAAAGCGTGACCCAGACGCCGCTTTGGCTTTGCTTCGCAAGGTTCCAGAAGTTGGTCGTTGGGATGACATCTTTGTCTTCCAAAGCCCAGCCCTGAAGTCAGCCGCTTATACCATGTTGGGTGATGCCCTTCGTGCTAAGAACGGTTTGGCTGCAAAGTGGACTCCTCGTAAGGGTCAAATTGCCGCCGAAGTTCGTGCCTTCTTTGGCATGACTCCAAAGCAATATCGTAAGAGCCTTGTGGCACTTACAAAGGTTGTTGAAACCCAAATGTGTGCAGGAGATTGGGATAACATCAACTTTAGCCACGTTCCAAGTGTAGCGTCTCGCCTGTACAAGAAGGCATTCAACCGTCACACACCTGCATTTGCAGAGTATGTGGCCAAGTTGGTAAGTGGTGACAAGACTGTCAAGGTTAACGCCAACGCAATCTTTCCGCATGATGTATTGAAGGGCATTGCCCATAGCTACACCAAGCTGGACACTACAGAGACTAACCACGTGATTGCACAATGGGACGCTCTGCCTAACTACGTAGGTGACGCAAGTATCCTACCTCTAGTTGACGTGAGTGGTTCTATGACTACATCTGTTGGTGGTAACACCGCAGTACGTTGTTTGGACGTGGCAGTTAGCCTTGGTTTGTATCTTGCAGACAAGAACAAGGGTGTGTTCAAGGATACATTCTTGACTTTCTCAAGCAAGCCACAACTAGTTACTCTAAAGGGTAACATTGTTGACAAGGTAACCCAAATGTCTAAGAGCAACTGGGAAATGAGCACTAACTTGCATGCCGCTATGGACAAGATCCTAAGCGTTGCAGTTAAGGGTTCAGTACCAGCTAGCGATATGCCAGCCATGTTGCTAATCTTGTCAGACATGCAGTTCAACCAATGCGCCCGTTACGACGACAGCGCAATGGAAATGATCGAACGTAAGTTCGAAGCCGCAGGCTACAGCATGCCACAGATTGTTTTCTGGAACCTAAACAGTTCAGACAACGTACCTGTAAAGGCAGACAAGACTGGTGCCGCATTGGTAAGTGGATTTAGTCCATCAATCATGACTAGCTTGCTAGCCGCTGATTTGGATCAATTCACTCCAGAAGGCATCATGCTTAAGACTGTAATGAGCGATCGTTACGCTCTTAACTAAAAAGTATTAACTTTTAAATAGCACCTCCGGGTGCTATTTTTTTAGGTTGACTAAACCAAAAGGTGGCATTATACTGTAAGTACAGTAAATAGAAAGGCGGAACAAATGTCCGAAGTCAAACTAAACAGCCTGTACAAAGTCACAATGACAGAGTATGAAAGAGGCTATGGTCAACGAGATATGGGTACTAAGTTCTTTGATAATGAAGAAGAAGCCAAAAAGTTCTGTGAAGAATACTTCTCCGGAGATCCAGATTGCTACTATAGAGCAGACTATAGAAAAGTAAACTAAACTGTTGTAAAAATACAACACTCGATCCTGTTAGCATATGTTGACAGGATTCTTTTTTGAGTGTATAATATGTTGATGTACAAAGTAAAAAATAAAGAAATAGAAACAGAATTTCCTAGCTTAGATGCGGCAATGGCCTATGCTAAGACTCTTGATGCTTTTGTTAGCATCACAGGAAGCGAATTTGAAATCGTAGGTATGTTTGGTGTAGACAGCATCGAAGACGGCTTATGCCCAGATGGTGTTGCCTACGATTGGAACAAGGCCAGTAGAATTGGCCGCGTTAAAAAGGAGAGAATATAATGCCATGGATTGAAAATGTGGCCGCTGATGACATCCCAAAAAGATTTCATCACGAAGCGGGTGAGAACAGTATGCTGATTAGCATTGTTGATCCTGGAAGTTGGCGCCCTACTCCTGCACACAAGTTCAAAGAAATTCATAACTTTGAATTTTTGGATGTAGAAGAAACTGACCAAGTGTTGGAAGAAGCAATGAAGTGTAGCCAAGACCAGGCAAATCAGCTTGTGGGGCTTTTACAATATGCATTGGCTCGTCGAATGAATGTAGTTGTTCACTGCTATGCAGGCATTTGCAGATCGGGTGCGGTTTGTGAGGTAGGAGTCATGATGGGGTTTGCTGATACTGGCAGATTTCGTAGTCCTAATCTATTAGTTAAGCATCGCATGATGAAGGCTTTGGGGTGGACCTATGACGCAGACGAAAAGCCCAATATCGATGATTGGCGAACATTTAGGAGTATTGATTAATGTATCTATGTAGAGAAGAAGTCCAAAAGATTTTGGACACCATGGATAAGTTTCCAGAAGCAACGTCATTTGAGTTGTTACAAGATAGCGGTAGTGGAATAGGTAGTGTCACCAGTTTGGTTGTGCATACTACAATTAACGGGCTTCCTGGAGAGTTTAAAACAGAAATTTCAGGTGTGGAGAATTGGTAATGAAAACATGGGTAACAAGCGACTTGCACTTTGGGCATAAGAACATTATGAGCTTCTGCCCGCAGACACGAGCACGTTTTAGAAACGATGTTACCTACATGAATAGCGCAATGGTAGAGGAATGGAATGCTAAGGTACAACCAGAGGATACTGTTTACATCTTAGGTGATGTAGCGTTCATGTCAGGTAGCGATGCCGGCAGAATGATGAATCGTTTAAACGGAACAAAGATTTTGATCAAGGGTAACCACGATCGTAAGACATTGATGGATTCGACATTCCGTAATGCCTTTGCAGAGATACACGATTATTTGGATGTAGTATATGACGGACATCGTATCGTCATGTTTCATTATCCAATTGCTGAGTGGGATCAAATGCACAGAGGAGCATTACACTTTCACGGACACTTGCACGGCGGTGTAAGTGGGATTGAAAAATATCGTGCATTAGACGTGGGTATGGATTCAACTGGTGAAATCGTAATCTCGATGGAACGAGCAATCCGTTTGATAAAAGAAAATGAAATCAAAGGGCATCATACTTAATACTCAAGTATTATATTGACTGTTCTTTGATTTGGTGCTATAATATACATATAGTAAGAAATAAGGAGCAGATATGACAATAGTAGAACGAGCAAGAGTTTTTGCTACAGCGGCACATGCGGCTGTTGGGCAAGTTCGGAAGTACACTTTCGAGCCGTACATTGTCCACCCTGCAGAAGTTGCCAGCATTGTTAGATCAGTGCCGCACACTGAGGCAATGGTTGCGGCTGCTTGGTTGCACGACACAGTGGAAGACACTGGTGTTACTATAGAAACCATCCGTGCTGAGTTTGGTGTAGAAGTTGCTGAGTTAGTTGGATGGTTAACTGACGTTAGTCGTCCGGAGCATGGCAACAGAGCACACCGCAAGGCTTTAGACCGTGCCCATAGTGCGGCAGCTCCTGCAGAAGCGCAGACAGTCAAGTTAGCTGACTTAATCGCCAACACTCGTAGTATCATGGCACACGACGAAACGTTTGCTAAGACCTACTTAGAGGAAAAGCGGTTATTGTTAGAAGTAATGACCAAGGGCGACGCTACATTAATGGCTATCGCTAGAAAGCATATCGGTGAGTAAAATGTTTAAAGATGAATTGAAGGCATACGTAGAATCGTCTAACCTAGTTAACATGAAAGAGTGTGGCGACGGTATCTACGTACTCAAGTATAAGAAGCGAGTGTTCTACGATAACCTGTGGAACGAATACATTGCTGAATGTCGTGGCTCTATTGTGGATGCTGATTTCAACTTGGTTGCTTATCCGTTCACAAAGATCTACAACTATGGTATCGAAAAAGAAGCGCCAGTACTTAAAGACAGTACCCAAGTAACTGCATTCCGTAAGGTTAACGGCTTCATGGTTGCTATGACTGTACATAACGGAGAACTGTTAGTGTCTACTACTGGTAGTACTGACAGCCCCTACGTTGATATGGCAAAGGAAATGATGGTAACACACATGCCGTTGACAGACTGGCGTTTGATGTTAGGTACAGCAGATTGCGAAGGAATGACTTTTATGTTCGAATGTGTGCATCCAAGTGATCCGCATATTATACCAGAAAAGGCAGGTATGTATTTGTTAGGAGCCCGTGAAAACACATGGGGTTCTAAGATTGTACGTGATCCGTTCTTTCTAATTGACTTTGCTGGATCGTTAAACTGCTTCCATGCAGAAAGTGTAACGACTAGCATGGTGCGTTTAAAGGAGATGGCTAAGGAATGTAAGCACGAAGGTTATGTATTCTATACTGAAGATGATGTGAGTGCTAAGATCAAGTCACCGTACTACTTGACTTCAAAGTGGGTTGCTCGCAATCCACGTACTGACAAGTTAGTGGACTTGAACAAAGACATCAAGCACAACATTGACGAAGAGTATTATGGGCTGATAGACGCTATCCGTGCTAACATCGTTGCGTACACCGCAATGGATGAACAAGAACGGTTAGAGTGGGTGCGTGGACAGTTAGCATGATGTACATAACGAATAAGTTTCATTCAATCCGACTGCCCGTTGAACCGGGCATGTTGGAATGGTTGCAAGAAATATATCCTAACTCGGGATACTATATTGTGGAGATTATATGATAGATGAAAATCATTTACCAGTAGCAGAGCAAAGTCTAGTATTTCGTCTACGCAAGCGAGCAGAAATACGTAGACAAATTAAAGATCGTAAAAGTGTACAAGAAGGTGCCGCAGATAGAATAGCAGACTTGCTAGAAGAAGCGGCTAATGAAATAGAAAGATTGCAACAATGCCAAAGTGTTATCAACTAATCGGAGTTCCGGGCTCAGGTAAAAGTACTTGGATCAAAAACCAAATTTGGGCCTTGGGACTGACTGTAGTTTCTACAGATTCGTTTGTAGAAGATTATGCAAAATCGCAAGGTAAAACTTATTCAGAAGTGTTTACAGAGTATATGCCCACAGCCGTTGACCTTATGGCTGAACAAGTTGTAATTGCACGTAAACACAACCATACCGTAATTTGGGATCAAACTAGTACCACTGTTGCCAGCAGAAAACGTAAGTTCCGAATGCTTCCAGATTATGAACACATTGCAGTTGTTTTTGGTACACCTAATCCAGATGAGTTAGCTCGCCGTTTGGCAAGCCGTCCGGGAAAAAACGTCCCGTGGACTGTTGTACAGGGAATGATTGATAATTTCGAAATGCCCACAGAAGACGAAGGCTTTATTGAAATTTGGAGAGTTTGAGCTTGCTCTTTAACTCTTTAGATGTTATAATAACAATATTAACTACCGGTATAGGCAAATGCACATTCAAAAATTCTTAGAGCAAGATATCCAAAAGCAAATTGAAAAAAGTTGTATTTGGGGACTACGTCTGCACTTTCTTGCTAGCGACCTTAGAACTTTTGCCAACGCAGTAGGATCTAAAGATCTAGATCAGTTGGCTACCTATCACTGGTTCAATCATCACTTTGCAGGTGGTAGCCCAGCAGGCGATGGTTATCGTACTGCATCTAATGAGAACTACAATAACCTAGGTTACTGTATTAGAGAAACTCAAAGTAACGTACTTAACACGACTGAAAAGAAAGGTAACCTAGGAGCAGACCTAGTTACAGGCTATGCGCTGAGTCAAATGTTGAGCCAGGGTATTAGCGGATTGACTACTGATCAATTCCATACCAAAGAGGGTGGGTTCCATTGTGAACACAACTTCCAGGTCAACCATATTAAAAAACTGTTGTTGGAAAAAATTCTAACTAACAATAAGATTGATCCAAAGAGTCTAGTCAGGTTTGTTATTGATCACAGCCTAGTAGTAACTGTTCATAACTCTGAACGCAAGGACGGTGGTTCAAACTTGAATAAAAACATTGCACCGTTTTGGAGATATTCAAATGTTGGCGCTAACGTTTTGCAGTACACCGATGACGGCTTTGAAGATGTGACAAACAACACTATTCAAGAGATCAACTCCACCCGATGGAATCGCAATAAATATTTTAAAGCGTTTAGAACCGCTTTTGAAAGTATTGCTCAAGAATCTGTTGACCAGTTCCGCGAAGAAGTGTATACTAGCACTTACAACAAAGAACCGTGTAGTAGCACAAGTCCAATCTTAGATGAGAAGAATCTTAAATTATTGGTCAAGAATGATCCTGGAGCAATCGCTAAGGCATTTTATCCAGACAAATTCAAAGACAGGTGGAAGAAAAACAAATGAAAAAATATCAATGGCACGAATGGGA
>Ga0078894_10005173_pt1 | contig 10033 bp, 7 predicted proteins | sample LauGreSu1BDMLBSD_2_FD_67506 | JGI IMG/M metagenome (GOLD analysis project Ga0078894, IMG submission 67506) | Freshwater lake microbial communities from Lake Michigan, USA - Su13.BD.MLB.SD (version 4) (version 4) | ecosystem: Environmental > Aquatic > Freshwater > Lake | place: Lake Michigan, USA...
GAAACTCTCAATTCTTGCTCTTGTTTCTACATTTTCACATCTTTACTATGCATTTTCTGTTTCCGCTTTTCCAGAATTTCTTGAGTTGATGTTGATTGCTTTAACTTTTTACCTTATAAAGAAGGGTCGCCTCAAATCTTCCATGGTAATTTTGGGAGTAGCAGCCATGGTAAAAATCGTTCCTATAATCCTTTTGCCATTCTTATTTCCGCTGGTAGGTCTATCGGGAGTAATAGCGTTTCTCGTTACCATATTTCTATTCTTGACAACTATGGTGATCTATTTAGATATAAACTATTTTCAGGCATTTTATAAAGTTTTTGAGATAACAGTGCGGGGCTCTGGAAACATTTTCCATCCAGAGTCAACTGAGCATTATGGCTTGAGTAGTGCTCTTGGGCGATTAGGGATTTCTTCATTAACTACTAATGCCGTCATACTTGCTGCAATAATTATGATAGGAGTGACCTATACTCTTGCACTTAGCTCTTCTTTGCTATTCTCAAGAAAATTTAGCAAGGAAAAAGGTCTAGAATTTCTGTTGGTTTTGGCCTCAGCATTGATTCCATTTGTGTCATCTTCCACCCATCGACATTCATTCATATTCCTAATTCCATTGGCATTTTTCATTGTTAAAGTTAAAAACGTGTGGGCACGGTTTGTTTTCACTGCTTCATTTCTTTTGATTTCAATACCAATCTATGGCATTTTCCAACTAGATTTTAGGATTATTAGTTATCTCTATCTTGAACCTGTAATCATGAATTTCGTGATATTACTCTTACTCATTTCGGTCGGAATCGTGAGAAAGAAAGAGAAAAGTTCGAGTGAATAGAACTAGTTTAAAACGGGGGACGTATTTCGGATACTTTATTGGAAGCCTTGCATATCTATATGTGATTACTAAAGAGCAGATTTTCAGTGATGAGTATGATTTATTGGGTTCTGGTGAAGATCTTTCAAAACACATCATGAAAGATGGAAGACCTATTGGAGCTATCATTTATAGATTCATGGCTTTTTTAGTAGATTCACCGGCAGATATACTTTATCTGAGGATATTGTCTTTAGTAGCATCTTTACTATTGTTACTTCTGATTTCAAAAGAGATTTCAAAGGTGTATAACGATGATTTCCTTAAAGTACTCATCTCAATAGCAATATTTCTTCCAGCTTTTGCACTGCATTTAGCGTGGGGCATGCTTTCCTATTTTATGATTGCTTCGTTAGCGAGTTTTATTGCCTTTAAGTTATGGACGTCGCCAAGTCGAAGATCAAGAGCAGTAGCTATTCTCATACAGATAATAGTTTTATTGGTCTACCCTCCCTCCGCTTTTGCTGCTTTTGCTTTCATGGGCGTAATCGCTCTAGTTTCCAAGGCACCGCTCATAACGGAAACTAAGAGAACTTGGAATTGGGTGGTTTTGAATTTTATTGCTGGTATGTCGGCAGTTGCTATTGTGATTCTCGATTCAAGTCTTCGAGGTTATACTCTGAATTCTCGAGTACAAATTGTGAATGCCGGGGATGCTCTGGAGAAGGTGGCTTGGCTTTTCTCTAGACCTCTAATAATTTCAACTAGGTTATTCGATATTAGAAGTCCTAACACAGCCACAGCATTAGTTACCTTCTTGCTTTTTTCATTAGTTTTCCTACTTGGGTTCAACCGACACCATGTTGTGAAAAAGCAATTGTTTGGCCGGATCATTCTTTTTGTTGCTTGTTTATCTCTTTCCTTAGCTCCCATCGGATTATCAGCTGACAATCAATTTGACTACAGACTGATACTAGGAACTAGCGTCTCTCTCTATATAGCTTTTGTGTTTGCAGCCCTCCAGACTGTAGAGAGATTTGCTAAGGGTGTAATCTCGAAAGTCCTAATCCTAATTATTTTCATGGTCGTGGGTGTCGGATCTATGTATTCGCACTCCACAAAGTTGTTTATTGACCCGTACGTTGTTAAGAAACAACTTATATACAATTCCATAAACTATTGCTTCGCTGAGAATGTACGCCCGCGAGGCATAGTTCTAGTGGGCCGCGAATTGATATATGCGCAGAGGGAAAATCTGGGTCTTTTCTCCATGCGAACTGATATGGCCTCGGAATGGGTTCCTATCCCTAGTTTCAAACTTGCTCTAAGTGAGATGAACCTGCCAGATGTCCGAGTTGTTTGGGCGGATTCAAATTCAAAGATTGAACCAGATGACTGCCGAATTGATTTGTCGAATTTTGTTAAAACATTCTCAAATTAGTCACATTGCGATAGACTCAGTTTATGTCTAGAGATAAAGCCGACGTTCTTATCTCAATAGTAACTCCGTGTTTCAATGAGGAATTGAGCATTAAGGAGTGTATTCAATCAGTTCGAGATTTGATGAACAAACTTGAGGGATTTGACTACGAGCATATCATTGCTGATAATCGATCGACTGATTCAACTGTTCAGGTTGTTAAAAATGAAATGTTAAGTGACAGAAAGATAAAGTTGATTGTTAATAGTAGGAACGTTGGTCCGTTTCGAAACATGTGGAATGCACTAAAGAGTGTTTCGGGGGAAGGAATAATTCCGTTTTTACCTGCTGATTTACAGGATCCAGTAGAAGTAATCCCAAGATTTATTCAACATTGGCAAGATGGAAACCTTGTAGTTTACGGAGTGCGAAAGAACAGAAAGGAAAGTATTTTACTTAGAACAGCCCGTCACACCTATTATAGAATCATCAAGAGATTCTCCGATGCTGATATTCCAGTTGATGCTGGAGAGTTCTTACTAGTTGATCGAAGAGTTCTACAGTCAGTGCTAAGTATTGATGATGAATACCCTTACATTCGAGGTTTAATAGCCCAGACAGGTGTCGCTTATGAAACTGTTGAATATGACTGGAATGTACGTAAACACGGCAATTCAAGAAATTCTATATTTAATCTCTTTGACCAAGCTATCAATGGTTTTGTTTCAACAAGTAAGGTCACAGGCCGCATTGTCCTCGTAGCGGGATTTCTTATATCTTTAGCATCAATCTGTCTGGCCCTATTTATGGCAGTATCATTCTTTTTCTTCTCTCCGGAAATAGGTCGAGGAATTCCACTCTTGATTGTGTCGATGTTTTTTATAGGAGGAATTCAAATCTTTTTTTTAGGTGTATTAGGGGAATACATCTTGAGTATGCATAATCAGGTTCGAAAATCGCCACCCATGTTTGAAACCGAGCGTCTAAATTTTGGAGATCGCTAATTGAAGAAAAACTTGAATAAGTACTTTGGAGGATTGTCTATCTTTCAAAGTCGATACTTTACGGACTCAACTCGATTCAACCTCTACATTTTCTTTGTTTACGCGGTCAGAACTGTTTATTGCTTGTTTGTAATCGACCCACATAGTGGGCAAGACGCACCGAGTTATTATGAGGACTCAGAAATAGTTTTAAATGAAGGTCCCTTGGCACAAGTTTCATACGCACCAATTTGGCCGATTGGTTATACCTGGTTTATGGCTTTAATCTGGCGAGTTGGGGGCCTAGATTCTCGACTATTAGGCTTTGTTCAATCCACCCTGGTACTAATTGCCACTTTTGCACTATATCAACTGGTTAAGAGAGAAATTAACAAGCAAGTCGCCATGATTTCCACGGTTTTAGTTACGACAAGTTTTGCAATATTCGTGTCATCAGGGGAGATAATGTATGAAACCCCAATGATGTCTCTATTCTTAATTGGCTTGAATTTTATTTCAAAGTTTAGTCTTGACGAAAAACAATCAAGAAAAAGCGCATTATTGGGTGGAGCATTTCTAGCACTCTCCATACTTATCCATCCAAGCATTTTGGGACCTGTAGTGATAAGTCTAATCGTTATTTTTGGGCGTCTCATAAAGAGAAAAAGTCAGTTTATAACCTTGATTCTGGTTGGCCTGATAGTTTTAACTGCTCCAGCAATTAACACTATGAGAAATTACATCTCTGGTGATGGATTAGGGTATACAGGCAATATTTATACGATAAGTACGTTTAGTGGATGGGGATCCCAAGATCCAGATCAATTGAAGATTTGTAACGAGAAAGGTGTAAAAATCACCAGTAAAGCTTTGATTTATAAGGACTGGTTTTACGACAGCACTCCTCGCCAGATTTGCTTGTACAAAATTGCATTAGATCACCCTAGAGCGAGTTTAGACATAGCCATCCGAAATGGAATACGTTGGGTTAGTCCGTATATCGGAGTATTAAAATCTAACGGCACCTGGTACCACGGACTAGACATCAGGCGATTAGCTCCAGAATATCACTGGTGGGAAGGTAACGCTCGGGTAGTTGATACAGTCTTATGCTCACTCTGGATTCTGATGCATGTTTCGTTAATGCTTTTCGGATCATTCTTGCTTTGGAGAAAAAGAGGATTACTTCAATTGCAGGATCGATTTACGCCATACTTATTCATATTGCCAGTCTTCACAAAGTGGGCAACTTCAATTTTTACTCATGGAGATTCACGTCATCGACTTGGAGTTAGCCCTTTATATCTAACCTTAGTATCTATTTCTATTTTCTATATTTGGACGAAGGCCCAAGCGAATTATTCAAGAAAGTCACTAAGTTAAAAACACTTGATGACATTGAGTGTTCGTGAAGTGAAGCTACTTCAACTTCATTAAATGGTTGGTTGGTATAGTCTCCATTCAACATAGTGATAATTTGGTTGGCCAATCCTTTAGTCGAATAATCTGAAATAAGTTGAATCCTTGTACTATAGATTTCAGCAAGATCAATTGAAATCCCCACGCCGGAACTCAGTATTGGTGTTCCAAGATATAAAGCCTCGAAAATAACTTGACCATAGGATTCAGTAAGGCTCGTGTGCAAGAAGAGATCTGAAGCTTGCATTTTCGATAAAACTTCACTTTCAAAACCTTCAAGGTGTATGAATTCCTCAGCCTTGCAATATCTAATTAATTCAATTAAAGATTCTCTTTCTGGACCGCTACCGTAGATAGAGTATTGAATTCTTTCCCCCATCTGATTCGCAAGAGCTATGGCTTCAATTGCTAAATGGAGATTCTTCTCCCAGGAAAGACGAGAGACAGAGACAATATTCTTTTCAAGTTTATGAGAAACAGATTCTTGTTTTGAAAGAGATGCGTAGTGCTGCAAAGACTTAAGATTTATTCCAATTGGATTGACAAAGACCTTAGATTGCGGAATACCATACTCATGAAGTGCCCTACTCACTTCACCAGAGAATGCTTGGATAGCGAAACTTGAGTGATAAGACATTTTTGCTATTATTGAGTGAAAAGTTCCTTTGAAGGGACTCCTTGACCGCAGCAGATCAAAAAAATATGGCTGATGGTGATGTATGACGATAAACCTAATCCTAAAGACTTTAGCTATAAATTGTGCAAACAAGGATGGTTTATATCCATGGGATAGAAGAAAGTCCGCTTTCCCCCCTCTGAGAATTTTCAACATAGAATGTACCAAATATTGGGTTCCGCCTCCAAAAAACAATGAATTTTCCTGGCAAAATGAACGCAAATATGGATTTTTCTTGATTGCAATAACTTCTTGTTTGATTCCATATTCACTCATCATCGTTAAGTATTCTTCGAACCAAATATTTCTATTTTCGAAATCGACAATGTGGATAATTCTAATTGAACGCACAATCACCTTTTTTTACCAAGAAAATTACACGGGTTCCATAGTTTCTTAGAAACTTACTTGCGAACATGTCTACAAATTTTATGATTGTTAAAATAGAATTCTTTGTGCTTGAGAAGTCTAGTCTCTTCCTTGCTGGCCACATAGTTTCAAACACTTGATAACTAATTATTTCAAATTCGCATCGTTGTAGCAAGGTTTGCATAGATTTTCTTGAAGCAAATGACACGTGAAAAGGCGGAACTTCTGCGAACTTGGAATAGGTTAAGAATATTCTGACTTTTAACAGTAGTGTGAATAATGTTGTATTGTTTTCTAAAGGCTGTTGTATCCAAATTACTCCATCTTCTTTTAGTCTCGATTTTAATGAATCTAGTAGCTCTTTGGGATTGGATAAATGTTCCAGTACATCACTCAGAACGATAAGGTCATAACTCTTATTTGTCGTGACAAAAGATTCAGGATCAAAAAATTGCGAATTAGGGTATTGTTCTCGAAGAATGTTTAAAGTTTTAGTGCTTACTTCAAAACCATCGATATTGATTTGCCAACTGCGACTGCGAGAATGCAAGTATCCATCAACCCCACAGCCATAATCTAATACGTCTTGAATTTCTCCTTGGGTCTGCATGTAACGTTCTAAGTCCGAAAACTTCTCTTCTAAACTGTGGAGCGCCTCAATCTCAGGTGATTCATTGAAATAATCACTATACAAAGCATCCATTTCTACACTATTTAGTGGAGGTGAAAGGGTAAAACCTACACAATTTGAGCAGTACAGATACGATCGAGTCCCCCTCCAAGAGTTTTTCCTTGTGACTTTGGAGGGGGATAAATCGGATTCTCCACAAAAAGTGCACAAATGAGGCATACCTTTATACTAGAGCAAGTAACTTCAGATTCTAGGAAGCAAACGCAGTTGTAGTATCCTTACATTGTGCCATTACAGGGTTTCTTTCTATGTTGAAGAATCGGAGAAGCAGACCCCTACAAAATTCTTGGGAATCCAAGATTCTTCAACGATCAATTGAATTAGATGAGCTTTACAAGTCCTTAAACCTCTATCCTGAAGATATGGGTGTGTGGAACCGTAAACACACGGAAAGACTAGATATTTCAAACTTTCGTTCAGATAACGTTTATGTCTGGCAAACTAGAAGTTCACATGAAAAGCAGTACCTAGTGTCGTATCTACTGGCAAAGTTACAAGACCATGGAAAATTATTGGAGACTATCTCCGAAGATGGCGCATTTGGAGCAGAAACTTATGAGTTTCTCGGCGAGAAAGTTTCTCGAGATAGAGTTGATTCTTCACTTGAAATTAATTTTTTAATAGAAACATTTTCTACTGAAAAGCTCTCTAATTCCAGAGTACTGGATATTGGTGCAGGTTACGGTCGCCTTGCAAAAAATTTATGCAAAGTCTTCCCAAGCATTCATGTTAGTTGTGTAGATAGTATCCCGATATCAACTGCTATCTCAGAATACTATCTACAATCACAGATTGATTCCGGTCAGATCACAATTTGCGATTTGACACAATTAGTCGAAATTCCAGTTAATTCCATTGACTTGGCAATTAATGTCCACTCATTTTCCGAGATGTCACTAGAGTCTGTAAAAAATTGGGCTCGCTTTTTGAAGCAAATACAAGTGCCGAGACTCTTTATAGTTCCAAACCCAAGCGAGTTGCGGTTAAATTCGGGTGAGAACTTTCGGGAGATCTTTGAAGAAAATGGCTATAGCGTAAAGGTCAAAAGAGCCAAATACCCAAATGGTATAGAGGCTAGTCTTTTGCTCTATCCCTCAAATTACTTCTATCTTGAATTGGGATAAGACGAAAGAAGTACGTCGCTTGTTTCAAGGCGGTCATGTAATTTCTACAAGAAAGTGCATGCTTTAAAAAAATCAGGTTAAGCCTCATCCAACTTAAATGTAGTTCTCCATAGCCGATGTACTTCATCGCAAAACAAGCAAAGTCTACAAAAGATTCGCGATTACCTTGAATAAAGTCTGCCGAGCTCATCTTGCTTCGGCTGGAAATGTGTTGACGGTAATTCACAAGTGGCTTATCGACATAATCTATCTCCGTCGCAAGTGCGACCTTGTTAAAGAAGTTGATATCTTCACCCGGGAGCTTTAAAGCTTCATTCCAAGATATATCCTTCTCCTTCAAGTGACTAGTTTTGAGTAAAGCCGTACTAGCACCCAACAAAACAATCGCCCTGGAGGGATAGCGAAGAATAAATTTATCAACAACACCTCGAAAACAAGGTTCCAGATTAGTCGTCTTCACCGAATTAACTTCTACGACCTTGACGCCGGTGTAAACCAGACTTAAATTTTGATTTTGCCTGAATAGATCCAGTTGCAACTGTATTTTTTCGGGTTCCCAATAGTCATCAGAGTCACAAAATGATACATAGTCGCCACTACAGTATCTTAGACCAAGATTTCTTGCGTGGTTCACGCCAAAATTTTGCGAATGAATTACCCTGACTTTATCAATATAACGATGCAGAATTTCATGTGAATCATCAGTAGAGCCATCATCTACCACAATAATTTCTAAATTTCTAAATGTCTGAGCTAATATGCTTTCGATACACTTACCAACATATAAAGCGTAGTTATAATTGGGGATTACAACAGAAATCAGAGGTAAATCTTTCACCTATTTACCCGTACCTATATACTCAGAAACATTTCCATCGTTTACCTCGTAAGCTCGTTTGCACATCTCAATGAATTTCGTTTGGTGAGAAATTACAACAATAGTTGCTCCAGCAGCTCTTTTCACAATGTTTTTCATAATAGTTTCTTCAGTTTTTGAATCCATAGCGTTTGTAGGCTCATCTAAAACTAGTAACTTAGAATCTGAATAGAATGCTCTTGCCAGACCAATCCTTTGGAGCTGGCCACCACTTACATTTGAACCAACTTCCGCAATCTTGGTTTCTAGCCCACTTGGCAACGAATCTAAAAACTCTTCAAGACATGAATCTTCTATTGCTTCCTTTAATCGTAGGGAATCCACAATATGAACATCTGATTCGAAAGTAATATTCATTCGAATCGTTCCTTTTAATAAGTGAGTTTTTTGACTTAAGTAGAAAATTGAGTCAAAATGCTCTCTCAATCGAACTTCAGAATTTTGATCTTGATTCACACCGACAATTACTCCGTCTTCTTGTGACAATAAACCCATGAACGCCTTAACGATTGAAGATTTGCCATTTCCAGATGGTCCGAAAAAATAGGTTATTTGATTTCTCTCTAAAACAACTTTTGGAACATTAAGCATGAATCCAGAGCCCTTGTATTTAATCACGAATGGAGGAATCTCTACGTTTCCTTGACTTTGGTTTTTAGGAGAATCAATCTCGAATGATTCTCCTAAAAATTCGAGATCTTTCTCGAACGCACTTAGACCAAAGGACATGCCCAAACTGGCGTAAATGGACATCAATCCAGCTTGAATTTTCATGATTGAAGGCAGCAATCTTGATGACGCCGACAAGAAAATTACCAATGCCGCTCTTTCACTTTGACTTGAATTTACTGTTGTAAGAAACAAAACAAGTAAACCAGTGAGCACTAGAATGATTTCAAATATAAACTTTGGAATTAAATTTGTATAGACAGCTTTTGCATAAGATTCCGATGCTTTGTTGAAAGATAATCGAAACTTGTCAGAGAAGTATCTCTCGCGCCCAGATACCTTGTTTTCATCGAGCATTAGCATCGCATCGTTTACAGTATCCCTCGCAATGACGGTTTGTTCAATCTGTTTTGCAAGCAGATTCTTGCTTTTGCTACCGAGAATTCTTTGGCTTAGAAAACCTGTTAAGAAAAACACAAGAGTAGTCAAAGCTGCCAGAGAAGGATTAATCAATGCAAAAATCACTATGTAAAGCATCAGAAGTATAATTTCAGCAAGAACAATCATCGAATTAGCAATCACGCCGAGAAAAAGCGCATTTGTTGATCCAGTAAGTAACTGCGATATCTCTTGAATGCTATGTGACTGCAGGAACGCTCCATCTTTCATTTGGATTTGTCTCAACAGGTTTGTGCTTAACTTGGATTGTAGGGAGCTAAGTTTTAAGAGAACCATTCGGTTCAAAGCAAGACTGCCTATACTTCGTAGTCCTAGGCAGAGAAGAATTAGTGCGTACAACGAGATTTGCAATTCAAACAAATTGGATTGGGGTACAAAATTGATGTTTCCTAGAAGGGGAAAATTTTGAAGATTTCCAGATGTTGTTACAGTGAATAAAACGCCTATGAGGATAATTCCAAATGCATCAAAGAGCGAGAGTATGGCTTGACCTAAAATCGCAGTAGTAAGCCAAATCCTGTCTGCCTTAGAT
>Ga0078894_10005176_pt1 | contig 10029 bp, 8 predicted proteins | sample LauGreSu1BDMLBSD_2_FD_67506 | JGI IMG/M metagenome (GOLD analysis project Ga0078894, IMG submission 67506) | Freshwater lake microbial communities from Lake Michigan, USA - Su13.BD.MLB.SD (version 4) (version 4) | ecosystem: Environmental > Aquatic > Freshwater > Lake | place: Lake Michigan, USA...
AAAATTATAAATAAAAATTATATAAGTTAATTTTATAATTATGTTTTTAGAATTGTTACATTATTTAATTGGCTTGTTTTTTGTTAGTTTGTTAATTTGTTTAATTATAAAAACTAATAATTATTTTAGTAGAAATAATCAGCCATTAACTCCACAATCAATGACTGAACATTTTTTGAATAAAAATAAATAAAATAACGTGTTTTTCATTATTTTTCAATTAAATTAAAAAATTGAATTTATTTTTCTCAAAAAAAATTGAGATATATTCAATTCTGTATAGTTTCAATTAAATTCAATTTCAATTAAAATTGTAAAATTCAATTAAATTCAATTAAATTCAATTAAATTTAATTAAAAATGACTCCAATTCAATTAACTATTTCAAACAATATGCTCAATATTAGCATTAACGTTGCTGATTTGCTTAGCACTGGATCAATAAATATTAGCTTAAATAATAATCAACTAGACCAACAAGTAATTAAAATTCCAGTAGCTAATGCTGAAGTCATTAATGACATCACAAATGTCACAATTAGAAAGCCTATTAAGAAAACAAAAAAAAGACCCAATCTTATTATTGAAGATGATGACGATAATGAACAACAAGAAAAAGAAAAGGAAAAAGAAAAAGAAAAAGAAGAGCCTATTCTCTTATGTAAGGAAGTATCTTTAGAAAAAAATGATATGAATATAAGTGATAATGAAATAAGTGATAATGAAATAAATGACAAAAAAAGAAAATATATTAGTCACAAATATGAAAGAGACGCTGATGGACTTATACAATGTCCTTATTGCGACTGTAAGAAGAAGAATTTGAGCACGATTTCCATGCACGTTTCAGTAAATCATGCGTCTGAAATGGGACGAGAATCAAATCCGTTCAAATGCGAACATCCAGGATGTAATAAGAGTTTCCCGATTAAAACTCGCCTACAACATCATATCAATAATCATCATGTAATCGAAAATCTGGTGTGCCCATTTCCTGACTGTAAATATTCGGATGCCAAGAATAAGCAGACATTGTATACTCATTATGTGAGAAAGCATATGAATTATGAAACCATGTGTAACGACAATGTGTGTAATACTTGTGGCTCAACAAAACCAACTGGTATAATTTATCATTTAGCGACTTGTAATCCTAATTCGCCGTTTTGTAAATCTGTTGTATAAAATGTATAAACTTGTTTAATTTAATTAATTATAAATTCTAAAAACATTGATATGTTTTTTATTTTCTCGTGTTTTCATCAAAAATCAAATATATTTCATAATATATTGAAGTTATGAAATATCTTGGTGGAAAACAAAGATTAGGCAAACACATTGCGCCCATTTTAAAAGATGTTTGGGCAATTTATGAGAGTCTTTTTTCAACATCATTGGAAGCATATTTAGAGCCATTTTGTGGCTCTCTAGGAGTTTTAAAGAATATGACTGATATTAAAGGTTCAGGAGTATCTGTTTTAGCAAATGATTATCATCCGGATTTGATTCAGATGTGGAATGAAGTAAAGGCTGGCACATTTGTGTGTCCTGAAAGTGTTTCAGAAGAGGAATATAATGCTGCGAAACTGTTACCAAGTCCTAGTGCGTTAAAATCGTTCATTGGATTCGGTATGAGTTTTGGTGGACGTTTTTTTGGTGCTTATTCGCAGAAATATTTAAATGATAAACCCGAGGATTTCTGTAAGGAAATGACAAATAGTTTGAAGCGAATTGGACCTGTAATTCAGAATGTAACATTTACTAATAAAGAATATCAGGAACTAACACCAAAAAATATGTTTGTGTATTGTGACCCGCCTTATGCGTTCAGTAAATATCCAATTAAATATAGAAGAGCAACAAAAAAATACGATGTATTTGATAATGCAAAGTTCTGGGAGCTAATGCGAGAATGGAGTAAGACAAATTTGGTTGTTGTGTCGGAAGTAACAGCACCTCCTGATTTTATCAATGTGTGGGAGCAGGAGCGCTACAGAAGCGCAGCACAAAGCAAAAAGACGCGATTTTGTGAAAAATCAGAAACAGAATCAAAAACACACAACACTGAGAAGCTATTTATTCATAAATCTATTGCTTCAAAAATGTTTCCTGTATCTGAAATTAAACTTTAAAAAATAACTAATATTATTTAATTAATTATTTTTTTATTTTTTCTCTAATAATACTTGGTAATCATGTATCACAATATTGTAACCATTATTTTGAAGATGTGGAATACTATATTTTCCTTTGCCATCTAAAATATTACTTCCAACATCATCAACTAATATAATACATTTTTCACTCATTAAACCTTTTTCAAGAATAAGTTTAATATCTATTAAATGTTGCATAGCAGCCTCTTCACTGGTTTCCATATGATCCATATATAAGAAATCAATCTTTTCGCTAAAGTCTAATAAAAAATTAGTTGAATATGTTTTATGAATTTTGACATTTGAATATTCATTACACATAGTTGTAACAATTTTATTTGCGCTTGTGTCAGGGTCAACTGTATAAATATTACATTTTTGTTCTTTTAAATTTTCAGCAAAAACTTTTGTAAAAATACCGGCTCCCCAATCCCATATATTTGGATTATTTGGATCCCAATATTGTTCATCAGGTATCATACAACCATTTACACCACCATCTACAAAACTTCGACTACTGCCTAATTCAACAATATTATAATACCTATTATTGTCATCCATATGTTCCATATTATTTTTTATCATTTCATATGATTTTAAGAATGTACTAGTTCTTCTTTTAAAAAAATTGGAATATTTCATTATATATAAATATTTTATATTTTATATATAATATTTCAACGAATTACAAGACAAATAATAGTTTAATTTGTTAAACTAAGAAACTCATCCAATGATATAATTTGTATTGGTTTGGCCAGTGTTTTATTTAGTTCCCGTGCTTTATCTAATTTTCCGGAGCTCTCGGTCACTGATTTTGCTACTAAAATATCCGTATTTTTCGAGACAGATGACCCAAATTTAGCCCCAACTGCTTTCACCTTGTCTTCAATGACCTTCTCGGTGAGCCCTGTGACAACAATTGTCTTGCCATTGAATGGATGATTTGCTATAACTGGCATTTCAAGTGCCAATGCCGACTCCTTTGGAACTAGCATTTTATCTTCTAATCCTGTATCTTTCAAAAACGCAATGAAATCAGGGATTTTCTCTACGAATGCCGATGCTGTCTTAGAAGCCATGCCTTTGATTTCAGTTAATTTTTTAATCTTTGCTTCATTTGATTCCTTGGACAACAAAATATCCGGATAGGTCTGAATAATAGGTCCTAATCTTGTCTCACTAAACCCGTGACCAAATATATTTGATGCGGACATAATAGTTACAAGTGTAGCCTTTTCTATCTTATCTTGTATACCATTGTATATTTTTGCCGCCATTTTCTTCTGAAATCCTTCTACTTTCAAGAAATCTGCTTCCGTCATTTTTATAATCTTGCCAACACTATCATATCCAGCGCCAATAATTTTTACAACATTGCCAGCACCAAGACCATCTACTTCAATACCCTTGAAGAAACCAGTAATATTTTTTTCTTTTACTGTGGCATCTTCGCTGGCATTTTCAAGCATAATATCCACATGAGTTGAATTCCATACATATGGCACTGATGGCATTTTAGGTTCAGGCGCAGGAACTATAACAGATTTAATATGAGGTATTACGTCGCCACTGCGAATAAGCTCAATTGTCGCACCAATACCAACATTATTGTTCAAAATAAACGCGCCATTGAAACCAGTAGCATATTCAATTTGGACACCACCTAAATGAATTGGCTCTATTTGGACACGCGGTTTCAATAATCCGTCTTTACTAGGCGTCCAAATTACGTCGACAACTTTAGCTTCAGCCTTTTGGTCTGATAAAACCATCTTGAAAGCAAATGCGTGCTCTGGGTTGCCATGTGCTCTTTGATAAACATCATCATTAGTGACAATTATGCCGTCTATTTCGTATATGTAGTTTTTTCTCCAATCGACAAGCAGTTCAGACAACATTTCATTTGTTAAAGCAGTTTCAATCTTATATAATACTGACTCTACATTGAGTACTTGTAAGAATTTCATTTGTTCAGATGGTTTCTTACCCGACGGCATAATTAATTCATATGCGACAAAATGAATGTCTTTAATTGTCTCATTAATAGTTTTGTGATTGATAATGCCTGCTACCATATTTCTAGGATTGGCAAATTTGTCCTTGTATTTTGACTCAAAAACAGACTTAGGTATAATAAATTCACCGCGAATCGCGATACCTTTTGTCTTGGGTAGCTTCAAATATTGTATTAAATGACTGATATCTTGACCTACTGTTCCGTTGCCTCTTGTATACAATTTTGGAACAGTTCCTTCCGTAGTGTAAAGGCCAGAAACACCGTCTAATTTACATGATAAAACATAAGGCCCCTTGTATTTCTGTGTCCACTCTTGTAAAGCACCAGTGTCGGGTTTAATCTTGTCCATTGATGCCATTTCGTAAGGCAATTGTGCCTTGTTTTTCTCAATAACAGCACCAATTTCAGTTGTAGTTATATTGGATGGGAATTTGTTATCAGTATATTCCTTGATAATATCGTATTGATTATCTGTTAGAATTGGCTGAGAATTGTAATACATTTTATTCAAATATTGAATCATACTTGTTAGCATCTGTTCATTCAATGGTTCCAAAACTGAAATACCTTCGTGCTTGAAACGTTCTAAATTTGCGATTATTTCGTGACTGGTTTGCGGTGGCGATGCGGCTGCTTTAGCGACTACTTCAGGTTCTTCAACTAATACAACTGCGGGCTTCTTCTTACGTGTTGTCTTCTTTTTTGTCTCTGGTTTTTGCTCCTTCAATGGTGTAGGTTCAACTCCGTGGGTCTCTGGAATATCTTGAGACACATGAACTTGTTCCTTCACCAATGTAGGCGCCATTTTTTCAGAAGCAACAACACTATCCACTCCTACAACCGCCCGCCCATCCCGCCTCTCAATCGGCGCCTTATATGCCAACTTCAAGAAGCTAAATATGTCCTGTTCATTTTCAAATATTTGGTCCACCTTTTGACCCTTGATTTTATTTTCCATCAAACTTAGACCATGCTCATTCAATGTGTAACCTTGTTCCAAAGCTTTCTGGCGCATTACGGTGTTAAATGCTTTGCTTCCAGTGAAATACAAGATGGCAAATGGGAACTCTTCGGGTGGCGAATATAAGAAATCGACGCGACGAGCAATATGTTCACCAGGTAGCTTAGCAATAACAAGCGTTTTTGACAAGCCTCTAGATAATACATGTGTAATAATCTTTCGTTTTATTAATTCGTCGACAAAGTTCTTGTAAACAGTACCTGAATTGCTTGTAATAATAACATCAATATCACCGGAATTTTGCGCACCTCGACGATAAGAACCGACAATTTCAAACTTGGAACTGGGGTCATTTGAAAAGGCGGATTTAAATATGTTATTATATTCTTCTATTTCTGACCTGGGAATGCGCTCCAAAAGTTGCTCATAATATTCGAGTCCGATCTTTTGAATACCATTTAACTCTATAAATAATTCATTTTGTCTGGCTCTCAACTCAGCAATTGTTGTAATACCTTTATCTACTAGTTCTTTTGCTTTTTTGGGTCCAACGCCATAAATGTCTGCCAGAATATTAACAGGATTATTTTTCTCTCTTTCTAATATTTTTAATGTGCCAGTTTCAACATATTCATTCAGTTTATCCATAATTGTGTCACCGATTCCTGGTAACCCTTTTAGTTGTAATGGATTTGTAATGTCATCTGGATATGACATGATTGTTTCTTGCGCTTTCTGGTATGCTCGGGCTCTGAATGGTTCACCTTGTTTCAACATAATATTACTTAGCTTATCAAGGATATCGATAAATTCCTCATTGTATTTTTTGCCGGTTATCTCAGGATTTGGATTTGGTTTTGGATTCATTATTAGTTGTTTTTGTCGAGATATCTTTAAACTTCTTTTCTTAGAAACTTTTGGAATTATGATTTCTTCAACTGGTTCTTGTATGTTACCTATGCCTTCTAATTTATGTTCTCCAGTTATAATTGGAGAATTTGGATTCAATTCTTTTTTATTTTTCCTTGTTTTTTTTGATGGTGTCTTACTCTTACTCTTATTTTCAGTTTCTTCTACTAGTATTATTTTTGGTTTTTGTTTTTTTGTTAGTTTAACTTTGGGTTTGATAGCATCTTCTATTTGTTTTTTTAAAGCACTATCGGGTGATATAATTACAGGTTTTGACATATATATTTATCTAAATATAATTATCTTTGAGAGAAACCAAATAATTTATTGAGATTTGATGTAGGACCAGACGCAAAATTTATGTTTGAATTGGGCATTACAAGCTTAGTAGACTTCATTTGTTTTATTTTGTGTTTCTGTATAATATCCTTGATTAACATATCACGATATTCCAATGCTGTCATTGGTCTTTGTTCTTGAACTTGGTCATATTGGCTATTTTGGAAATATTTAATATATATATAACTACTTTGGTTTGGATTGGAATTGCCATTAGAAACTTGTGGTTTCTGAACTTCAGCTCTATTGTTGCCCGTTTTTTGCGATATTTGTGGTTGATGTGGTTGTTGTTGTTGGCCATCTAACAAATGTAATTTACCATTTGCTACAAACATACCCATTTTGTTTAAAATATCGTCATATGATACTTGTGGTTTAGTAGGTGGCATTGTGGGTCTTACTATCTTAGATTTTGGTCCTGATAAATATGGTTTTATGTTTTGGTTAGGGATTTGACTAGAAGATGCTTCACTGGGTTTATTGGTTTGTTCTACAAATCTCACTTTATTAGTCTGTTTAACCACATTGATTTTAGGCACACTGGTTTTAGGTGGCATATTTTCTGGTATTTGCTCATAATTTATCTGTAAATCATCAATTTCTGTTATATGTAACTCCATTATACCAAGAATATATATTTTATATTTTGGATTTTTACTAAGAAAAAGTGTTGTATTATATTATACAATATAGAAATGCCAAGAAAGACAGCTAGAAAATATAGGACTAGAAACAGAAACAGAAGTAGAAATAGTAACAGAAAAACTAGTAATAGAAGACCCAAAATAAGAATGGTGAATCATGGATTTATGAAAACTGTTACTACTGTTAATAACAAAACAAGCGAACGAGAACTAGATTGGGATGGTAAATATGATGGAGAAAAAGCAGTAATTCATGCTAAATTAAACAAAGATGGTAAAACTGAAACTATTAATAAAACATTCTCGGATGAAGAAATTAAACAGTTGTTAGGTTATTCGACTGTGAATGAACCATTGGAATCACGATTGAAACAGCATATGAATACAAATACAAATAAACCAATTCCTGTTATTTTAAATGATGACAATATGCTATTTTTGGAAGAACCTAAACAAAATCCTATTCATATGAGACAATTTACAATCAGAATATAAATATTTAATACTGAATAACTTAAATATTTTTAGCTACTCATATATTAATATTAATAATAATGCTGTTTAGAAAATATGGTGGAAAGAATTATTCAGCAACAAACAATGTTATAAATAGTAATATATCAAATAATAATCAAATGAATATAAATGGAGTTTCTGGACAATTAAATACTAAGGAGACTAGTTCGTCTCATTTTGATATGTCAGGTAATTCTATTTTTCATTTGGGAACTATATATTTTCAAGATGGGTCATCTATGTCTACAGTTCCAGTGCCTATTCCTGGTCCTCAAGGTGCGACGGGTGCCACTGGTGCGACTGGTGCGACGGGTGCCACTGGTGCGACTGGTGCTCAAGGTGCCACTGGTCTAACTGGTGACACTGGTCTAACTGGTCCTACTGGTGCTCAAGGTGCTCAAGGTGCTCAAGGTGCTCAAGGTGCCACAGGTGCTACTGGTGCTACTGGTTCTACAGGTGCCACAGGTGCTACTGGTTCTACGGGTGACACTGGTTCAACAGGTTCTACAGGTGCCACTGGTTCAACAGGTTCTACAGGTGCTACGGGTGCTACAGGTGCTACGGGTGCTACAGGTGCTACAGGTTCTAGAGGTGCCACTGGTTCAACAGGTTCTACAGGTGCTACGGGTGCCACTGGTTCAACAGGTGCCACTGGTTCAACAGGTGCCACTGGTTCAACAGGTTCTACAGGTGCGACTGGTTCAACAGGTGCCACTGGTTCAACAGGTGCCACTGGTTCAACAGGTGCCACTGGTTCAACAGGTGCGACTGGTTCAACAGGTGCGACTGGTTCAACAGGTGCGACTGGTTCAACTGGAGCTACAGGTTCCACTGGTGCCACAGGTGCCACAGGTGCCACAGGAGCTACTGGTTCTATTGGACTACAGGGTGGTATGGGTGTGACTGGTGTGACGGGTGCCACTGGTTCAACAGGTGCCACGGGTGCGACGGGTGCGACGGGTGCTACGGGTTCTACAGGTGCTACGGGTTCTACTGGTAGTATCTTTTGGTCATCTGTTAATACAAATGATATTCAAAATAATAATTCTGGTAATGTAATTATTGAAAATAATTTAAATGTTCATGGAAAAATTAATGTTTCTGGAATAGGTAATACTGCCACAATACAACCAAGTCAGATAAATTGTAACAATTTACAATTACAAGGAGATAATTCTAATGCTTATATAACGGTAACAAATTTAGGTTCAACATTATATTTTGGAGCATCAAATATAAATATTTTAAGCATTAATTCTAGTTTTATGTCTTCAACTGTGTCAATGGTGGCACCACAATTTATAACAGGAGCAGGTGGAACTGGTTATGTAACATTGGAAAAGAGTGACGCATCAAATCCTGGATATATAAATTTTGTAGATTCAAGTTATAATAGAGTAGCCTATATTGGTTATCAAAATACTGCTAGCTATATTTCTATGTATGCTAATGGAGTTACAGGTTCTGGTGGATTATATGGTGGACAATATTATACAGGATTCAATATGCAAGGTAATTTTTTGCTTAATCAAACTAACTATCCACCAACTAATAGTTCACAAATTGGGTATCAAGTTACTACATCAAATACAACTAGAATAACTTCAACGTTTTCGACAATTGCTTCAATTACTAGTGGAATTACTAATGGAGTATATATTGTAGAAGGTCAGTGTACTGTTAGCTATAGCAGTAACAGTACTGGTTCATGGCTGAGATTATCTTTATCTACCGGTGGAGGTTTTAATGCTAATTGTACACAAGATTTTGCGACAAATGGAACTCTAATGTATATTAGTATATCTGGTGTCTTTACCATTACATCAAGCTCTATTTATTTATCAGGTGAGTCAGGAGGTTCTACTAATCCACAGTCAAGTGGTAATAGTAATAAACTTACAGTTACACGTATTGCTTAGTAATATAAAAATAATTAATAACGTTTACAAATATGAATATTTTAATACTGAATAACTTAAATATTTTTAGCTACTTATATATTAATATTAATATTAATGTCGTTTAGAAAATATGGTGGAAAGCAGTATTCGGCAACAAACAACATTACATATAGTAATATAAAAAATAGTGAGCAGATGAATATCAATCAAAGTTCTGGTCAATTGAATACCAAGGAGACATTTTTGAGCAATCTTGATATGTCAGGTAATTCTATTTTACATTTGGGTTGTATATATTTTCAAGATGGGACATCTATGTGTACGGCTCCGAATCCTAACCCGGGTCCAACTGGCCCTCAAGGTGCTACTGGTGCTACTGGGGCAACCGGTTCTACTGGTGCTACTGGTGCTACTGGAGCACCTGGAATGATTGGAACTACTGGTGTTCAAGGAGCTACAGGTTCTACTGGTGCTACTGGTGCTACTGGTGCTACTGGTGCTACTGGTGCTACTGGTGCTACTGGTGCTACTGGTGCTACTGGTGCTACTGGTGCTACTGGTGCTACTGGTGCTACTGGTGCTA
>Ga0078894_10005178_pt1 | contig 10028 bp, 16 predicted proteins | sample LauGreSu1BDMLBSD_2_FD_67506 | JGI IMG/M metagenome (GOLD analysis project Ga0078894, IMG submission 67506) | Freshwater lake microbial communities from Lake Michigan, USA - Su13.BD.MLB.SD (version 4) (version 4) | ecosystem: Environmental > Aquatic > Freshwater > Lake | place: Lake Michigan...
ATTCATGGCATGTCTAATAGCCATCCACATATCTAGGTATTTATATGTAGCTAGTCTACCAGTAAATATTACATTTTTTTCGTTATCCGCCATAGCTTTATATTTATTGTATATATCGACACCTTCGCCAAATGGTATAGGATAAAATGGAACATCTCCATCTTCTGCTAGCTTAGAATACTCTTTTGTAATTATAGTTGGCCCTTTGTGATTCTTAGTAAAGAAACTGTGGTCGTATTTCCTTGTGTATTTATTTAAATTCGTATTGTCGTTGATACAGAACGTGTTCTGCTTTTTAGAAGTAAATTTATGTTTAAATACTAAAGATCTATACGGCAAATCTCCATGTGCTTTTTCAAAAAAATCATCTATTTTGCCAGTAAATATTGTTAAATCCGCATTGTATTTTCTCCATTCGTTATTTTCTACTCCAATGTGGACTTTTATTCCGTCAAGCATATTCTCCATCATTTTTGTATATCCAAATTTTGGAATACATTGATATTTTTGCCCCTCAAACCAAGTAGGATTTTCACAATCTTTTGTTTTTGGTATTCTATTAGTAATTGAAGAAGGAATTTCGGAAAATGGAACTCCCCATTGCTTTTCTGAATAATCTTTAAATAAATATTTTATAATCTCTTCCTGACTTAGTTCTTTTCCTATTTTTTCTATTGTCTTTTTGCTATATGGAATAGGAATTTTACCTAAATACGTATTGGCGACGGGTCTTAAAAAGAACTCTTCCCATTCTGTATATCTACTTAAAAAAGAAAAAACCTCTTCGTCGTCTGTATGAAAAATATGAGGTCCGTAATTATGAAGCAATACTCCATTAGTATTACTATCGTAACAATTTCCGCCTATGTGATAACGACTTTCGAATATTTCGACATGGTGACCTTTTTCCTTTAAAATAATTGCAGAAGTAATTCCGCTTAGACCGCATCCTACGATTTTAACTTTCATTGGTTATTTATAGTTTCTAGGGAAATATATGGCATAATCTTCTGGAAAATTTGGGTCAGGAATGCACTCTTCATAATCACCATAATACCATAACTTTTCTGGATCTTTCTCCTTGTCTGGATTAATATTTATACAAATATGCTGTATAGATTTAAGCTCATTAAATCCTCCTTCATATCCGTCTACTACAATCATTTTTTCCTGATCTTCCAATTCTAAAAGCTTAATTAATTCTTTTACTTTCATTTTTTATTTAGTTTTTTTGTTTATATTAACTAATTTTCTAAGAAAACATAAATTATTTAAAACATTATCGCATGCATCCCAGTCTCTCATTTGCATGCTGGCTTCGTAATCATTGTCATATTTATCAATTTTTTTCGTTATTGACTCTTTAAAGTCATTAGAAATATTACTTTTAAGGTAAGTAATTATTTTTTCTAAATCGTCGTCATCTAAATGAAAAGATATATCCATTCCGTCATATTTAGATTCATACCCGCAAGAAATTTTTAATTCTATAGGAACCGCAAACTTTCCTAAGTTCTTTCCAGAAAAGTCAGAGTAATAAACGGCTTCTTCTCTTTCGGCTGGCTTTATGATTTTCTTCATAAGAAATTATTTATTAATTTTATCCATTGAATTTTAGATAGAGGTTTATTATCAAGTATTGAAAAAGCATACGCAGAATTTTCTTTATAGTTCCTTTTTATCATTTCGGCTTGTTCTTTTCTAGATTCCACTTTTCTAATATCGTGAATCATTTCAAGAATGCTATCTATATATAGTCTTGCTTTTTTGCCGGAATTACAAATTTTTTCTATTTCGTCTTTTAATTGTAAAGCTATTTCAAAATCAAATTCTGTTTCGATTTTTTTATAGAAAACTTTGCATTCGGGCATTTCAGAATCGACATAATATTCAATTAAATTATTTTGTGAGTTTAATTGTGACTTAACTCTATGACAAAACAAATACCAGTCAGATTTTAATTTGATCCTATTCTGTCCATTATTGTAGGATATGACGATTCCTTCTTTACCTTTCCAATTTTTAATAGTTTCTGCTATTTTAGCAAGATTATTAGTATCTAAAAAGTTATATGACTGTGGAGTTGGCATCTGACCAATTTTTCTCCATATATTAACTAAATCAGATGATGATACAACACACATTCCATTCTTGTTTATAGCACCAATAAAATAGAATTCTATTTGCTGCGGTCTAACAACAATAACATTATTAGGTGTTACGATTTCAAACAAAAGACTGATATGTGAGTTTTCTTTTAAGAACTCAACTACCTTTGGATATTTCTCTGGCAGCAATTCGAAATCTTTAGCATTTTTTTGAAGGGCATATGTAACAGTACCTCTCGTTCTCATTGAAAACCGGTCATTAACATAGTCTACTATAAGAAGAGAACCATCTATCTTATCTTCCAGTTTCCAATCGTTAAAATCCTCTGGACTTGGATAACATTCCCGTTTCTCACCGTAGTTAAAAAACTTAGGAAAACCAGAAGATAAAACGTTACCTTCTTTATCTGTAATCAAAGAACGATAAAACAAATTATTTTTATTCCATCTCGCGTCGATCTGTGGAGTTATTAAATAACAGTCTAACTCACAGAACCTGTTTGGAACAATATTAAAATATTCTTCTTCTATTGGTAAATGTACTTTCACTAAATAAAATATTTAAAAATAAATATTCTCAACTTTTCAATAAAACTCGTAATATTAAATAAAACCTTAGTCAGACTTTTCCAAAACCAATTCCAGCCAGAGTATATGGCTAAGGCTCTTTTGATTCTATATTTTAACTTTTTTCTTTCTTCAAAAAGTTCTTGTAGGGTATTTCTATTTACAGAGAATTTTTTAAATTCGGCTATTTCTAATTTATCTAGCTTGCCATAAATAAAATAAGCATCATAATCAATATGAAAATCATGCATTTCATCGAATCGTTCGTAACAATAAAAACGTATTACACCGTGATAATTAATTTCTTTTTCTGTGCGACTTAGCTCTTTGACGTCTTTAAATAGTGACCAAGGAGATATTTTTTGCGCTTTTCTTTCTTCTTCTGTCCATGGTGTATATTCTCTTTTAATAATAACTTCAATTAACTTTCCATCTTTCGACAAAATGTATTCTGATAGGCAATTATCTAAATCTTTCGTTTGATATTCAATATCGAGCCAGTTTATATTTAAATTTTTAACTTCTTCTGGTAATGGAAGCTGTTTTTTTATTTTTATAGTGTCGTACATTCCCATATTTTTTTAATTTAAATATTTGATGTATATTGATTATATATTTTATAATCAAACATCGTTCGGTTTAAAAATGTATTTTTTGTATCTTCGTCAAGCGAAGCCAAATCAATATTCGACTTACTAGACGCGGATTCGTTTTTAAGTTGTAAGTTATTTTTTAACTTGCCTATTTCTTCTAAATTTATCGAATAGCATTCATTAAAAATTTCATTTAATAATTGATCTACGTTTTTAATGTCTTTTATTCTAACACCATTTAAAAACTCACAAGTTTTCTCGAAATCGTTTTCATCTATAATTTTATTATCGCTAATGCCTGTAATACATCTAATTATCCAGCTGTCTTCCAATTCGTATGACTTTAGATAATCAGTAAAAGACTTAGAAGCTATTTTTCCATGAGTACTTTCATGGCTAGAAATATCCCCTTTTAAATAATGAAACATCGAAAGAGCCCTAGAAAATGGATCCCTCAAGACACAAAAGTAAACAGGTAATTTATTTATTATTTTATATAAATTTTGATATAACTCTGTTTTTATAAATTTAAAACCATTAGATTCGATATGAATTGAAGATATATCTATTCCTTTATTTTCTAGCTCAGAGATAAGATCTTCTAACTCAACTGAGCTAATATATGGATTATTGGGATGTTGTTTGAATTTTTCTTTTTTTGCAAAAAAAGGGTCGTATGCGGTTAATGTAATAATCGTTTCGTTATTGAATTTAACAGAAATTAATCTTAATGCAACGTTCCAGCCAAGTTCTGGATTTTTATTTTTAAGTAACCATCTTTTTCTAATTAAATTAAAACACCAGCTTAGAACATAATTTCCTGCGTTTTTTGGGATATGTAAAAAAATAGGGATCTTGTCCATAAATAATTATTTTAATTCATAAATTTCGTTTATATCAAGAAGTCTAGATTCACATCCGTTTATTTTTTCTGCCCAACTTGAATGAAAATGCCCATAAAAATGTAGACTTGGTGAACATAGTTTGAAAATCTCATCCATCACGGCTCGTTCTTCTGTTAGGTCTTGAATCAAATAAGCATCTTCTCTAGCCCATCCGTACACCATCTCGTTAAACTGTTGAGGAAAACAATAAGATGGCGCTGTATGAGTTACAAGAATATCAACTTTTTGACAGGCATCTCTATTAAAAACAACGCCTTCATCTTCCCAATGGGAAACACCAACTCTTCTTCCCGTTCTGTCAACAGATACTGCGCCGCCTATCAATTGAATAGCTTTAGAATTATATTTTAAAATCGAATAATCTTCGACCAACTCGAAATTATCTAAACATACTCTGTCGTTTCCTTGAAAAAAGGAAGGATCGTCGTGATTTCCTCTAATACCATAAAATTTAATATTATTTTGCTTAAACTCCTTATCAAGCAAACCAGAATTTATTCTATCTTGATTTGAATTAAATCCCATTCCCAAATCACCAACGGAAATAATGTTGGCATTTGAAATTTTCTTTAGTTGTATTTTAAAAAGCAATTCATTCCAATTTCCGTGGATATCGCCTAAAAATAATATTTGTTTATCACCATCCAGCTTCTTCGTCATCATTAGTTTGATATACTCTATACTGTTTTATCTCTTCTGTCAATATGTCTTTTAAACGAGCCAATGCAAGTTCGTATGTATCGCATTCTTCTTCAATTTTATCAAGTATGTAACCATAATGGCAAACTAAATATTTAGGCGGAAAACCGTAGCTCCACTTGGTTTCAATGTACCAATGGCAGTCACGATCTTTATGGTGATCTTTTCCAATTAAATGATACCATTCGTCTGTTAGATTTGTTATTTCTTCTATAATATTACTCATTGCTGTCTATCTGGTGGAATGAAGATTTCTTCCGAATGGAAAAACTGATCTTTCCATTTTTTAACATGGGTATGAACGTCTATATTTAGGATTTCGGACGCAAATTTTAATATTCTAAGATTAGGCCAGGCTTCTACTCTTGCTTTTAAGATTTCTGTAAGAGCCTCTTCTATTGTTCTATTAGCCATGACTAGAGCAGTAATTCCGATGGCGGTAGATCTAGAAATGCCGGCAAAACAATTTATTCCAAGACTATGAGGCTTATCGTCCTCGGCGAATGGTTTTAAAAACGAAATAATATTTTGAACATGTTGTAACTGGGGGGCGTCTTGAATTAAGTGACCCCACTCTGCTCCGTCTTCATCTGACCAATCGGCAAAAAACTGGTGAAAAAACTTAACATTCTTTTCCTGAAAGTTTTTCCTCATTCTATTTATTTGTTTTCTATCTTCCTGACCAACGGTCGATATCCATATGTTGTATTCTTTATTATTTTTATTAAAGCTATAGCTTTCCGCGTCAGCTAGATTTGTTATTTTAATTTTATTAATCATTTTAATTTATAGGGTTTTTCTACAACAACATAATATAAGGAATCTTTTTCCTCAACTTTCCTACATTTGCCAGCAGGAAGCTTTTTATTTTTAAAAGCCTTATCTATTAAAGCCCAGACATTACTAAACTTATTGCTTTGTATTAAATCTGCAATTTTGGTTTGATATTTGGGAGGAATAGGAAATCTTTTGACTGGCTCCCAATACTCTTTTGTTTCAGTATCAATTACCTTCGCGTTAGGAATTCCGGAAATATTAAGAACGCCATCCCCGTCTACACCCATGTCTCTATAGCCGTTATTTCGTTGATAGTGAAGATATTCTTCAATAGCTTTTTTAATTTCCCATGCAACTGTTCCGCCTTTCATTTCGGGACAACCAACTCCAAAAGACGAATTAGCATGATCTAAATGTGGTCTATTTTTTTTATTCTTCCATTCTTCACTTTCCTCTACGATATTACCTTTTTCATCATACTCATTATTATATTGATCATAGAATCCACCATGACCATCATATTCTCTTCTAGGGTTAGCAGGAAAAGCTATATATCTAATGGTTCCTTCGATATGGTTTCTTTCATCCCAAGAAAGATTTCTATCGAAATACACCGTATCCATAGCCATACTGACTTGACCAGATTGAAGTCGGGAATAAGTTTCTAGCGCGTTAATAACAACAGGCAAATGTTTGCTATCAAATTCAATTTGAATTTTTTTGTTTTTATTTTTCATATATTCCATGTAGTGGAACTAACGGTGTCGCCGCACTGTTCGCATGCGCTATTATCATATTCATAATCATCATAGTGAAAAAGCTCTACAATATTTTCTAAATTAATATTGTTTTCTTTAACTCTTTCTTTTAGCTTACTTAAGAGATAATCAAGTATCTCTTCTTGAGTTTTTTCTGTGAGATCATAAAGCGAATCCCCATTGACAGTGAAATCAAACGCAGTACAACCAGTTGTTTGTACAAATTTATATCTATAGTTCATCAATTTGATTTGTGCGATAATTATTTATGATTGCCCTAAGCTTTTCAAGCCTACTTTTTAGATCGGTATTTTCGTTTTTTAAAGTTTCGTTTTCATTTTCTAAGTTTTCAATTTTATTAGATAAACTAATAGAGAGATTAGTATGATCCGTTATAGAATCTTCATCACTCCATTCTTCTTTTTTTTTTATGTCCAGAAGTACTCCCTATAATCAATCATTTCTTTGAGGAATTTTGTATCGGTTTCCTCAATCTCTTTCTCAAGACGAATTACATCTTTGTATTTTACTTCGTAAGGAACTCCGTCATCTTTCATCTGGTAGAACTTTTTACCATCTCTTTCAACTGGTTGAAACATCTCATCAAATGGCTGAGAAGGAGGATATGAATTGTCTCGTTCCGCTTCTAATGAAGGACGCTTGTGCGTCGTATAGGCATAAGCTTCCTTCAACCATTGTTCAAACTTCTTATGACCTTCACTAGAGCCTTTCCAATCGACAATTCCATCAAGATATTCGTCTTCATAAAATTCCTTGATCATTGCGAAGTTTACATCAACAATCATTGAAGTAATATCCGCCCAAGTTCTAGGAACAGCAGCACGGACTTTTTTATGTTGCGGAAAAAAGATTGGTCTAAAACGATCGTAATAATGCATTCGAAAATGATAAGGAAGCAAGTCCCAAACATCCCAAATTCCAAATTTTTCTGAAAGATAACTTTTAATTTTTTTACACATAACTATTTAATTTTTAACCATTTGAAAAACTTTTCAGTATTATCTTTTAAGTGCTTTTCGCAAGCAGCTTTAGCGGCATCTAATTTTTTATAATATTCTTTTTTTGTAATTGGAGAACAGTCAAAGCTAAGATTGTCGTAAAAAACTCCAGGGATATATTCGAAATTTTCGACAAATTCTTCATTTTCATAATCGTACCGCCCATCAACCTCTATATTATAGACCCATGCTATAACTGGGACCTTGGCAGAGTACCAGCATCCGGATTTGTCATCGCACCAGTTCAACTTCCAATCCAAGTTAATTTTGCTTTTAGATTTCATATTATTGAAATTTATTTGCCACAAATGCACATATACCAAGAACAAAAAGTAAAAATACAATATAGCCTATCCAAATTAATAGCGGAGATAGTACCCAAATCCAAGACCACGCAACGTAATCTGTTAATTTAAGCCCTATAAAAAGAACGGTTAGAAGTATTGCTAGTAGTTTCATGATATGTTTAATAGATAGTTTATATATTTTTGAAGATCTGTCAAATGTTTTTCTTGAATACCGGAAACTTCTAACCTAGCAGTAGGGCCCAAGTAATGAGGCTCATCGTATAATCTGACTTCGGGGTAGTATCTTAAATCAAAAGTAAAATAATCTTCAAATACTGGTATCAATGCTTCAAGGTGAATTCTTTTATTCTTGGAGTTCTGGCTTTTAAAGCCAAATTGCCAAAAATTTGAACGTTCCTCTCTATCTGGCTTTTCATTAGCAACTGACATATTGCTCCAGTTACTAGAATATACACCGTCTGAATACCAAAAGCATTCAAGATTTTTAAATCCGTGTTCTTTCAGGATTTCCCTAAAACCATCTACTTTTTTAGTTAATTTAATTAATTCTGGACTCATGTTTAATCGAATGTATATTTTTTTTAGATCAATTATATATTTTTCTTGGCATAATATCAAGGATTTTTATAAATTTCTCCCATTCTGTTGGAAATCAGTTCACATAAATTCCAAATGTCTTTCATGCATTCGATTTGATGTAGGTCTTTGTCATCAACTAAATCACAAACAGAATGTCTTTGGCTTATATGATCTAAAAACTGATTTAATTTTTCTTTTGTAACTTTAAAATCAAGCATAATGCTGCTCCAGCGGTTCCTTGATTATATCAATACTAGCATCGCACAAACTAATTTCACTAGGTATTATTATATTTGGAAAAATAGAATTGAAAAACGAGAACCCTCTAGGGTCGTATATTCCATCCCTGCCAGGATACGGAACATCGTTTGTTTTTTCTATTTCGAAAGGCAATTCGAGAATTGCAGAAAATTTTTTCAATAACTCTATCCAGTATAACCCAATTGGGTGAGAAACGGTGCCAAATAATAAATTCTGTTTCCAGTTATTGGAGATAAAGTCATTTATTTCTATCACGTTTTCGTATCTATCCGAATCCGCTTTATACCTTGCAACATTCTCATTTGTGCATATTTCATACTGCTGATTTATAATTTCTTCAAATTTCGGATCGTTTTCATTCGATAAATAATCAAAAATTTCTTTTTTATTTTTTGATACATTTTGATAAACGTGTTTTATAAGTTGGTGTAGAGAATCTTTACAAACAGGGTACGCCGAAAATCGAACGTTAGGCGCGCAAATTTTTAATTTATTCAACGCAGCCGTAGAGCATATATTTCTTGTTTTGAGTTCTTCTATAGCTGCTTTTTCTTCAACATGAGTAAATACAAATATATCGCACTCCTCAATTTTAGATATAATGCATTTATAAAATTGTTCTTGATTCGGCGCATTCTCTGGAGACCAAATAGCGAAGTTTTTAGTTCCCCAGAAGCCCTCTAAACCGCATTCTTTACAGTCAATGACATCAAATTTATCCGAATAGTTATTAAAAAGCCACCGACCTATAACTGCAACTTGGCAATTTCCATAAAACAAAATTTTCTTTTTCATTGTTTGTTTAAATGTTCTTCTATTATATTACAGCGAACTTCTTCATCAAATTTTATGCCATTTTGTTCACACATCTGATGACAAAGGTTGTGTCCATAATGGACTAATTGCTTTTCCCAGAATTCTCCTTCACCAGGAATCCCGAAAAACGTTTCCCTTTTTCTTGTAGCTTTAATTTCGCTTTCTCCTATAGCTGTATAAATTCTAAAAAATTCTTGGTCGTGATAGTGAACAAATTTAAATTCTTTATAAAAATTAACAAACTCATCTATATTATTTTCTGTAACATTTACAAAATTGTTACATAAATCATAAAACTGAGACGGTGTCCCACTAGCAATACAAGGACAATCACCATCCAATAAATGTAAAAAGTTTGAAGGTTCCGTTGGATTAAAGTTATGATTTATTACATCATAATCACAAACGTAAAATTTTTCATCTTGTTGTGTGGAATAAGCTAACCAACGAAGCCAGCAAGATAATCCATAATCTCCCAATCGTTTTCCTGCTATATATTGGTGAATATTTTTTAATCTATTTACAAATTCTAAATAGAATGGGTGGTTTTCTGCATCAACTCTATTTAAAATTATTGCTTGGAATCCTTTTTTTTCCCAACTGTTTTTCCAAAGATCTAAAAGTCTATTTTGATGCTT
>Ga0078894_10005179_pt1 | contig 10027 bp, 15 predicted proteins | sample LauGreSu1BDMLBSD_2_FD_67506 | JGI IMG/M metagenome (GOLD analysis project Ga0078894, IMG submission 67506) | Freshwater lake microbial communities from Lake Michigan, USA - Su13.BD.MLB.SD (version 4) (version 4) | ecosystem: Environmental > Aquatic > Freshwater > Lake | place: Lake Michigan...
AACGTTCCTTAAAAATGATGGATCTATAGTTCAGTTGGTTAGAACATACGCCTGATAAGTGTAAGGTCGATAGTTCAAATCTATCTAGATCCAATATAGTTTCCTTACTATAGTAAGGAAACTATTTAACTAATAACATTTAACCTTTTTATATTTGTAACGCTAATCTTAATACAGTTAATTTTTAGAGAATTGGGATTACAAGCGTGCAAAACTTTTATATTATTGACCGTTTAAAACGGTCAATAATATAAAAGGAAAATCTTTCAACCAACATTCATAATAATAAAGGCTATTTTGAACCCGCAGCCGCATTAGATGCTGCATTAGATGCTGCAATGGTTGCAAACTCTACTCCAGCTTTTACAGCTTCAGTCACGTGGTTTAAGTTCATAGCGTTTGCTGCATGGAGTGCTATCGCATTGGTTTCCAAAGCATTAGCCACTAAATTTGCAGCAAGCTTATCACCCTTAACACCACTGTTTACTAAGTTAATAGCAAGGGTATTTGTTGCCAAAGAGTTGGTAGCCAAATTGGAAGCCAATGTAAGACTTGTTTCAGTTGGTATAGATACACTAACACCAGGAGCAAATGCAGGCGCTATAATCCTTGCGAGATGCGCTATTACGAAAATACAAATTAATCCCCCGACAAAATAACGACCGTCCATAAACTCATTCCAAGAGTTAGTCTTAGCTTTTAAGGCTTCGAGTCTCATGGCTTCAGCTTTTAAGGCTTCAAGTCTCATTGCTTCAACTTTTATCGCTTCCACTGCCTCTGCCATTGCGCGAGAGACGTTGGGATCTTGAACATAGATAATCTGTGACGTGTCAGAAGCCACTTCTACATTAGTCTTTATCAAGTAAACAACTAAAACCGTAATAGCAACACTAACCACAATAGTTAAAATAACTATTCGCAAAGTACGTAAAAGAGATGCATTTTCTCTTGTAATATTTTCAAGCATAATAAGAAGTTTTTTGTTGGTAAGCCTGGCCTGGAATGAAAGGATTTGAACCTACACTGTCAGGGTCGAAACCTGAAACTATAAATGCTATTGTAAAATCTTGTTAACATGAACTATTGTAGATAAATAGTTCATGTTAGTACGTTAACCAAGAAAAAACGCCACGTATTTCAACAAAATCCCTGTTGAAATACCTAGTGTAAGCCCTAACGCAACATGCCGCATAACAACAACATCATAATGGTTAATGAAGTGTTTATGCGCCTCTAATTCAGCTACTAAGTTCTCTATTTGATCTTCCAAAGCCTCGACTTCTATTACAAGTCGGTCGACCTTGGGGTCGTTCAGGTAGATATTTAATGTGTCATAGAGTACCGCCGGGTAACTTTTTACCAAAACAAAAATTAATCCCATAAGACACACAGTCAACACAGACATCCCACCTAAAAAAAACCAAGAACTCGCAAATGGAATGCGGTTCATTGAATTAGAATTTACCATATTACTATTTTATATATAATGTAAATTATTTTTTAAGAATGTCTTGGAATGATTTTATTCCTTGAGCAATTTCTTTTAATATGCTCGAAAAATTTCCGAACAGCAAGACAATTACTATTAGCCGACCCATAATAAATAAAGGTGCTAACTTTTACTTTTCTATGGGCCTGGAATGAAAGGATTTGAACCTTTGAATGTTGGTATCAAAAACCAATGCCTTACCGCTTGGCGACATTCCAGTTTTATTTCTTTTTCAGAGTTAAATGTTTTAACTTATTCACAAGATCAATTACGTTTTTACCGTACTAAATGTGAAATTGAAACTTTTTTATAAAAATCTTTTAATAGCCTGTATGATTTATTGTGTGTCATTTTTTCACGTACATATATTTGCCCTTTATGAGAGTCGAACTCACATCATTACCGTGAAAGAGTAGTGTCCTAACCATTAGACGAAAAGGGCTTTCACAAAATTAATATTGATTGTTATACTAAACATTTAGTAGGATTTGAACCTACACCGTCAGGGTCGAAACCTGAAACTCTATCCATTGAGCTATAAATGCTATTGTAAAACCTTGTCAAGATCGACTATCTATTTTTAAGAGCTGAGATTAGTACTTGAAGCAAAAACACAGTTATACCAGATGTCATTATCTCAGTCGTCTGCATGTTAGCCTTATGCACTTCAGCCTTCAACAGCTCGATCTCATGTTCCTGGCTTTGGGTTTTATGTTCCAGAACTTCGATCTTCATTACTAGGTGGTTCAAGTCATGATCTTGAAGACATAGAAGCTTTAAGGTATCATAAAGTACCCCTGGATGCGCTTCTGCCAAATAGAAAATCAACCCAATAATAAAAGCACTAAACGCAAACATGCCAGTTATAAAAAGCCAAAGACTCGTAGGTGGATGCCGATGGATTAAATTTGAATTTGCCATATGAATATTTTTATATAATGTAAATTATTTTTTAAGAATGTCTTGGAACGATTTTATTCCTTGAGCTATAAATGTTATTTATAATATGAAAAACGAAAGCCTCTTCTCAGACTTGAACTGAAATTCATTGCTTACAAAGCAATTGTTCTAACCATTAAACTAAAGAGGCATAAAAATTTCTTGATAATTTACCAAGAGACTTTTTTAAAACCATTGATTAGTCCATTAGACCCCAAATCTCTTGTTTTTATTCTAGATAACCTAAAATCGGAACAAATTCCTTTTGAACGACCTGTTAAAGTGCACCTATTTTTAACTTGAATATCCCCTGTGTGTAAGTGAAACCTTTCTAAAAAGTTTCTATTAATAATCTTCGATATTTTTTTCTGAAGAAAAATCAATTCGAATTTTTTAAGCACTTTCCTTTTCTTAAAATCCTTTAAATTACTATTTTTCATATTATTGCAAAATTTATTATAAAACTTGGGAGACCAAAATTACTGATATTCAGCTTATAAAGCTAATGCTTTATCAATCTAACTAAAGTCTCTTTTGGAAATAGTTCCTGAAATTGCGTAATCTATGTTAATGCAAACAAATCGCACAATTTTATTATCATTACCTCAATACCAATTTTTTCTTTTACGGATGAACCATATGACCAAAATAGTTGTAGTCCATACGAAATTGTTTGTTTTCTTTTATATATTAGTTTTCTCTTGTTTGTGATTGATTCTACGTTATAAGAATTTTGTTTTGGAGTAGTTTTTTCTGCAACGTATCTTATAATACTTACATGAAGAAAGTTTGTAAATATTATACAAAAATAAGTAATTGTAAAATTGTAAAAGAAACAAAATTTGTATAATCTTATAAAAATAACATGTATGTGTTATATTTTTAAAAATTTTATTTTGTATCTGATAAGGGGTTTTCAAGCATCAAACTTAATTAAAGTTTTTTCTTTAGGGCTTTTATATTTTATAAAGAAAATTGGAACTTAGGAGACTCGAACTCCTGATATTTAGCTTGCAAAGCTAATGTTTTACCAACTAAACTAAAGTCCCTTTTGTAATGACTATTTAGTTTATATTATTTGTCTACATCAAGACAAATAACACAAATTAATTATTATTGTTTATTTGAGTCTTTAATAAAAGCCAAAAAAGATTTCAACCCAAAATATCCTAACATAAACTACATTTAATCTTTTTTCTTAGTTTATAATATCACGGGCGTTTGATACTCACTTAATAACATTAATAAATCGGATTTGTTAACAATATTGATAGAATTCAAAGTAACAGTAAGACCCATTTCTTTAGGAAGCTGTTCGTACTCTTTAGTTAATTGAGGAAACATAGTAAGATTCGAGAATCCTAAGCTGATAGAAGTCTTAGTAATAACTAGCGAGCGTTTTTCTAGTTCTTTTAGCTGAGTCCACTTAGGAAAGACTACACAAATTAAAAAGTCTATACATGAATACATCTTTTTTTTACGCAGAGTGACTTTTGAACTAATAGGTACGAGTTTTCGTGTTTTAAAAGCTGCAATTGATTTTCGAGTTCTAGAGACTTTAGCTTTTTGATTAGTTAAAAGCTCCAAAGCGACCAAACCAAAGATTACATCTTTAGGGTCATTAATACTTGTATTTATAGTGCTCTTTAAAACAACATCGTTAAGACAGATAATATTATTTAAGTTTTTCGGATTTAACTTGTATATTAAATCCGAAGAAACTATATTTTTATTCCAAATTTGTAGTCGATTCATATATTATTTTTAAACTATGAATTTTGTTAAAGATAAAATCTTTACGAGTTTTTTTTTACGTAACTCATTAGTTACAGGTCCTATTAACCTAGTACCATAAAACTCATTCTTTGAGTTTAACAAAATTACGGAATTATCAAAACATTTTATATAATTACCATTTTTACGTGAAGTTGGCATAGTTAGCCTCACAACAATGGCTTTTAACAATTCACCTTTTTTTAACTTTGATTGTGGTCTGATTTGTTTTACAGTGACTAGAATTAACGAACCTACTTCAACTTTTTTAGTTTTATAAACTCTTAGACACTGTACTACTCTAGCACCAGAATTATCTGCAAGGTTTAAGAAAGTTCTATCTTGTATCATTTTTTACTTTTTTCTAAACTGACAAATTTAGTCTGCATAGGCAATTTTCTAACACCATTTTTTGCGGCTTCATAAGCAATGGCTCTAGAAATACCTTGAAATTCAAACAAAATGCGCCCAGAATTTATATTCGAACACCAGTAATCTAAAGATCCTTTACCTTTTCCCATACGAACCTCAGCTGGTTTACTGGTTATGGCAACATCTGGAAAAACTCGAAGCAAAATTCGACCCATTCTTTTCATTTTTTTTACCATTGTTTTGCGAGTAGCTTCTAGCTGTTTAGCAGTTAATCGACAGGATCGTAAAGATTTAATTCCAAAATCTCCATGAGTTAAAGTATTAACTCTATGCTCTTTTCTATACGAGTCTCGTCTATGCATCTTTCTATACTTAGTTCTTTTTGGAAACAACATTGTTGGTAATTTTATTTATTATAAACCCAAACTTTAATACTCATTAATCCTTTAGCTGTATTTGCAACAGAAAATCCGTAGTTTATCTTGGCTTGCAGAGTTTGAAATGGAATAGAGCCTACTGTTAAAAAGTCACTACTAGCCATATCAGCCCCGTTTATACGCCCTTTACATGAAACTTTTATTCCTTTACATACTTCAGCTGTTTGGTTTATCAAATTCTTAATTAAATAACTCTTAAATCGAATTCGATTTTCGATCAATCCAGCTATTTTTTTTGACATATGCACTGAGTTTACCTTTAATTCATTAGAATTTAAAACTTTTGATACAAGAAAAACTCGTTCAAAACCCAAAAAGTACTTTTTCAGATTTGAAGCCACTTTTTTAAGTAAAAACATAGATTCCGCTTCTAAACTATTTGTTAACTGGATGTCTATAACCATATTTTTTGAAATTCTACAAATTCTAACTTTTAAAACTTCGGATGTTTTATTCAAAACACCACATGACTTTAAATAATTAAGAATTGTTATATCTTCTACCAACATACTCCTGTATTCTCTTTCATTTGAATACCAAACAGAATTCCAATCAATATTACGAGTCAAGTGTAAACTATTTATATTTGCTTTTTGTCCCATTATTTTGTTTTTTTATGAATTGGATGTTTCTTGGTTACAATAAATTCACCAAACTTATGACCTACCATGTTTTCATTTATTACCAAATTGGAGAATTTTTTTCCATTAAAAACAAAAAACGTTAAACCGACAAAAGAAGGAAAAATTACTGACCCTTTTGAGGTTATTTTAATAGGCACTTTCGTTTTACCCAATTTTCGCAATTGGTTCATATCATCTAAAACATTACTATCGATAAAAGGACCTTTCCAGATGGATCTCATAATTACTGTTTTTTAATTTCTATATTGAATATATACTTTATTTGCTTCCGCAATCTTGTGAACATCATCACATTTTTTTATACTTTGACTAGACAAAGAGAAAGTATCGAAGATTTCCATAGCTATACGGTACGAAGCAAATTTCTCATTTCGTTTGTTTGAGTTTGAAACAATAAATTTAATTGCTAAAACTCTTTGCCGTACGGGATGAATTTCGGTAGGTACTTTATAATTTGAACCGCCGATTTTTAAGCTTTTTATTTCGCAAAAAGGTTTAACAATTTCAACACTAGAAGAAATAACACTAATAGGATTTGTTTTTTTTATCTTTTTCAATATAGCAAGGCTATGTTTCATTATGTTCTCAGATACCTCTTTATTACCATTAGCCAAATAAAATTTTAAGAAATTTAAAACAATAAAACCTTCTAATTTGTTTTTCACTAACATAATCTATTTATTTTTTTTTGCACCATATTTTGATCGTCGCTGTAAACGATTTGCAACTGGTTGCAAATCATATTTACCTCTAATTAAATGATATCTAACACCTGGTAGATCTTTTACTCGACCTCCCCTAACGAGTACAACAGAATGTTCTTGGAGGTTGTGCCCTTCGCCCGGTATATATGCAATAAATTCTTGTTTGTTTGTTAACTTTACTCGAGCGACTTTTCGTATTGCTGAATTAGGCTTTTTTGGAGTTTTTGTATACACTTTTGTGCAAACACCTTTTTTTTGAGGGTTTTTGTTTAATGCTGGAGCTTTACTATAAGAACGTTTTTTAACTCGTGAATTTCGTTTTAATTGCTCAATTGTCGGCATATAATTTTATTTTTACGGGGTAAGTCCCATCAACTGTTTATAAACAGTTGATGGGACTTACATTAAGATTGAGAACTAAAGACCACCCCACCAGTAAATAGATACAAACAAAAACAACCAAACAACATCTACAAAATGCCAATACCAAGCTGCAGCTTCAAAACCAAAATGATGTTGACGTGTAAAGTGATGATTGTTTGCTCGGATTAGGCAAACTACTAAAAATGTTGATCCAACTAATACATGAAAGCCATGAAAACCAGTCGCTAGAAAGAAAGTTGACCCATAAATTCCATCAGATATAGTAAAGTTTGCGTCAAGATACTCCACAGCTTGTAACGCTGTAAAGACAGCTCCCAAACTTACTGTAGCTAATAATCCATATAATACTCCTTGTCTATCTCCACAAATCATTGCATCATGAGCCCATGTACATGATGCTCCTGAAACTAAAAGAATTAAAGTATTCAAAAAAGGAACTTCCCAAGGGTTTAAAACATCAACGCCAGGTGGAGGCCAAATACCACCTATTTCAATTGTAGGGGAAAGACATGCGGCATAAAAAGCCCAAAAAAAACCAAAGAAAAACATCACTTCTGAAGCAATAAATAGAATCATTCCCCAAGTGAGACCATCTTGTACAGCTTTTGTATGATGACCTTGAAATGTACCTTCTCGTACTATATCTCTCCACCAAACAAAAAACGTGAAAAGTAACGATATAAACCCAAAACTAAAAACATAGAATCCTCCTTGATAACACTGCATATACATCACGAATCCAGTAGTTAAACTTAACGCAGACATCCCAGCTACAAAAGGCCAAGGACTTGTATCAACTAAATGAAATGGATGCCGCTGGATTAAATTTGAATTTGCCATATGAATATTTTTATATAATGTAAATTATTTTTTAAGAATGTCTTGGAATGATTTTATTCCTTGAGCAATTTCTTTTAATATGTTCGAAAAATTTCCGAACAATAAAACTCCGATAATAATAATTAGTACAATTTGACTAAAGCCAATCGTCATATTTTATTACTTTTTTGAACTAGAATTTAAGCTTTGAATTGCAGTAATTTTATCAACAAGCCAGTTTTCACACTCAGTTTGAGCCGCTACCCAACTAACATACTTCTCAACAGGTACTGCTTCAACAACTATTGGCATAAAACCATGATTAATACCACAAATTTCACTACACTGACCATAAAATACCCCTTCTCGCTTAATAAACATTGAAAATTGATTCAATCTACCTGGACAAGCATCAATTTTTACACCAAGAGAAGGTACTGCCCAACAATGTAACACATCAGAAGCTGTTACTAAAACACGTAAATGAGTATTTGTAGGTAAAACAACTCTATTATCCACTTCTAAGAGTCGTAATTGCCCTTCTTCTAAGTCATCCTCTGCTACCATATAACTTTCAAAGCTTATAGCGTTTCCTTCTTTATCTGCATAATCTGAATATTCGTAAACCCAATACCATTGAAATCCTTGAACTTTTAACGTAACTGCAGGATCAATAACTTCATCCATAGAATAGATTAAAGCAAACGAAGGCACAGCAATAACCATTAGTATCAAACTAGGAGTAACAGTCCATACAACTTCTATAGTGGCACCATGAGTAATATCTGAAGCAATAGGGTTACGCTTATGATCAAACATATAAGTAGCTCTGAACAAAACCCAACCAACAAACACACCAATAACTGTTAAAACAAATAACAGATCGTGGTGTAATGAAATTACACCTTCCATTACAGGAGTTGCTGGATCTTGAAATGATACTTGGTAAGGATGTGCGTAATCTGAATAAGCAATATTATTTACAGATAAGAATAAAGATACTAAAAAACAAAGGATATATCGCATAATTAAATTTTTATTTTTTCTATAGTGTAAACAAGGCTTTAACTTGTATTTTCTCAATAAGTTCTAGATATGAGTTATTTTCATTAAATTATTACACTTTTGAAATTAAATATCATTAAAACAATAATATTTAATTTTTTATGCTATCATAATTCTACCTATCTATTTCGCCAAAAACAACATCTAACGTTCCAATAATTGTAACAACATCAGCTAATAAATGACCTCTTGCCATAAAATCTAAAGCTTGTAAGTGAACGAATCCAGGGGCTTTAATTTTGCAACGATAAGGCTTATTTGAACCATCTGAAATTATAGAAACACCAAACTCACCTTTTGGATGTTCAACAGCGCTATATGCTTCGCCTTTCGGTACATAATAACCTTCACTATAAAGCTTAAAATGATGTATTAATGCTTCCATAGAGTTTTTCATGTCAGCTCTTGATGGCGGAGATATTTTTCGATCATCTGATTTAACACTTCCTTCTGGTATATCATTTATGCATTGTAAAATAATTTTTAAGCTTTCACGCATTTCTTGAATTCGGATACAATATCTATCATAACAGTCTCCTTTAGTTCCTACGGGAACGTCAAAACTCATTTTGTCATAAACATCATAAGGTTGAACTTTTCTTAAATCCCATGCCGATCCAGTACTTCTTAAAAGTGGTCCTGTTAGACCCCAATCAAGAGCTTGTTCATGAGTAATAACTCCTACTCCTACTAGTCTTTGTTTCCAAATCCTATTTCCACTCAATAATTCTTCTAATTCATCTATTCGGGAACTAAATTGTTCCGCAAATTTGTAAATATCTTCACACAACCCAAGTGGGATATCCTGAGCAACACCGCCTGGTCGAATATAAGCTGCGTGCATTCGTGCACCAGAAACACGCTCATAAAATTCCATAAGTTTTTCTCTTTCTTCAAAACCCCACAAAAGAGGAGTAAGGGCACCGACATCCATGGCATGACAGCAAACAGCTAATAAATGATTTAGAATACGTGTAATTTCTGAAAATAACACTCTTATATATTGTGCTCTTAAAGGAACTTCACATTGTAAAATTTTTTCGACGGCTAGCGAATAAGCGTGCTCATTAACCATCATAGAAACATAATCTAGCCTATCAAAGTATGGTAAAGCTTGCAAATATGTCTTGTTTTCGATAAGTTTTTCAGTTCCTCTATGCAATAAACCAATATGTGGGTCAGCTCTTTCGATGACTTCTCCATTTAACTCTAAAACTAAACGTAATACTCCATGTGCAGCAGGGTGTTGTGGACCAAAATTAACGGTAAAATTTTTAAAATGTTTAGTTTCAACAATTTGATTTTCAAAACTCATAAATATCTTTTTATAACGTGGAAAGTATAGGAATTGAACCTATTCTGCAAATTGCAGGCTTGAGTTTAGCAAACTCACCTCTTACC
>Ga0078894_10005182_pt1 | contig 10024 bp, 9 predicted proteins | sample LauGreSu1BDMLBSD_2_FD_67506 | JGI IMG/M metagenome (GOLD analysis project Ga0078894, IMG submission 67506) | Freshwater lake microbial communities from Lake Michigan, USA - Su13.BD.MLB.SD (version 4) (version 4) | ecosystem: Environmental > Aquatic > Freshwater > Lake | place: Lake Michigan, USA...
TAAATAATATTTCTGGTTATACTATCAATATTATTTGTTTTTATCTAATTTACGCCATTTCGTTAATCGAACGTTATTACAATATCCACGAATTCTTTCTTGATACTTTTTGTTGCTGATGACGATAATTCTTCTCTCTTTTTGCGATGCTTGGTCCCTGTCTTAGTAGTGGTAGTAGTCTGGCTCGGGCTTGGGCTCGTCTTACCCCCTTCCGCATTTTCGCCAGTTTCGATAATATCCGACGTTTTTAATTCACAACCGTCGATCGTTGCAGATGATGTTTGATGCGATTTCGCCATTTTACGTGTCGTATTATTCCGAATATTCATATCCGCCTCTATCGCCGTGTAATTCTCCTGAATATAACGAAGCACCTCATTCTCGATTGCCCATTTAAAGAAATTCAACTGTCCTAATGTTGTCTGGATATACGTCGTTCCGTTTTTATGCGGGACGTTGATCCTGTCCCATCTACAGAAGGGATCGAAACGTTTCTTCGAATATGCACGGAGTTTCAGTTTATAATCCACATATACCTTGAATCGTTTGGGGCGCGTCGACGCGGACGTGGACGCAACCGGTTCGCCGATTAGATCATAGACCGTATAATGCTTCTTTGAATAATTCGTCACAAACCAATCCATGATTCTCAGTGAAATATTCGTGGTTCCGTTGATCACAGCCAGCATTTTATCCATATTTTCTCCACCATTTTCATTATAAAACCGGAGGACTTTATGAAGCAATAAGTCATTTTGGGTATTATAAAGGCTCGTTCCATGTGCGAGTGACACATGTGCTGGAGTAAAAATGGGTACAGTGGCTGGTTGTGGCTGGTCTTTGGGCGGTTGAATACAGGCGAGCATTGTTTCGTGTAATTGACATATGTAAAAGTATTTAAACCTCTTTTGGTCTTCGGTTAGATGTAATATAAACACAACTCGTTATTATGTGTAGTACTATTCACCTATTCCTGTATTCAATCATGACATCACTCGAACGCGCCGATTCTACATCCCCAAAGGAGCGTGAACAATACGCCCGCGCAAATGCGGCGCTTAAAACTGTTGATGCCGGTGAGACGAATGTATCCAGTGACACAGACAGTGAAACCGGAACTGACCAAACCATGAAACTCGTGATCGACTTGAAGAAAATGCCCGTAGGACAGTATGAATATTATACCGATAGTCCTAATATCATAAACCAAATGTTGCTCTATGTGTATCACACGATAAATAATTTGGTGTATTTGCCACCAACTGTTTATCATGTAACGAATTCAGAGACAACAAAACCTGCCCCGACGCCTCTCAAGCTCCGTCGTCGTCCCTTTAAATACGATAAGGATGATTTCTGCTATGTACAAATGGGATATGGTGAATACAAGTATACATATACTGTCCCCGCAACTAAGACTGAACCCGAGAAGACTACTGAGTTTCTGATGATATACCGCCAAGAAGAAAAAACGGTGGGTACGCACGACGGCGCAGAGAGATTTGAATGTATGACAATTCGCACAGACTCCCCAGAAATTTTCCACCATTTTTACCGTGAAAGCGATAATTTCCTTGAAAACAATGAACAAGACGAGACGAAACTCCATGTCTTCGTAATGTCGAAATATGGCGAGTGGATGCGGTATAATAAAATCCCGTCACGTACTCTGGACACTGTTTATTTCGACGAGAAATTGAAACTTAAACTCCGTACCGATATTACGGATTTCTTAAAGAAGGAGAAAGAATACGACGAGTTCGGGATTCCGTATAAGAAGAATTATCTGCTCACGGGTATTCCTGGCAGCGGTAAGACGAGTATTATAAAGGCGATGTGTCGAGAGATTGGTTATAGCCTTTGTATATTTTCGATCAATCACGATGTGGACAATAATACGGCACTCGCTGCGTTCCGTGATATTCCGCCCAAATCTATTCTATTATTTGAGGATATCGACTGTCTCTTTGAGAAACGCGTAAGCACGAACGACAACAAAAGCAGTTTCACATTCAGTCACCTCTTGAACTTGCTGGATGGTGTATTTTCCAGGAAGGGTCTCATTGCATTTATTACAACGAATCATCCAGAGAATTTGGATCATGCATTGTTGCGTCAGGGACGGACTGATATGATTATTCATATGAACTACCCGAAGAAGGTGGATGTCAAGCATCTATTCCGCGATATGATGCGGAAGGAAGAAATGACGGCGGAAGAAATCGACCGCGAGTTCGACAAGTTTTACGACCATATCAACAAGAAAACGATTACAATGGCTGGGTTGGTCGGGTTTCTGTTTCGCTATCGGAGAAACTGGGCGGATAATATCAATGAACTACTGGATGCTGATAAGTTTATCAAAGAGGTAACTCGGAATGTGGAGGATAGCAAGTTGTATGCCTGAGTTTTATACACCAACTATTGTTCGTCGGATTCTTCGTGAAGAACCACCATGAGTGGTGTTAGTTTGTATCATACCCACAAGATTAAAGTTCCACGGGTTGTGAGGATGTTTAAAACTTTTTGAATCATTATTAAAATTTTCTTCTAACAATCGCGCGTCGTATGGCTGAAATTGATTAAACGTTTGACCGTCGTCGCTTTCCCATTCCCATTTAACTTTACCGCGTTTGATATTACGTGTGCTGAATGTCTTTGTGTTAGTTTGTCTCATGTTTTTCAAGTCAAAAACCCAATTCACACCTGGTTTTGGACTATATTCCACTGATTGAAGGCCTTTCATAGAAGCGTTTTCTATAACTTGAGCAATTTCCGGTGAATAAGATTTAACCTTTGTACTATCGTCACTTACATAAAACCATGTGACGTCTGGGTCTCGTTTTGTCAAAGTTCCTTCCAATTGTAAATCTGATAATTCCGATGGATCTATTGAAACTCGAATATCTCGCCATATTCTTTTTACTGTTTCTCTACGCTCTACTATTACACTGGCAGGTGCTGATTCTTTAGAACCGCTGGGAGAGGGCAGGGGCAGGGGTTTCCCACTCTCACCAACAGTCACATATTCATATGTTGTAAACTTCATTGTTCTAAAATCCGTATTTGAATCAGGCTTCTCTAGTAGAGTACCAGAGACTACCTCATTATCACCCGCTTTGAATGATCCCTCGAACACATTACTACTTTTTTCATCCAAATCAACAAACAGATTATTTCCTGGTACCGACTCAATCATCCAAACCACTTTAACATGTGGTTGTAAACGATCTACCTCTCCCATAGCATCTATACACAACTTTTTAACATCTTGTAACAAGCGTTTGTCTTCTTGTGGAGGTGCTTTTATCAGATCCAGGACACTATTAAATGGATCTGTAAGTATTTTAATTTTTTGTATCATTATATCTGTTTTGGCTTTAAGAGCCGTATCACTCTCAAATGCTTCTAGACTTTCTCTATCAAATGTGGATCTTTCAGACATACTGTTCAAATTTTTAGATAACTCTTTCATTTGTGTCATCCACGCTTCGTCCTTTGTTTTTAACATTTCTAGTGCAGTAGTGGTTTTAGTATACTGTTGTGAGTCCCAATTAACGATATTCATTTGCATATTTGCCCCTCTTGATAATAATAATACTAACGTATAAACAATATTATAAAAGTCTGTAAGATTGATTAAATTCCACGTTCCATCTGACTTCATAATAGGTGTTGTAAAAAAATTAAAATTAGTTAATAATTGTATTACATCACCAAGTATCGTAAATACGTTCACTTTTGTTGTTCTAGGCAAGCTATTTCTGTGATTAACATCTGCACCATGTTCTATTAACCACCAAATTAATTTATACGGTTTATCTTGACAAGATTTATTAAATACATATAATAATAAAGACGTCGTTAACTCACCAAAGGTCTTAATTTCGATATCAGTAACATCAATACGAATATATTCAAATAATGCTATAGTTTGGCTTTCATCTTCCATAGAATCTGTAATAAATTGAATATTTTTAACTACATATTCTCGTAGTATTCCAATGTTACCTCCATCAACAGAACGTTCTTCAGTTTTCCCATCAACATTAGCCCTTTTACTAATAAGTTTTTTACCATTCCATGTACACTCCCACCGTCGTACTTGACTTGATATGTAAGAAGGAGCAACAGCAGCCGCACCACTAGTGCTACATCCGGCTCCTCCTCCTACTAGTGACTTCATCCTCCTCCTACTCTGACTCCGACTCCGACTTTTACGCACCAACTTTTTAGTTTTTCTAAAACTCCGTTTCGATTTAGTTCTTTGATTCATATGTTTACGTTTGATACTAATTTTTCGCACCATTATTTATTTTATATTATGATCTTACTTTATCTGGCGCGTTATATATATATAAAATATTTAAAATAAATATTTGTCAAAAATCTAATGTTGAATTCGTATTTGTAAGGATGTAATTGTAAACATTTTGAAACGAAGTCTGTGTTTTTTCTAATAAAGGGTACGAGTATCCTTGAAGGCACTTTATCTCATTATTATTCTTCTCGACTTTCTTACGCCACGATCTCTCTATTTTTGTAATACTATTGTTGCATGTATCCACCAAAACCTTCACCATACACTGAATATTCGTACACGGATTATGATTCGCATTTTGTATATTGTGAATCCTAATCTCTCCTTGAGTGAGCCGACGCAAGAAAGACCCAATATGTGATGGAATAATTGTATCCTCAACACCAAAACAAATCGACGTTGGTACCTTTTTATAAACATCCGTGAGCGTTGAAATTGCAGGTGTATTCCAGTACGAGTAAAACGGGCGTAAGGTAATCAACCGCTGTAATATACGATGCCCTTCGTTCGCGGGGTTTGAATAAAAGGATAACCAAAATTCAATATTCGGATCATTATGATTGCTTGCGTCGCCTGTCCACCACCACCTAGCTAGGTAAGTTAACACTTCGGATGAAACCATGGGTAGATGATATATTGTAGTTGGCAGTCCTGCTTTGAAGAACATTCCCCAATAGTATCCGTATACGCCAAGTGTTGGAAGAATACCTGCTGGATTTAAAAGGACGAGTTTTTTTATAGGAAAACGATTGGCGACATAAATGGAAAGGAACCCGCCGAGAGAATGTGCGACAAGGATTGTCTTTTCAACGATTTCCATCTGGTGAAGAGTATGCCCAACGACATCGGCGTATCCTATGCACAACTTTTCATTTGTCGGGTATCTTTCTGTATCAATATGTCCGCTTACCCCGAATGTGGGGAGATCAATCGCGACGCATTTCATGGTGGAAGGTAGCGCCTTCATTGTATCAAAAAACGCAGCAGATGAACTGGCGGTTCCATGGATGAATACGAAAACGTCCGTTGTCGATGTGTCGGTGGCGGTGGCGGACAGGGGGTCCTTAATGACACAATGTATTTTCACACCGGAAATGTCATGGGTTTCTTCACGGAATCCGTAGTGGGATACAAGTTTGGTCATGTGAACGACGACATTTGTCGTATCGTCATGCATTGGAAACGCCATTACAATCCATGACGATACGACAAGTTTTACATAAATCAACCAACAAATAAGGAATAAAATAACCCACACAAACGTTGCAATAATAATATCAGTTATACCGAAATTATTCATTGATCTTACTCTACCTTCCGAAAAGTGAATTGCTTTCCCTGACGAAATCTCTCGGAATCCATTGTTCCCCTCTTCAAATTACAATCCAAACACGCAATAACAACATTCGCGTCGTTATGACCATAGTCATTATTGATCCTGTCCAACGTCCATTGACGCCTGCACATCGCCTCTTTATATGCAACCTGGCAAATCTCTCGGCAATAGTGACACAAAAGTTCGGAAGATACCAATAGTTCCACGATTCGATCAGTTGTAATCGAAAACCGCGGATCGTAGATTTGATGATTTTTATCTTGGTAAATGTATGCCTTTCGTTTCGTATCAATCTCTCGAACTATGTGTTTCAAACACGCAGATACGGCGATCGGATCATATGAGGTGGATGATGAACCAACGATCACACCGACAGATTTGTCGGCAATATGATCTTTTAAAAGTTGAAGTACGAGAGATTGGTCCGTCGTATACATCTCTTCTGGAAGATCGGCAGATCCTTTATGTTTTGGCACCTTTCTCTCAATCACTGCATCTGGATCCGCCATTTGTTTCATCTTATCCTGGTTACGTTTCCCTAAAATGTCGATCTTTTTCATCGTGCGCGTTTTAGTATATCGCTCGATGAAATACACGATAGTTAAACGGATTGACTATTCATCAAAAGCGGACTCGATGCGATTGATCCAATATTGCATCGTAAGTTTCTCATAATTAAAGGTTCGTTTGGAATATTCTGAGAGAATCCGGGAGAGAAAATCTCTCGTGATATCTGACCATTTGTCAATAATTACAACAGGCAAATCCGCGTATAACTCCTCGATAACAGGTGCATCTGGTAAGCGCCGGACGATAACAATACATCCGAGCATCAATGCTTCCCATGTACGTATCGTATCCAAACCATTCCCGCGCGGACTCGCAACAAATACATTCTGGGTATACGCACCCCACGTTTCATAACGATTCACGCGACGCCGTTCTATATTCATTACATCTTTTGAAATGCTGTTAAAAGCAAGCAATCTCTCGAAACATCCGTTTCCATTGAGATTGAATTGAAAATTAATATAGATTTTGGGATGATTTACGTCTTTTCCGCTGATCCGTTTCGAAAAATGAACCATGGAATTTTGTAATCGTAATAGTTCTCGGTCTTGTGTGCATGCCGCAGCCATAGGTGTATTTGCCCATGTTTTTCGTATACCTAGTGTCCAATAATCGACTCCATATGGAATTGGTGATATTTTGGCAAGAGCTGTTGTCGGCGCTAAGCCATCTATATCGCGCACACTACAGTTTGTAGTAAACCATTTCCGAAACAGTTTGAATTCAGGTTTGGGTGATCCATTTTCGATCACTGTATTAAAAAAGGACCCAACCACCGTTTCAGGGAATGTCGGGTCGTCCATACAAGTAATAATGACATAGGGTTTATTGGCTGCGTGCAATAATGGTTGGATTTCAATTTGAAAAAGAAACATTGCATATTCGTTTTGTTGGATGAGTATTACGAATCGTGAATGTTTCTGAACGATCTCTTCTATTTCGTCCTTTTCTTGGTGTCGTAAGTACATACATCGATGAAGAAATCCGGTTTTCGCACCGGGAAGTGTTCCTGGTCCACCACACGAATAATATTCGTAGATTCCATACATTGAAAAGTTTTTGATAACTGATGTTCGATCCATTTTCGCGCGAGCTCCGTTTAAATTATGTAAGTTGGTAAAGTTTAAGTTTTATTTAATGCGCACGTTGCACAATAACAAGTTTAGGCGCACGGCGACCTTGTATTTTTCGTAATCCGCGCGCATACCAAACCGGCATTTCGCGGCGCTTCGCCCATTTCGCAATCCGACGCTTCGGTTCGGATAAATAATAACTCCGGTAGGAGGCAACTGCGTCGTAAGCGTCGTCTCCATGACTGGTTCCGTTGGGTGTGGGCAATGTGTCTGGGGTTGCGCAGATTTTGTATTCATCGGGCATTGCAAGTGCAAAGGGCGTCATGATACCCGGCACAGTCACGCGCTCGAATGCGGTGGCGGGTGGGATATTTCGTCGTAAATACTGAGCAACTCCGTATGACTTGTGCTGCTTGTGTGAGGGGTGGCCGTATCGGTATTTCCATTCTGCATGCATGGCGTCGATAAGATCAAGTGTCCAGATGAAGTTGGCTTGCGCTGCGCGGCACCAAATCGTGACAGGATGATTCTTGTGCGCGATTTTGTAAACACAGGGGTCGCATTTTTCGGCGTCGGTGAGCAACCGCTGCGTTGTGCATAACATTTGGACAGCCTCTAAGATGATTTTGGCGATATGTTTGTCCATCATATATTCCGCGATTTTAGCTGGGTCGAGGGAAAGAATGAAGAGATTCATTGTTGGTGGTCGGTTTTTTGGGGTGGATGTGTGTGTCTGTAACGATCGGCGGTAACACGGAAAATATGGAAATAAGATTTCAATTTTATCAAATTTAGGTGAAAACCTACATAAAACTATTTCTCATATTATATCATAAAATGTCTTTGAACTTCCATCCCTCTTTTGCCGCTGCCGATGTCGACGCCGATGCCAAGGCTCGCATTTCCGGTTCTGTTTCTGGAACTGTGAACTTCTCCTTCGGTGGCCGTCCTTCTGCTAAGTCTACCTATATGTCAAACGGCTATAGAATGAACTCTAATGGATATTTGGCGAATCCGACTCGTGCCGCTCAAATTGCGGCAAACAACGCTGGCGCTCTTACTCGCGCAGAGGCATCTCGAATGGGTCTGCCTCTTGGCGGCCGTCGTTAAATCAAGAACATTCGGTTATTATGTTCATTGTGTTATGATATAAAACTAAAATGTCATTGTATATCATAAAATGTCTTTGAACCCCTCTTCCGCCTCCACCTCCGCTTCAGACTCCGCATTTGCGTCCGAGTCCCCTTCCGCGAAGATAACCTTCAACATCAATGCGTTTAACGGGAATACCACGAATTTCAATCGCGGCCCTGCCCCAAAACCGAAGGCGATGTTGACCACTTCACCCACTCAGCCCCGAGATGCTCCGACGCCGTCTTTTGCAAGTACATTGCGCCGCCCTGGAACGATAATGCCGATGTAATTATGCGGATTCACATACGAGCGTACTGTATTATTTGTATTTCATACGAATACGAATAATATTCCATTCGATTCCATTCCATTAGCACAATCTGCTAAAATCAAACCTCGGGCCATTCAAAACAATAACCGGCAACCAATTCAGCATTGAAGGATTACAAATCTCCGTAGAAAATGGTCCAATTCCTAGCTCAGCACATACACCTATTGCAAGACGACTAGAAATGATGAAACGCGCGATATCTCCTGAAAGTTCAGCCCTGGCACCAACATTCGACCGTCCAAGTTCAAATGAAGCACCTGGGATGGGTCGATTGATCGAAAATGTCGTCGTCCATGTATTCTCTATATTTAGCCGAATACCAACAAGCGACGCCCATGCTCGATATCCAAAATTAGAAGGGGTTGCACATGGCCGAAACCACGCTGACGCACCAATCGTTATATATGTTTGAAGACCAATCGTACACATGATTTCACTTCCACCACCACCATCCCTACACGTACAAAAATTAGGAAGACGGAAATTACGTGTAACTGCACCGCATATACTTAATGAAGTCGGCTTCATCCCTTTTCCGAAATCACGAAGTTCTGCTACTTGAAATGCGTCGACATTTACGACCGCGTCGATCTCATTGCTCGTGCTTCCGCTCCCGCTCCCGCTCGGTATACACCGCGAATTTTTACTACACACGAAAGATGGTGGACATGAAAATCGAGCATCCATACATCGGACCGCACGATGTATCGGAGAGCACGCGTATACAAGCCCTGCACCAGTTGCATTACTCATACAGGTTTGTCCCGTAGCACAATAAATACCATTTCCACAGTTATTATTTGATGGTACTACCGTCGGGAGTGCATTTGTAATACCGATACTGCTATATGTAAGCAGAAAAGCCAATGACAATAAAGCGAACGTCTTCATTTGTATAATATACGGACATAAACTTTATATAACATTAAATCCATTATATACAAAAAACGACTTTAAGTCATCTTACTATATTATGTATACACAATGCCTCGTAAATCCGCACCTGTAACTGATACTTCCACTGCTGCACCTTCATCTGCACCTGCACCTGCAACAACCACGCCCGCAGTTATGGATCATGATGACGCAGCACTCAAAAGCATAAATTATAAAAATATGCTTCTTACTGGCAACTACGGTATGTTGAAACCAGATATTGTAACGAATCCAAATATCGACGATATCTTAGAAAATGAAAAGAACGCGAACAAAAGCGATCCTTGGAACAAGTTAGATAAGTCTGCGAAGTTTGGAAAACT
>Ga0078894_10005185_pt1 | contig 10016 bp, 9 predicted proteins | sample LauGreSu1BDMLBSD_2_FD_67506 | JGI IMG/M metagenome (GOLD analysis project Ga0078894, IMG submission 67506) | Freshwater lake microbial communities from Lake Michigan, USA - Su13.BD.MLB.SD (version 4) (version 4) | ecosystem: Environmental > Aquatic > Freshwater > Lake | place: Lake Michigan, USA...
TGATTTATTTTCATTTCTTTTTCATCAAAAACAACAAGTCCAGGTTTTTTTCCTTTTTCAATACTTCCAAATTGATGCTCTATTCCTAAAAATTCTGCCCCATTTAATGTAGCCCATTTTAAAATTTCATGTAATTCGAAAGATTTAAAATGTGTTTGAATGGTTTTTACTTCACTTAATATGGATAGTTCATGGTTACTTGCCAAACTATCTGTTCCAATACAAATTTTTTGATTCTTACGTTTAATTAAATTTAAATCGGGCAATTTGTTTTCTATAAATAAATTAGCATTAGCGCACGTACAAAAATAAAATATAGGCAATAAATTTTCTATAAAATTAATATCCTCTTCCATAACAAAGGTGTTGTGAACCAAGCCGATTTTTGCAATTCCTTCTAAATTTAAAATGGTTGATGCTAATGATGTTTTGCCGCTTGCGTGATGATGTGAAATATCAATCCCAAAATTGCTATATAGATTTAAAAAATCTCCACTCGCTGTTATAAAAAAATCATTCTCTGCTTCGCTCTCTTGATTGTGCATGCAGCTAATTTTATCTTTTTCATACAAGGCAATTAATTGCATTAATTTTTTGGAAACACTGTATGGTGCATGAGCACTAAAAGAAGATTTTAATTTGTTAAATATAAATTCATCGAGCACTATTTTTCCTTTATTAAAAATATCGTTTGCAGATGAAGGATTAAATCCGATTAATTCAATAAAATTATGATAATATATTTTGCTCTTTTTTTTAACTTCAATACTATCATTGGTATTGCAAATATCACCAACTGCAACAATTCCATTTTTGAGCATAGTTTTGTCAGCAATTTCTATTGCGTTTAAAATTTCATTTTCAGAAAATTGATTGCGATGTTTTACAACTTGCTGAACAAACTCAACCAATCCAGTATGTTGAGTTATTTGAGAATGAAGATGTGAAAGTTCGGTGTGACAGTGTGAGTTAATAAATCCTGGGCAAATTGAACCTTCAAAACGCTTAACTTTTGCTTTATCAATTATGGAATCGTCTTTTAGTAAATCAACGATTTCCTTTTTTTCATTAAGTACAATAATCCCATTTTTGATGGGAGCTTCACTTATAGGATAAATTGTATCTGCACTGACATAAAGCATAATCAAATATAATCAGTGCAGATGAATAAATTAAATGAATTTAATATAAAATAAAGAATGTTTTATCCTAAAGCATTTTGAATTCGGATACTTTCAATGTGAATACCTTCCATGTAAGATGTAATGAACTCTTTGCTTAATCCTAAATGATCGCCTTTTTTTATGGCTCTTTCCAAAATCTCATTGTAACGTGAAGATTGTAAAATGGTAATCTTACTTTTCTTTTTAATATCACCAATTTGTTTAGCCACTTTCATTCGGTTAGAGATAAGTGTAATTAATTCTTCATCCAAATGATTGATTTGTTCTCGCAAATTTTCCAGCTCCATTAAAAACGATTCTTCGTTAGAATAAGCTGTTTTTTTAACGAGATTAGAAAGCAACTGGCTTAATTGTACGGGGGTAATTTGCTGATTTTTATCTGTCAATGCAGCATCAGGATTGCAGTGTGTTTCAATCATAATACCATCATAATCCAAATCAACACTTTTTTGACTGATACTCAATAAATTTTCTCTGTTACCACAAATGTGAGAAGGATCACAAATCATAGGGTAATTAGGTAACTGACGCTTCATTTCAATTGGTATTTGCCACATTGGTGGATTGCGGTATTCGGTATTACCGAATGATGTAAAGCCTCTATGAATTAAACCAATGGTTTCAATGCCTGCTTTTTGAATGCGTTCAACTGCACCCATCCATAGTTTAATATCTGTGTTAACAGGGTTTTTAATTAAAACCGGAAGTTTTACACCTTTTAATGCGTCTGCAATTTGCTGCACACTAAAAGGGTTTACGGTTGTGCGTGCGCCAATCCATAAAACATCCACATCAAAACTCAAAGCATCTTCAACATGTTTCGAAGTTGCTACTTCTACCCCTGTTTTTAATCCTGTTTGTTGTTTTGCTTTCAATAACCAAGCAAGTCCTTTTACTCCTGCACCTTCAAATCCACCGGGATTAGTTCTTGGTTTCCAAATGCCAGCGCGTAAAATATCGGTTTTACCTTCTGTCTTTAATGCTAAAGCAGTTTCTAATAATTGTTCTTCACTTTCTGCACTGCAAGGTCCGGCTATAATCAATCCTTTTTTATTGATGATGGATTGTATGTCTTGTTGTTCTTTTAAATTTGTTGTACTCATGTAATTTTTGTAATTAATTATTTTGCAAACGGGGGTTGATCTCCCTTATAAACGCCTAGTATTTTCATATAAGCTGCTTCTTGTTCAATTTCTTTTACAGCTTGTTCAAATGTGTTTTTATTGCTAAATTCTATATCTAAATGAAAAGAATAAATCGTATGATCTTGTGGCGACGGCACACTTTGTACTTTGGTAATATTCAATTTATGTTTTTTTAGTATTGCTAAAATATCACATAATTTACCTGGTGTGTTATCCGCCTGTACTGTAACAGAAGCTTTATTTGGGTTCTCTTCATAATCTTCACCCTTTGTTAAAATATAAAAACGGGTATAATTATTTTTCACGTCGCTTACATTTTCTTTTAAAACTTCTAGATCATATACTTCCGTAATAGTAGGGCCGGCAATTACAGCTAATTTACCATCAGGGTTTTCGGCAACTAATTTTGCACAAGTAGCAGTATCTTTAAATTCGCTCACTTTAAAATTTTCATTTTCTGCTAGGAAAAGTTGGCTTTGCCCTAAAGCCATTGGATGCGAAACGATTTCTTCTATTTTAGATATGTTACTTCCTTTTTTACCAAGTAAATGAAGTTCGATAGGCAAAAATGTTTCACCAATAATTTTAAGATCGTATTGTTCTATCAAATGATAATTCAATAAAATACTACCTGCCACTTTATTTTCAATAGCAATTATTCCATAGTCTACTTTATTTTGAGCTATTTTATCACATACTTCTTTAAAAGAGCCGCACTCAAGAGTGGTTACATCTTCTCCAAAATATTTTTTTGCTGCTAAATCATGAAATGATGCTACAGATCCTTGTATTGCTATTAAATGGTTTCTCATGGTTATAATAAATTTATGTGTTGTTTTTCTAATTGTTCTTTTATTTCTTTCGGCCAAATACTTACTTGAACTTCACCAATGTGTTGCTTTTGTAATAACAACATGGCTAAGCGTGATTGTCCGATACCGCCTCCAATAGTGTATGGTAATTCACCATTCATTAGTTTTTTATGCCAGGTTAAACTTAATCGTTTTTCTTCACCGGTAATTTTAAGTTGTTGTTCAAGTGCAATTTCATCAACTCTAATTCCCATGGAAGAAATTTCAAAAGCCGAATTTAAAGTTTTGTTCCATACCAAAATATCACCGTTTAAACCTTTTGTGCCTTTTTCGGTTTCGCTAGACCAATCATCATAATCAGGGGCTCTGCCATCGTGCTTTTTTCCATCTGCTAATTCGCCACCAATACCAATTAAAAATACAGCACCTTTTGCTTTGCAAATTTCATTTTCCCTTTCTTTAGGAGTTAAATCTGGATATAGCGCTTGAAGCTCTTCAGTATGAATAAAATAAATTTCTTTTGGCAGTTGAGGTTTTAATTCAGGATATGCAGAAATTATATAATGTTCTGTTGCTACTATTGCATCATAAATTTCAGAAACTGTTTTTTTAAGATACGTTAAGTTTCTGTTTTCTTTTAAAATTACTTTTTCCCAATCCCACTGATCAACAAAAATACTATGTACAAAAGAGAAATCTTCATCTGGACGAAGTGCTTTCATATCGGTATAAAGACCGTAACCTGGATCAACAGAAAGTTCACCTAATTTTAAACGTTTCCATTTTGCTAGCGAATGAACAATTTCTATTTCAATACCCGGTAGGTTTTTAACTTTTACACTAACCGGACTTTCAATGCCATTTAAGTCATCGTTAATACCTGTTCCTTTTTCTACAATTAAAGGCGCTTCAACCTTGAATAATTGTAATTTTTGACTTAAGTTTTTTGTAAAAACTTCTTTTAATTGAGAAATTGCTAGTTCATGTTTCCAGCCTTTCAATGTTGTTGTTGTTTCTTTAGTAATTGTTTCCATTTTTTATAGTTATTTAATTGTTTTAAAATAAAAAAGCCTTTCAAATTTGAAAGGCTTTTGCAATATGATTAGTAATAAAATCAGCCTTTCCTTTCAATAATCATTGAAGAAATTAAAATTGCTGAAATTGTTATATGTACTTGTTGATTTCATTTTTATAATTACAAACATAATTAAAAATTTAATTGGAAAATTAGCTTAAATCAAATTTGTCCTATTTGTTTTTTGATTCAGTGATTGTTTAAGTAATGAATAAGGTCTTTGTTAATATTAAAAAAAGAAGCTGAATCAACAGTTTTATATTTTGAAACTAATGTATTTGCATCGATTATAAAATGAAAAGAATCAATTTTAGATTTTTCTATTTTAATTGTTTTTTTTAATGTTTCATAAAATTTAGATTTCTCACAAAACACAGGCAATTGATTGATTAATTTACAGTTAAAACTATTTCCACAATGTAGTTTTAAATTATAATTTCCTTCGGGTAAAAACTCAAAAAATAATTCTACATTGTTTTTAATATAATAATGCCTTATAATTTTATTTGTTGAATCTGTAAGAAAAGCAATTGCATCATTTCCGGAATCATTAATGACTTTAACTACATCCAAAGAGTTTTTGTCTATGATAGGTTTTTCTAAGTAATTAGCGTAGGGTTCGTCACCATTCTTGAAATTAAAAGAATTTAACGGGATACTATCTTTTAAAGTTGTTGTTTTGAATTCTTGTTTTGTTTCTTGTTGTAATGTGTTGCCACTATTTCTATTGTAAATGTTAACTATAAAAAATAATAAAGCAATTGCTATGGGTATAGAAAATATAATAGCACGCGTTTCATTATATTTTTTTTTCTCTTCAGCTGCTTTTTGTTTGCCTTTTTTTTGATTGTAATTAGGATAGTGCTGCTGAAAATATTGCCTTCTTTTATGTTCTTCAGCGCTAATGTCAGAGTAACTTTTTTTTCTATGCGTTTTTAATGCATTAGTATTCGATTTTAATTTTAGATAATATTCAAGTGTTGCATCATGTTTTCTTTTTTTAGCAGGATCAATTAATACTTCATATGCCTCTTTAATGAGTTTAAATTTTTCTTCAGAATTTTTATTATCAGGATTTTTATCAGGATGATACAATTTTGCGAGTTTTCGGTATGCGTTTTTAATTTCCTGCGCATTTGCCGAATTGCTTAATCCTAGTATTTCGTAGTAATTTAACATGTATCACTTTAAGCAAAAAGCTTAATAATTGACTAAAATAATCAATAACTGTATTTTAGTCATATTTTTTTAGGTAAAATAATATATTTGCCTATTTTTACTACATTTATCAGGTTTATTTTCAAGTTAATGAAATGAAAATTATTGTGCGTATTTACATATTGTTTTTTGTAACCTTTGTTTCTTTATTTATATCTGCTCAAGATGAAGCGACGATTTTTGTTGAGGGGGTTTATCAAGGCAAAAATATATTTATTAAAAATCCATTCTCTACAAGTGGTATTGGTTTTTGTGTAAATGAAATTCTTGTAAATGGAAATCCATCAGCAGATGAAATAGCTTCTAGTGCATTTGAGATAGATTTAAAACAGCATCAACTTAGAGTTGGGCAAAAGCTTGAAATAAAAATAATTCATAAATCAGATTGTAAACCTAAAGTATTAAACATTGAAGCTATACGGCCAAAGAGCACCTATGAAATGGTGAGCATGGAAGTAAATGAAGATGGTTTAATGAAATGGACAACAAAAAACGAACAAGGAAAAATTCCATATATTATTGAGCAATTCAGGTGGAATAAATGGGTTAAAATTGGCGAATTAGATGGCGCTGGAACTTCTGATTATAATAATTATGAATTTAAAGTTGCACCTCATTCCGGTAAAAATACTTTCAGATTAGCGCAAACAGATTATACCGGAAATACAAGATTATCAAAATCGGTTGAGTATGTAAGTCAGGCTTGTAATGTTGTTTTTTCACCGGCTAAAGTTTCTAAGGATATTTATTTTGATTGTTCGGGCTTAGCATCAGAAACACAATACGAGATTTACGATAAATATGGCAATATTGTTAAAATGGGTTTTGGCAATAAAATAGATTGTAGAAACTTAAAAAAAGGGGCTTATTTCCTAAATTATGATAATAAAATGGGAGAATTTATTAAAAAGTAATTCTTTCTTTTTTTCATTTCTTTTTAATCATTCAAATCCTATTACTTAAAATGACTTCAGAAGCTGTAATTAAAACAAGAATAATGATTACAGTTTTAGTGCTAAGCATTTTTCTTTTTTTTATAAAATTTGTTGCATTTTTTCTTACTCATTCTTCATCAATTTTATCAGACGCATTGGAGTCTACAGTAAATATTATTACCGGAATTTTTGCGTTATATAGTATTTATTATGCATCAAAACCAAAAGATGCCGACCATCCTTATGGGCATGGTAAAATTGAGTTTTTTTCATCCGGATTTGAAGGTTCAATGATTTTACTAGCTGGATTATCGATGATTTACAATGGAGCAACTTTGTTTTTTAAGTTGCCAGAATTAACAAGGCTTGATATAGGCTTGATTTTAACCATTATTGCCGGATTTTTAAATTTTGTTGCCGGAACTGTATTACTAAAAAAAGGGAAGCAATTTAATTCTACTACTCTCACTGCAGAGGGTAAACACTTATTAAGCGATACTTACTCCTCTATTGCAATAGTTGTTGGTTTAACTGTAATTTATTTTACGGGCTTATATTGGTTAGATTACCTAATCTCTATTGGAATGGGCATTTTTATAGCTTATTCTGGTTTTAAATTAGTAAAACACGCTATTGATAATTTATTAGACAAGGCTGATATTGATGAATTAAATAAATTGATTTTAACATTAGAGAAAAATAAAAAAAACGAATGGATTGATATGCATAATTTACGTGCATTAAAATATGGAGATCATTTACATATAGATGCTCATGTAACATTGCCCTATTTTCTAAGTTTTGAAAATGCTCACGATGAAATTGATGCAATCAGTAAATTAATTAAACAAGAATTAGGTTCAAAGATAGAGTTATTCATTCATGCTGATCCTTGTGTAAAACCAGTTTCCTGCAGTATTTGCCCGATAAACAAATGTGTTAGCAGGCAATCACAATTTGTGAAAAGAATTAACTGGGAGTTGAAAAACGTACTTCCGGATTTGAAACACCAAGCATAAATTCTATTTTTGTAGTTTATGCAACAATTGTCTGTAGTCATTATTACCTTTAACGAAGAGAAAAATATTTTTCGTTGTTTGGATTCAATTAAAGGATTAACCGATGATGTAATTGTTGTAGATTCTTTTTCAATAGATAAAACAGCTGAAATTTGTTCTGCGTTTAACGTTAATTTTATTCAACGAAAATGGGAAGGCTACTCCTCAACTAAAAATTTCGCGAATTCTCAAGCTAAACACGATTGGGTATTATCTTTGGACGCTGATGAAGCTTTGAGTAAAGAATTATATAAAACCATTCATCAACTTAAAGATAATGATGAACTAAGTTATTGTTCGTTTAATCGAATGACGAATTATTGTGGAAGTTGGGTTAAACACAGTAACTGGTATCCCGATAAAAAATTACGCTTATTCAATAGAAATTTATCGGATTGGAAAGGATTGATACATGAAGAATTAAGTATACCAAAGGGAACAATTATTAAACACATCAATCAGGATATTCTTCACTATAGCTATTATACTCAAGAAGATCACTTGAAACAAATAGATAAATTTACTAGCATTGCTGCTGATGATCTTTTTAAGAAAGGAAAAAAACCTGGCGCTTATAAATTAGTTGTAAATGCAATTGCAAAATTTATTGGCCATTATTTTTTGCATTTAGGATTTATAGATGGAAAAGCAGGTTGGAACATAGCGTGGCTATCCGCATATGCAACTTATTTAAAATATAAAAAGACTCGTTGTTTATTTAAGCATGACGCAGAAGTATAACATATTAATTAGCAGAACAGATAGTATTGGTGATGTTATTCTTACGTTGCCCATGGCAGGAATTTTAAAACAAAAATTTCCAAATGCTCACATTTCTTTTTTAGGAAAAAATTACACACGCGATATTATAAATGCTTGTATACATATTGATGAATTTATCAGTTATGATGAATTGACTAAGCAAACAAATGAAGAGCAAATTTCATTAATAGCTCAAAAAAAGTTTACACATTGCATACATGTTTTTCCTGTGTATGAAATATCAAGGTTAATTCGTAAAGCAAGAATCCCTATTCGCGTTGGTACAACAAATCGTATATTTCATTGGGTAACATGTAATAAATTAGTCCGCTTATCAAGAAAAAAATCAGAATTACACGAAGCACAATTGAATTGTAAATTACTTTCGGTTTTTGGAATTAATGATGAGTTTTCTATTAAAGAATTAAGCAACTATTTTGGTTTTACAAAAGTTGAGCAATTAGATAGCAATTATCTTGCTTTACTTGATACGAATAGAAAAAATATAATCATACATCCTAAATCTCAAGGCAGTGCTCACGAATGGGCTATAGAAAACTATGTTCATTTGATTAAGAAAATTAACACGAGTAAATATAAAATTTTTGTTTCAGGTACTGAAAATGAACGGCAATACATTCAACAAATTATACAACAATGCCCTCAAGCAACTGATATTATTGGTAAAATGAATTTAAAACAATTCATTTCATTTATTACTCAAATTGATGGGCTAATTGCATGCAGTACGGGTCCATTACATATTGCTGCTGTTTGCAGTAAAACAGCTATTGGTTTATTTACATCTATTCGTCCAATGCATCCAGGAAGATGGGCGCCAATTGGTGAAAAAACAAGTATTGTGATAATGAATAATGCTGTTGATGTTGAGATTAATTCAATCATCCAGGAACTAGATAAAATATGAGCAGAATTAAAAACTTGATATTTGATTTAGGCGGTGTTTTGTTAAACATCAATTATGCTAAAACAACTGAAGCATTTAAAAAATTAGGTGTAAATAATTTTGACGCAGTTTATTCTCAAGCAAAACAAACCTCATTGTTTGATGATTTTGAAACAGGAAAAATTTCTCCTGAAAAATTTGTAGTACAAGTCAAAAATTTACTAGATGTAAAATGCACAGATGATGAGATTATCACATCATGGAATGCCATGTTGTTAGATTTTCCAAAAGAAAGATTAGATTTATTACAGCAGTTAAAAAATAAATACACTATTGTATTATTAAGTAACACTAACGAAATTCATAAAAAAGCTTTTTTAAAGATTTTACAGGATCAACATCAGTTGAATAGTTTAGCTGTTATATTTCAAAAAGTATTTTATAGTCATGAAATAAATTTAAGAAAACCAAATCTTGCGTGTTTTGAATTTGTGTTAAGCAACTGTAATTTTAATAAAAATGAAACCGTTTTTTTTGATGATTCAGAACAACATATCGTTGGTGCACAACAAGCCGGAATAAAAGCTTATTTTGTAAATGGAAATAAAACAATACTTGATTATTTTGATAACGAATTTCAATTAAAAGAATATTTAAAATAAATTATAATGAATTTAAATCTTACAGGTAAACGTGCTTTGGTTTGTGGTAGCACACAAGGAATAGGAAAGGCAGCAGCAATAGAATTAGCAATGCTTGGTGCAGAAGTAATTTTAACTGCCCGTAATGAAGAACAATTAAAAAAAGTTTGTTCTGAGCTCGATGCCACTCATCAGCAAAAACACAGTTACATCGCTGTTGATTTTTCTAATCCTCAGTTACTGCAAGAATTAGTGCAAAAAGAAATTGCAGCACATGGC
>Ga0078894_10005188_pt1 | contig 10015 bp, 11 predicted proteins | sample LauGreSu1BDMLBSD_2_FD_67506 | JGI IMG/M metagenome (GOLD analysis project Ga0078894, IMG submission 67506) | Freshwater lake microbial communities from Lake Michigan, USA - Su13.BD.MLB.SD (version 4) (version 4) | ecosystem: Environmental > Aquatic > Freshwater > Lake | place: Lake Michigan...
TGTGGCTCTATAAAACGCCAGTCTCGTGGGAATAAAGCTAGGTAACAGAGGCTCCCAGTAGTTTGACTTTTTTTAACGGGGATGCCCAGCAGGTTGTTTGAAAGAAAATAAACCGATATGACTACTCATCCGAATCTCAAGATGGGGAAAAATGGCTGACTGCGTAATGCGGGATGGTGCCCAAGTCCCCAAGACCGAAAGGTTGTAAGGTTGCCCAGTGCAGGTTCGAGTCCTGTGTCAGCCACAAAAAACCCTCACAGAGGCTGGTGCCACCAGTGAACGACCCGAAGAAACGGGATTAGGATCCAAGTTCACTGAAAGCATGTCTTCGGACGGAAATGGTGGTCGGGGTTTTTAAAAATAGTGTCTTGGTACGCTCTGGCGAAAGCTAACGACAAGGTCTCGTCTGGCAGAAGGCCTCTGATCCAGACCAAATTGCGGGTATAGCTCAATTGATTAGAGCACTAGCCTTCCAAGCTGGGGGTTGCGAGTTTGAGTCTCGCTACCCGCTCCAATGCCTGAATAGCTCAGTTGGCCAGAGCAGCTGATTTGTAATCAGCGGGTCGGGGGTTCGAATCCCTCTTCAGGCTCCATTTTTTCCAATATGTCTTTCTATATGCTTGTCTTTTTCAGACAGTTTTCCTATTTTTGTATAAAAAACACATGATAACGTTTATTATACCAACAGTCTACATGGCAGATACAATGCCGTATCTTTTGAGCATGTTGAATTTTCACCCATTAGTTGATGAGATTATCTTAATCGAGAACGCTAAAAGTGATTTAAAATTACCTAACTACAAGAAGTTAAAAATTATCAATACAGGTGAGAACCTAATGTGTAATAAATCCTGGAATCTGGGTGTCGCACTAACCAAATCAAAATATTATGCCTTGTGTAATGATGATATTTTGTTTAACGAGAAAATGATTAACGATGTTATTAATTTTTACTCGTTTCATGATGATGTGAATCTGATTGGTATGGATAGAACCCAAGACGAAACACATATTGAACCCCAGTTATTTGGTTTTAAAGTACAACCAGTAAGAGATTTTTGTTGGGGTACACTTATTTTCGGTAAAACAGAATTATACACACCAATACCAGAAGACCTTAAACATTTTGCTGGGGATGAATATTTACACCAGTACTCCCCAAAAAAATGCTACAGTTACTTGGGTTATAAGATTTTTGGTAAAATGTCAACTTCAAAAAGCTTTTTAAGTGATTTTGATGATATTGTTAATAACGATAATGTGATTTATACCGAAAAGTATAAATTAGAGAAACCTAAATGGTTTTAAATTTGGTTTGATTCGATTTATTTACTACTTTTGTCCCATAACATAAAAAAACAATTATGAAATTTGACTTTGATGACATCCTGATCATGCCCGCTGAGATAACGACCATTAATTCTCGTTCAGAGATTTATGAGTTTGATAATATGGGTGGATTACCACTATTTACAGCACCAATGGATACTGTTGTAAATGAATCAAACGAGCGTTTCTTCAGGCAGGAAAATATAAATGTTGTGTTACCGCGAAAAATGGAAACCAACATGAACCCCGATACATCGTTCTCTAGATGGTTATCGTACAGTCTCAAACAATTTGAGGATGCGTTTATTCATTATGATCAACCAAAGGATAAAACACATTATATCTTAATTGATGTGGCGAATGGTCATATGCCAGCTGTTTACGAATTAACCAAATTGGCTAAAGAAAAATACGGTGATTCATTGGTTTTAATGGTTGGTAATGTTGCCAACCCAGAAACATACGGTTTGTTATCGGACGCTGGTGCTGATTACGTTAGAATTGGTATTGGCAACGGTGGTGGTTGTTTAACAACACAACAAACGGGTATCGGTTATCCGATGGCTTCTTTGATTGAGGAAACATATGAAGTGTCAATGCACTTGGATAACCCAGCTAAGATTGTGGCTGACGGTGGTTTTAAAAAGTATGCTGATGTCATTAAAGCCTTGGCAATTGGTGCTGACTACGTCATGTTAGGTTCAATCTTAAACAAAGCACTTGAGAGTGCTGGTGAGACGGTTGATGAGGATGGTGAGACCATTGATCAGTACAACCAAAGCGCTGAATCATACCTAAAAGCTGGTGGTAAGCTATCCAAAAAATTTAGAGGTATGTCAACCAAAGAGGTACAGTCCTCATGGGGTAAAAAGAATCTGAAAACATCTGAGGGTGTTGTTAGGCTACACGATGTTGAGTATACACTCAGTGGGTGGGTTGAGAATTTTAGGCACTATCTTAAATCTGCGATGAGTTATACCGACTCCAAGAACCTTAGTGAGTTTATCGGCCAGGTTCAGTACAACCAAATAACAACCGCGTCTTTTAATAGATACAATAAATAAAAGAAAAGCCCCGATTGGGGCTTTTTTATTTATGGGTTAATCATCATTCTCGTTGATACCGTTTTCTTTCTCCCATTTAGCTAATTTATCAAATTCATATTCACCAGAAAGTTTGTCATAACCACAATCATGACAAAGATATGGATCCTCGTCATCGTCCTCAATGGTCCATGAATGGTCACATTTTGGGCAAGCTATCGATATATTACCCTTTTCCTCGTTAATAACCGACATAATCCGCTTCATTCTTCTAATTTCCTCGTTAATATTCATTAATAATATTTACTTATAAATATAAACTTTATTAGGTAAAGGAAGTATTTATTATTAAAAAACAATATGGCAGATTTTCAATGGAAAGGGCAATGGTTTGGTGATCTAGTCACAGGAAGCACCGTACCTTATGCAGAAAACAATAACGTAACACACAACGGTATATATTATATCTGTACGAGTTTTGCTGAGATAGGCTCACCATCACCAGATATGGATACTGATCACTGGGATGTTATCCTTAGAGACGGTCTATCTGGTAGTTCTGGTCAAGCTGGTTCCTCAGGGACGAGTGGTGTTGATGGGTCCTCATCGATTCAGACACACTGGGTTAGTGGCGAGCCTGGTAATAATGGTACTGTTGCCGCTGGTGATGTTGTAACAGTTGGGTCCGACTACGTAATGATAGATACCACTTTATACACCCAGGGCCCAGATGATGATGGTTATGGGGCTTCGATCACAATAGCAGGTAAAACCTATAGTAGAGATGGCAAATTAGTTGTCCTTGGCGACTTCGTTGTTTATGATTCGGATATCTTAAACGATGGTCAAATAAGAGTTGACGGCGGTCTCATATTAGAAGGGGAAGCCCAAATAGAAGGAGACGGAATAATAATTTAAAAATAAAACAAATAAAAACAAAAAAATGCAATACATTCAATTACAATCACAAGCTGCGGGAGCAACACCAACACCAGGAGAGGGTAAATTTAACTTCTTTATTGATGAGGTTGATGGCCTACCTAAAATAAAAGACGATAACGGTACGATCATTACCGTTGATGGTTCAACACAGACCTTAACGTCATTAACATATGAAGCTTTTATTGAGCTTATAATGAACAATGAGTTAACAAAGGGTTATTTCTATGAAATAAATGATTATGAAACTTGTTATGATCAACCAGATTTTAGTGCAAACGGTAACGCGATAACCACTGGTAATTATAAAACTTCTGATCAGGTCGAGCCAATAATTGTTTTTGCCACCGCGTCAAACCAAATCGCAACAGAGGCTTTTCAAGCAACTTATCCTAAAGATAAGATAAAATATGATTGGACGTTTGGTGTCACTGAAGTTACATCTGGCCCAGCTAAAGGTAGAATTATTGAAAGAATTGACGAGTTCAATAATAGAACTGATTACGATCACAGAAATATTTTGTTCAAAAGATACGACATGTATTACCCGTATGAACAATTAGTTGGCACGTTAAACATGAATAATGGAACAGTTACTGGTATCGGTACAACATTTACAAGTTTATCCACTGGACAGAGAATTTACATCCATGACTCTGGTTTAGAGTATATGATAACGGCGATTGCTGATGATACTAACATGACCGTAACTGGTATAACATATAATAACGTAAGCGGATCAATCTTTTCAACAACTAATTCAATAACTGGTTATAAAAGAAGTAATACCGATGACCCGTCAAATTTTACCGAATATAAAACTTTTAATCTTGGGGATGCTGATTGCATTAACAACTATATTGGTAATTACGCTAATTTAAGAGACTGGGATGGTAACGATTTTTATCTAGCTAATAACGTGTTTATCGGTGAAGGTAGTGATATTATTAATAATACAATTGGTGATAATTCATGTAACAACACATTTGATGATGATGTCGATGGTAATGTTATCGGTTCTGGTTTTAGTAATAACACAAGTAATGATGATTTTGACGATAACAGGATTGGTCAGGATTTTCGTGGTAATATCATAACAGCCAATCTTTATCGCAATCAAATAGGTTATAATTTTAATAACAATATCATAACTTGTGATGAGGATTTTGATGATAATCACATCGGTAATAATTTTAATAATAACAGAATAAACTGTGACGATTTTTATAGAAATCAAATCGGCAATGATTTTAATTATAATAAAATCATTGGCAGCGATGATTTCCAGAATAACATTATTGGTAATCAATTTAACGATAACACCATTGAAAGGGCTTTCATTAAAAATAGAATCGGAAATGGTTTTAACAATAACCAAATCCTTGTTGAGTTTGAAGATAATATCATCGGAAACGGTTTCCATAATAATGACATCCTTCGCGATACCAACGGTGATGGTCTTTTCAATAAAAACGAAATTGGTCATTATTTTAATGATAATGACATAACCGCACAGTTTGTTAATAATAAAATTGGTAATGATTTCTATAGCAACGCAATCCAAAACGCTTATGACGGTACAAATTATGTTGAGTTTACCGATAATATTATAGAATATAGTTTTAGTAATAACAGCATAGACGTAACTTTCAACAATAATAGAATCGGACTTGAATTTGGTAATAACACGATATCATACGATGAAAACACTAATGGTTATTTTGAGAATAATATTATTGGAAATTCCGCTTATGGTAACGAAATCAATGGTTATTTCGACCATAATCAAATAGGTAATGGTTTTACTAATAATGATACTAACGGTAGGTTTACTAATAACAACATAGGTAATTATTTCGATGATAACGAAACTCAAGATGAGTTTTCTCATAATCGTATTGGTAATAATTTTTATCAGAATGTTATAGGTGAATACTTTGGGTATGGTTATGACACTGTTAGAGGTAACGTAATTGGTAACCGTTTCCAAAATAACACAACGCGTAACCATTTCTACGATAACAATATATGTGACGGCTTTATCGGTAACACCACGCCAGTGAATTTTCAATACAACGATATTAAATATCCCATTGAAAACGTTGACTTCACAGTAAATAACAGAACTATCGCTACTTTCTCCCCCAACGCACCAACCTCAACGCAAGACGGTACCTATAGTGTTCTTTCTGGTACTTCAAGTGTTGAAGGTGCTGGCGCTCTATTTGAAGTTCAAGTTACTGGGGGTGTAATCCAAAACGTGGTTCTTACATCGCCTGGATATGATTATTCGGTTAATGAGACAATAACAATATCAGCTGGTTTGTTTAATGGAAATGCTGACTTGGTAATAACAGTTTTATCTGTTAGTCCTCAAGCCATGGTTACCAGTGATTATAATTGTAAGATAAGTAGATCACCTAGCGATGGCGGTATTTTACTAATCTCCACTGAAACATTGACTGGTCTTTACACCCAATCGGAAATAACAGAGATTTATCTTGATTAATAAAACCATTATTTAAGGTAAATAAGTTGTTAACCCGATCATATGGTCGGGTTAACTTTTTTAATACCAACTATTTATAGTAGTGCAAAAAAAAAAATAGATTTTTTTTCGCATAACACTTGTTTATTTACGAACTAGTCACTACTTTTGTAGTGTTGTTAATCAACAAGCTCTTTTAAATAATGCCGAGGTGGTGAAATGGTAGACACGAGGGACTTAAAATCCCTTGGACATTGTGTCCGTGCGGGTTCGAGTCCCGCTCTCGGTACCAAATTTAAATGGGGATGACTGGAATTGATTGATAGATACGTTCTTTAATTTGATGCATGCAGTGTTAGTATCGGAAACACTTTAATAACCTATACACAGTTTTAAATGGCGAAAGCTATATTGATGCTGACGGCAACATCGTGTTGGACGGTCAGTCTGTTGAGTTTGCAGATCTAGAATTGGCCTAAGCGAAAGCTTGGCTGACAACAGTCACCCAAAACTGCAAAACGATGTGTCGCTATCGTATAAGCGAGCAGAGGATTAGTTCTCAGTAAACCGAACTGCTAAAATAAGGGAATTGTGAAGTTTGCCAGGTTAGAAAACTTGGATAAGCATGTGAACGAGGGTTAATTAATGACTAGACAAGACAGGGGTTCGAATCCCCTCATCTCCACAACGGGCGGTATTTCGGTACCGCCTTATTTTTTTTTAATTTTTATAAAAATGAAAATAGGAGTAATAGCAGGTAATTTTGACGTAATACATCCAGGTTACATATACATGTTTAATGAGTGTGTCTTAAGTTGTGATGAATTGGTTGTCTTATTACACGATGACCCGTCAATCGAGCGACCAGAAAAATTAAAACCAATCCTTAGTGTTGAAGAAAGGATGTTAATTTTAAAATCGCTAAAACATGTTGATAGGGTTTTTACCTATAACACCGAATCTGAGTTATACAAATTATTGACTGAAATAAAACCAGGTGTTAGATTCTTGGGTGATGATTATATAAACAAACCGTTCACAGGTGATGATTTGGATATACCTATTTACTATTTGGATCGTTCACATGGCTGGTCAACAACAAAGTACAAGAAAATGATTGCTGAAACACTTAAAATTAGTTAATGGAGACAATGGAATTAATAACAACCTATATTTGTAAGAAAGGTGATATCGGTGTACACGACAATATGTTTGGTGGTACACTAGTGAGTTTAATTGATGACGCCTCTGCCGCATACGCGGCTCAGATTTGTGATACACCAATGGTTGTCACAATTAAGATCGATGAATTGATCTTTAAGAAAGCTGTGAAAGTTAACGCTCTACTCAAAATCTATGGAAAGGTTATTGAGTTTGGTAATACATCAGTATCTTTATATATTGAGGTTAGAAAACATAATGTGCGTACAGGTGACCAAGAAATTGTTACCCATACCAACATTAAATTCGTTAGGATTGACGAAGATGGTACACCAATACCAATTAGCCCACATGTTAAAGAAAGATATAAAGAGCGTCTAACTAAATATGGTAGAGGTCTTGTGTCGAAAAAAACAATTGAAAAAGATAAAGAAAATGTTGTTTAATTAAATTTTTTTCTCTATATTTATAATATAACACGGAGAGTTGGCAGAGCGGTCGAACGCGGCGGTCTTGAAAACCGTTTTACTGAAAGGTAACGGGGGTTCGAATCCCTCACTCTCCGCCACATTATAACTAGGGTCGAGCCAGATTTTGCCACGGTTATAAAATAGGTGAAGAAGGATTAGAGCTGGCCGTGACTACTCTTCACCAAATTTGGTCCTGTAGCTCAGTTGGTTAGAGCAACTGACTCATAATCAGTAGGTCCACGGTTCGAGCCCGTGCGGGACCACAAAGGAAGGTTGGCAGAGAGGCCGATTGCGGCAGTTTGCTAAACTGTTGATCCTCGAAAGGGGATCCACTGGTTCGAATCCAGTACCTTCCACAAAAGGGGTTCTTTGACATAATACATTAAAAAAATTTTTAAACTATGGAAACAATTTATTTCAGTTTAGGAATTGTTACGGCTTTGGTTGCGGTTTTACTCGTGATTGGGGTTGTGATGGTTGCTAGATTAACGAAAAAACAATCAAACCAAGAAGATACAATAACTCATATCGAAAGATATAACCAAGAAGGTCGAAATGAACTTGTTCGTGACCTGGATGAAATTCGAAGAGAAATCTCAAAACAATTTGAGGATGTTCATAGAATGGTCGCTCAACTAAATGATGAGATCAGACGTGATTTGGAAAACGTTGATAGAGAGGCGCATCGACATATTGACGAATTAAACAAATATGTTGATTCACGTTTTGATAAAACGTTGGACAATGTTAGTAAGTTAATTGCTGACCACAATAAACAAAATGAAAAAAAAGACCTGTTAAAGGACTAAAATAAAATAACAAAGAACCCCTTATTTTTACTTTAATGTATTAATCAAACTATTTATAGTATGAGTATGAACACAACACAGCGTAGGGTACATATTGAACTTAATAGACAGTTCTTGAGTTGGTGTAGTAAAAATAACCTATCCCTTAAAGAAAATTCTGAAGTATTTTTCGTTAACGAAAGATTATTGATGAAGCCCGAATATATCATAAATGATAAGATTTTTGTTGATATCTTAAAAACTGGTGAGTTTAAAGAAGAAAATTTAGAATTTTATCAAATTTTTGCGGAGAGTTTTGGTACGTTGATCTTAATTAGAGAAGAGCATATTTGGTCGTTAGATGACATCAATAAGCAAGATCTTGAGAATAGATACAACTTTTCCTTTTAACTTAAAATGAGCCAAATATATGCCACCTTTATAAGAGTGGATGATAACGTAATAAATTATCTGGGTATACAAAAGTCTGAGCACACAACAATGCTTATTAATTTTTATAATTTTCACATACTCATAGCCCTAACAAAAAAACAAAATCATTTAATGTCATCACTTGATAACTCATTTTTTAATGAGTTATCTTTGTTTAAAGAAAAACTATCGTTTGTCTTACAATATAATACCGAGGAACTCACACCGATGTATGTTCTATATAGTTGTGATAGTAACAAAACAGGTATCGCCACTAAGAAAAAGATAATGAAGTTATTTGCTGGGGCTGGTGTTAACATTAAAGAGGTTATTAAAAAAGGTAAAAAGGAAAAAGAAACTCCAACAAAGTTTATTTTTGATTATTAAATATTTTTTATTATCTTTGTACCGCAGTGGTGAATAAAGATGAAATATTTGAGGGTGTGATGGGTGAATTCGTTTTATTCAACCGTAAATACCTATATAAGCGCACCATGGAATATTTGGGTGGGGCTGAAGTCTCACATTTTAATTACAACCCAAAACTTAATCGACCTAAGTTAGTTTTGAATTTAACACAAATTGGTATGTTGTATAATATACAACCATCAATGTTTGGAAAGGGTAGATTTGATAACGATTTATTAGCTTTTTTATCTAAATACAGGAATAGGATATCCTTTACATTTTTAGATAAATCAATTCATAAAAAAAGTGGGCCCTACCACCTAATTCGCATAACAATAACAAATGTCCCAGAAGAGGAGCGTAATTCGATTGGTGATTTTTTGGCTAATAATTTAGGTAAATACATTTATTTTTCGAGGCAAACCGTTTCATACCCAAGCAACATCGATGATGAGAGAATCATTGATTTAAAACAACTGAGTGATCGTGATTTTATAGAAAATAGACGTAAATACAAAGATTTAACCTTAATTTTTGATAATTAAAAATAATTTATTACTTTTGTATCATGAATATATATTTTAACACGATATCGGCTGGTGATAAACTTAAAGCCATATATCTTTTAAGCGATATTGGTAGTTTTTACGCTGAACCAGTTAACGATGGGGTGATTGGCGAGGGTTTATTGTATAATGATTATATGTTCCATTTTGAGGGGAACCCAGAAAGGACTGTTATCGTTTTAAAGGACTCAGAGAAATATATCACAGACGCAATCAAGGGTTGGTTAGAGAAACATGAAGACCCGTCTTTCGTCACAAACAATAATGGTAGTTTTAGTGCTTTGGTTGGTATTTCTGGGATAAACTTAGAAGATCACCATACAGTTGTTGTTGGCAAAGATGAAGAGGATTTACCCGTGATACAAAAAACGAAAAAACTAATGGAAGTATA
>Ga0078894_10005189_pt1 | contig 10015 bp, 6 predicted proteins | sample LauGreSu1BDMLBSD_2_FD_67506 | JGI IMG/M metagenome (GOLD analysis project Ga0078894, IMG submission 67506) | Freshwater lake microbial communities from Lake Michigan, USA - Su13.BD.MLB.SD (version 4) (version 4) | ecosystem: Environmental > Aquatic > Freshwater > Lake | place: Lake Michigan, USA...
ACTGGTTGGTACCATATCTGATAAAATGGGCCAGATCCTCCTGTGTAATTTACTGTCCATGTACTATTTGAAGTGCTATAAGAAACGCTAGAAATAGTGGGTGAGCTTAGTCCTGCATTTGTTGCAAAATTTGTTTCATTTTCTGTGCTGTAAAGATTATCTTGGTTTCTTACTCTTATTTTAATATAATAAGTTGTGCTAGATGTTAGTCCTGTTAAGGATATTGTTCCCGAGCTGGTACTTATTGTTGAAGTAGACCATGTTCCTGGATAAGATCCAGTGGAGGCTCTATACTGATATTCAATTGAGCTGTCTAAGTAATGTGATCCTTGTGTACCTACTGTAAATGGTATTGAAGCAGTGGTTCCTGTTTTAGTAATAGTTCCAAACGTTACTTGGCCTGGGGCAACTCCTGAAGATTCTACATAGCTTCCAGCATTTGAATAAACGTATGCTGCAGTTGCTGTAGTTTCTGAAGCTCTAATATTTGCTCTCTGAAAAGTATAAAATGAAAAATTTCCTCCAGTGGTTGACCAGTTTTTTGTTTCGCTAGTCCCAGTATTGTAAGCGGATTGGCCATAGGTTTGAACTGTTGTCCAATTTACATTATCGTTACTTCCCTGATATTGTATTTCATATCTCTCTGCACCTGATGATGCATTCCAAGTTAGCGTAGTTGATCTTGTAGCACCTTGTGATGAAGAGCCAACTGTTCCTTTTGTAAAAGATGCTATATCAAATGCACCGAGTGTCGGTGTTACAGACTGATTTATAGCAGATGTTATTGTTGTGTATCCCACATCTTGTGAGCCACTAGTTAGTCCGCCAACTTGAACCATCACCCCTTTGGGCTTTGGAGAATATCCTATAAATGTAATAGGAGCAGTTGTTCCATTAAAGTTAACGTTATAAGCAGAACCTGTTGTTAGTGCAGAAGGATAATTTGTTAAAGCTGAACCATCTTTAAGAAATGCAGCTGTGCCTGGTGCTGTGCCTGATACACTTATTGCATAAACAGTTGCATAGCTTTGATCTTTATAAAATATAACTTCATATTGTCGCAACTCAGTTGGCGCATTATATCTATGGCCTTCCCACCTAATTCTAAATTCTGATGTATTTGACCAGTACCATATTGATGTTGTAGTGGTTTGATACTGGTCTCCTGGAAGTATTGATAATACTTTTCCAGATGTTGAGGTTACTGCATCTGTACTATTTCCAGAATCTAACCCTATATATCCATTTGTGCTGACATATAAATTATTTCCAAATGTAAATATGTACGGGGAAAGCACTGGTGATGTAGTTACTTTTGTAATTCTATTTAAATCTTTTGTGGTTGCGTCTATCCCTATGTCATAATCTGATCCCGTATTATAAACGCTTTCTTCTGCAATAACATAATATCCATCTAGGCTATCTGCTGCAGCTAATGTTATAGTATATGAACCTGAAGCTCTAGTTATTTCTGTTCTTGATCCGCCTTCATAAATATCTGTATTGCTTGTAGACTTATACCATTTCATGGTACTTCTTGCTGTATCTATTTTATATGCTTCTGTTGTATTCCATGCTGAGGCATATGTTAATGTCTGCCCAACAGACGGTGTTCCTGTTAGGCTTGAAGATATGTTTAGTGGAGTTCTTCTTACAACCTTAGATCTTCCATATGTTGCTTCTGAGTCTGCAACTCCGCTATAAGCCGAGTTGGTTGCATTTGCTGTAATCCTAAATGAAATATATTTACCATCTACGGCAGATGCATTTGCTGCTGAAGAAATTGTTAAAGCATTTGATGGTGCCGTATATGTTCCAGTTGCTAATGTTCCTATCTGATCTGTTTCTCCCGCCGTTCCAGAAGTATAATAGGGCCAAGCGTATGAGTATGATGATATAGTCCAGCCATTTGCATCCCAGGTTCCATTTCTTCCGTAATAAGTTGTACCAATTCTTATGGGTGCACTGTCAAAATAAATTGGTGTTGATCCGCTTGCACTTGTGGTAATATAAGGAGACGATGTAGCAAAAACTCCAGATAAGGGCCAAACTCTAAGCCATGAAGTTGTGCCAGTTTTTATCCATACATTTTTTGCTGCAGACCAGGTAGCACTAAGTCTTTTAATGTGTATGGCTACAGCTTTTCTCCACTTTGTTGTAGCAGTGTTGCTGGTCTTTATCCATATTTCTGACATACTTTATTCTACCATTTCTTACTAATATTGTATATAAATGTCACCTATATAGGCAGGAAAACCATTTCCATTGTTAGCGCTTCCAGTGGATTGTGCTGAAGTTCCAGCGCTTATGTTTCTATGATAGCTTCCATTAGCTGTGCTATTTGATACAGACGTTATGCTTGCACTTGTACTGATTGATGGTGAACCAGAATTTGGTCCCGCCTGAAAATTAAAATAGTCATTTGAAGTGCCATTAGCTAGTGCATAACCAACAGACCACCCAGAATTGTTCATAGTTTGAAAAAATCCATTAGCTGGATACCCCACCGATCCTTCTCTGGAGCTTCCAGTCTGGATAATAATTTCATTTCCGCTATTAAATGTATACATTTGTCCTGCTACATTATTATCTCCATCTAAGAATTCATATGCAGCATTGCTTCCATTAATTCTAACACCACCAAATAATGCTCCTATGTTTTGTGTATATATGGAGCCCGATGTTATATTTATGTTTCCAGATACTGAAAGATTTCCAGTTATGGATCCGCTTGCAGCATTTACTTCTCCAGTAAATACCCCTGTATTGGCATAAATTTCTCCTCTTAAAACCGCAGTACCATTTGGACTTAGTGAAAATCCTGGTCCAGTATTTCCAGCTATAGTTACATTTGGACCAACAATTCCATTTTGTGGACTCATTGAAATTGTTCCACCTGTGCCAACTAATAGAAGTTGAGGAGTTAGCGGATCTAGCTCTATTCTTGGAACTGTTGTTGCTAAGCTTGAGCTTCTAAGGACTGTTGAGTTTATAGTCCATCCACCAATTGATCCGCCGCTTGCTGTTAAAATTCCGTTAAAGCTTGCTGACCCATCGTTTGCAATACTAAAATTTGTAGAGGATATGCCAGTTGTTCCTATTGTGACTGGACCAAATGTTCCCGACGCTCCAGTTAATGACCCAGTAAAAGCACCGTCTCCGACAATGGTAAGTTTATTTCCATTATAGCTTAAGACTGGATTAGTAACTCCGCCTGATCCATATACTGTTAAGGGGTCTCCAGTTCCAGCTAACTTTACATGCTTACCCGAAACTGTTCCCACTGTAATTGTAGATGTTGAAGATAAAGTTCCAGTTGTTATTTGATCTGCTAAAACAGAAACAATATCACCTGATCCAACTTTACCAATTTGTTTTGGGTTTCCACTTGCAGAAACAAATGCCGATGTGTCGGTTCCATTTGTTGTTGCTATTTTTACATAATAATCTGTACCGTATGTCATAGCAACTCCGTTTACGAGTGTGCCAACACCTATAGCAAGGGTGTTTTGTCCATTTGCAAAATTTAATACATCAACCTGATTTGATGACGAAGGAACAAAGCCGTCTGAAGTTCCAACATATACCTTAGCTGCATTAAACCCGTAAGGCTGATTTGTTCCGTCTGCCTGCTTCCCATCCCATGAAAGCTGAATAGCCCCTAAAACTGAACTGATAGTTGGAACAGATGGGGTCTTTGATGCTGCTGGAGATTGAATGTTTGCTGTAGGATCTGTGACTGTTATTGTAAATGTACTACTTGGTGAGCCATTTATTCCAGACGGAGATACTGTAATTAATGAAACTTGATATGTACCTGCGCCAGCTGCAATAGATTTTGTTCCTGCTTGCAAAAATGAATCTGCAACTCTACCTGTTCCATACGTTCCGCCAATTACGTATACATCTACACGTTTAGCGTTTGCTGGAAATGCTGGAAGAGTTACGGGAATATAAGATGCATTAGTTGTTGGAACTGTAGCGGTTGGAGAACCTGGTACAGATTCAGCAGGAGTAAAAGTTTGATAACCTGCAGACCAATCACTTAGCGATCCGTCTTCATAAACCCATTGAAATTTAAATGAATAACTTTTATCAATTTTTAATCCAGTTACTTTGCGTAAGAAGTAGTTAGTATCACTACTAGTTACTGGAACTATTGCTAAATCACCTAATACATCTGCCATTTAAAACTCCAGCGCTAGCTTGTATTCTATATCTACTTGTCGCCCAGACACCTTTGTTAATATATCGTTTCCAGTAAGAACTGATCTACTAATCAATCCATAATATGGATCAAATGTATCTTCATCGTTAATTCTTAATCCGTCAAAGTAAACCATTGTGGTTCCGCCAGCCGATGCTGTAACCTCTATACCAACTTTAATAATTGATGTAAGATCTGGTGGAGTTGCTGTGGTATTTGCAAATAAATTATTCAAAGTTAAATACTGTAACTTATCTCCTGTCCCAGAAAGTGGGGTAAAATCTACCCAGCAGTAGGATGAGTCCGAGCTATAAAATTTAATTCTAATTTTTGACAGATTAGTATCCATTTTTTTGTAAGCAATCGCTATGCTATCATTAACGCTATACCCAGACAGGTCATAGTATGTTTGAGAATTTGTATACTCTTTTGAAGTGCTTTCGGTTGTTGTGATTCCAACCATATTATTACCAATCTTGGACTGAAAAGATTCCGAACTATAAGATATTTGAGGATTGTATGATCCATCTGTCCAGTTTAAATTATTATCAAACGAAGTTATAAATTGGCTATCAAAATCATTTGCGGACTTTCTTGATCCTGGATACAAACCAATTTCTGATACTACTCCTGATATGTCTTGAGGTATAGTTGCTGAAAATATTGCAGAGTATGAAGAAGCATATCCGCCAGAGACATATGATCCTGTTGCGCCAGAGGATACTGTGAATTGTGTATTTGTTGCTGACACAACAACTGCTGATGAAAGATTATATTGTGTTGGAGTAATACCAGTTATTTTTACTGTTTGTCCAGCACTAAAATTATTTTCTGATAAATATGTAACTGAAGATCCTGTTGCTGATAAACCTGTAATGTTTGCAGATCTAATATCAATGCTGCTTAGAGTTGCTGGTAGTCTATAAAACTCAAACTCTAATCTAGTGTCATTTCCATCTTGATTTGGAGATGTGCTTCCTATACCTAGAGCAATGTCTTTTGTTGTAAAATCAACTAGGCCAGCTAGGTGGCTTGTTAAAAATCTTTTTCCAAATTTAGTTATCATATTAACTCCACTCTCGCATTTATGCCTTTTAGCTTTTGACCACTTGAATTTTTAATCTTAAACACTATTTGAACTGATGGGTTCCCAAGAGAATCGTATACTACCTCTCTCGATACAACTTGTATATCTGATAGAGAGGGAGCTACTGGAATTTCTGCTGGCTTTGTTCCTTCTGCCGCCGCTGCTGCCGCCGCCTCTTCTTCTGAAACAATTGTAGTTCCGTCTACTTCACTATAACCTATATCCCCTGAAGCAAGGTACATGGCCCCAACTGTATTACCAGGGATTATTCTTTTATAGTTTGCCCCCAGGTCCGTATTCTCTGGTGAATTAGAATACAGAGCAATTGGTGCGTCTGCCGTAACGCTTGTGGTGGATATTCTTTCAGTTGCCATTTTTTTATTATACCATTTACAGACTACAAGGTCCTAGCTGTAATTGATGTCTCCAATCCCTCAGTAAATGAATGACTTACATTCATAACCACAAACTTTTGTGTACCATCAAAATTATTAGATGGGTAGTTAATCGTTATTACGTCTCCAACTGACACCAGCGGGTTGCCAAATACTTGCATATTTACAACAGATTGTTGCTTTGACCATAGCGTCTTTATCCAATTAGATATAGATTTTGCATCATCCTCTTTTTGAATCCAAGACGATTGAAATATTACTGGCTCTGGGTTAGAGTATTCATTTATAGTTTTATCTGTATACTCGTGTTGACCTGATGTAACTACATAGTTACCGATAACACTAAATGAATTAATTGATGAGTCATCTAATGGAACCCAGGTTCCAGCATTGTTTATTAAATATATTTCTGCTCCAAAAGATGTTAGCCTTGAACCAAGTACGTTAATAAATTTATTTATGCCGAGGCTGGGGTATAAGGGGTATCCTGGTCTAGACTCGTATTTAATGTTTACTTTTCTAAGTTCTCTAGCAACAGTTCCAAATTCCTCTATCTTTCCATTGGCAAGGGTTGTTTTATTAAAATTGCTTAAAACCTTTTCTCCATACAGAAAGTTTAGCATCGTGTTATTAAATTGTCCATTATATACATTTTGCAAGACTCCAGAGTTGTATTGTGACTCTTCCAGAGGCATTGCATAAACATAATCGTAGTATGCAGATCCTACAGTTGCACACATAGCTATACTTGATGTTATTGGCAAAACTTTATCTAGAGGATCAGTGCTTGATGTTGAGTCTATATCTGTAGCTGTTATTTTAAAATTATTTATGTATACATCTATAGCTCTAACTCCTGCTGCACATTTTACTTTAATATCTACCTTGTATGATGTGGCTCCTATAATTCCTGTCAAAGTTTTTGAATTATTTTTTTGAGTGTCATTCAAAATCTTTTTTCTTCCATTGACAACCTTAATCACTTTAACATCTTTATCGTCATTTCTTGATAAGTTAGAGGTTGTTTGAAGAATAACGTAGTACCCATTTTTTCCAACTTCGTCTGTGAAAAATCCAATTCCTCCTGATGCTGTAGTATCGGTAATGCTACTTTGAAAAAACATTCCAGTTCCAAATGAGTAGTGCTGATAAGATGTAGATATTCCAAAATCCTTGGTTGCTATAGAATATGCCGTAGGATCTGGCGAAAGATTTGTAACTCTAAATAAAGATTTTTCTACTTTTCTATTTCCGCTAGTTGCCGATGAGGATCCTGTTACGTATTGTACTGGTCCAGCAACTTCATCTGATCCAGTATCTACTGCTGCGGTGCTGTCTAGAGCTACATTAGTTCCACTTGCTGCAGCAATGCCCGAAAGCGTTGTTGTATTAACTGTTGACCCAGTTGACACTGGCGGTTTTGCAACTGGCGTAGCTGTTGAAACAATTCCAGTAAGGGGGTTATATGATGAAGGCATAGTAAAACTTTCAGTAATATAAGGACCTGCTGTTCCAGTAGCATTTGCTCCTGTGTATGCACGTGCTCTGACTGTATATTTTCTACCTGGAGTTAAATTTTCACGGACATGAACTCCGCTTGATGTTGTAAATGTAAAATCTGGATCATTAAAAGTACCAGTGCTTGCTGCTGACCCAGCGTAGCTTCCTGGAGTTTGCGTTGGAGTGCCTAAAGTTATAACTGCTCTTGTTGTAGATGTTGTCTGAATTGAGATCCAAGGTATGACTAGGTTCCCTGGTGCTGGGGTTGGTATTGGTAAAAATGAACTACTCCAGTAATCGTATGCGCCTGCCATTATACCCACTTCACCTCATATCCACTCCATGAATTTAATATAGTAGACGCCGCAGCATAATGATTTGAAACGGTTGTATTAAATGCACCTCTTGTTTTAATTCTATATTTTCCTGTAGGCTGATAGTTTGCAGAACCAGCTCTTGACAGACCTAAATATTTTAATACATCTGATTCAGTTGTTATCCACACTTGAGTTTTAACTCCTGAGTCTGCTGTATATTCATACTGTATTGCATCGTACTCTATGATCTCTGAATCAATAACAAGGTATCCGTTATATTCAAATAGAACTCTTTTGCTCTCATAAGTATTTATTGTAATTGGAGAAAGGTTAATATACCCACCTGCTACAACTGAAGAAGGCAAATCTTGATCAAGAGACAATGCCCCCATTGAGGTATTTCCTGATTTCCAAAGTGGTTGTGAGTTTCCAGTATACTCTGAAGTCGTTACGCTATTCCACAAAACCTTTACTTGATTTGCACTTGCAAGCTCATTTTTAGAAAGAGAAATAATATTTGGCAAATTAGATCCGTCTGCGTTATATCTAAATGTCCAGTCTACGGCCTTCGCTGAGGAGAACATGTAGTCTCTTGTATAAAATTGTAGAACATTGTTTTCATCAAAAATAGCAGTCATTTGAGAATCTCTGCAAAGCTCCTGTATAGCATTCCATACTGGCTTGCTATCATCTGTCCACCAAAATCTTGGTGTAAATATTGAAGTATCTGAAGTTGCCATATTAAATTTATAATTTGTAAATCCGACTCCATCTAAAAGTCTTCTTAATATTGCAGTTGTAGAGTATCCTTCGCATATAATACTTGGGGCAATTATTTCTTGTAAAATTTTTGCTCCGTCTAGTGCGGTTAATGATATGTCTCCGTACTCAGATATTGACCAGTTATCTAAATAGAATGTGCCTTGATTAATTTTTTCAAATGTTTGATCACTGTTATAAAGCTTGTAGTAGGGATTTATTTCAATTTGTTTATATAGATATATTTTAGATGCATCAAAAGTAAATGTTTTGTCAAAAGAAATTATTTTACGCACAGCCTCATATGAAACAAGACCTAGTGATAAAGAGTTTGCAGAAACTTTTCCAATCGGGAGGATGTCTTCTGAACTTGTTGAAGATTCTTTTGATATGGTCATATCTGTAACTGAGTCTGAAACATCTACTACCCATTTAGGTGCTAATTCAATTACGCCAATATATTTTCCAGACACTGCTCCTGTAGTTAATTTTAAAGATGTCAGGCTAATTGGGGCACCTAAAACTGCTGGCTCTGTTGTTACCCATGCTGAGCCATTATAATATATTGTTAATGTGCCCGCATCGTAGCTGCCTGATGCGAATGGTTTAATTTGTGCACTTGTGCCATTTGCAACTGATGAACCATTTACATATATATTCCATGTGCCTGGAGTTGAATGTGATATTTCAAATCTTGCAATAATTTTATTTGTTAATACTGCCTTTGGATAGGTTATAGTTAGATCTACTCCTACTCCTATTCCACTTATCCAGTACTTATAATATGTATCTGCGCCTGGGTAATATGTTCTATAATTTAATGGATATGTGCTTGCTCTTGGATCTCTATAGGTATTAGTGCCCACGTCTCCAATAATTCCATATTTAACTCCCGCCCCAATTGGTCTATTGGCTTTAATAATTGAGTCTACAGGAAATAGTTTTTTAAATGGCTTGCTGCCATCTGGTTTAACAAAGTCTGCTCCAGCAATAACTACGTTATCCACAAGCCTATTCATATTGTACTCAATAGTACAGCCTATATTTAGGTTTAAAGATGTGCTTTGCTCAAGTTTTGTCTTGGCTGAAGGACTTGCGTATACTGGCATTATACTTCATCCATGCTCAGGGATACATTCCAGTGGGGCTGTAAGCCTCTTTTGGCAATTGCAAAACTGCAGTCCGTAATAACAACTGTATACTCTTCGTATCCAGATGACTCTTGTGAGACTCCATTTTTTGCTATGTTTAATCTAATTTTAAAACTACCTTGTCCCTGTTCTCCTAGGTAGAATGATCTTAAGTCTTCTGCTCCCCATGCACCGTCCACCGTCAGAGTTCTATATGATGGAAGCATGTCCCAGGATGTTGAGAACTTACGCTTATCTTTAATAAAATTCTTTCTTAAAGTTCCGTTTGATGTTCTTATTACCTTTTCAATTCTTTCAACATCAATGCTAAAGTCTGTACGGTTATGCTCGGTAACCTTATTAAATTGATTTACAGTTCCTGCGGGAGTTGCTAAAAGATCTTTAGCCTCTATGCTAAAGATTGAACCTCTTGGTAATGTTAATGGCATTAAACTTGTCCCCCAACTGATCTAGATCTTCCTTCTTTTGCATGGACCAAAGCCATCTCTGTCTTAAATCTTCTCATTACATCATCTGCTGTTACGTTAGTTCCATTAAGAGCAATATTAATTGAATAAGAGTTATTGTTATAAGAGCTATTTACTCCGCCGCTCATTCCA
>Ga0078894_10005190_pt1 | contig 10014 bp, 8 predicted proteins | sample LauGreSu1BDMLBSD_2_FD_67506 | JGI IMG/M metagenome (GOLD analysis project Ga0078894, IMG submission 67506) | Freshwater lake microbial communities from Lake Michigan, USA - Su13.BD.MLB.SD (version 4) (version 4) | ecosystem: Environmental > Aquatic > Freshwater > Lake | place: Lake Michigan, USA...
ATACTAGACCTTAGGGGAAATGGCGGGGGTCTATTGATGGAAGCGGTAAAAATCGTTGGTTTTTTTGTTCCAAAAGGCCAAGTCGTAGTTACAACCAAAGGGCGTTCAAAGCAAGAAAATATGGTATACAAAACCTTAGAAGCGCCGATTGCAGAAAAATTACCATTAGTTATATTAATTGACGAAGGCAGCGCATCAGCCAGTGAAATTGTAGCCGGTGCATTGCAGGATTTGGATCGTGCGGTTGTGGTTGGAAACACAAGTTATGGCAAGGGATTGGTTCAACGCACCTTCGACCTTAAATACGGCTCGAAAATGAAACTTACCATCGCAAAGTATTATACGCCTTCTGGTCGTTGTGTGCAACGATTAGAATATTATGATGATGCCAATGGTGGAAAACCTACGGAAATTGCAGATAGCCTTTTGCAAAAATTTAGCACCAAAAATGGCCGTGAAGTTATTGATGGAAGAGGGATAGAGCCGGATATCAAAATCGAAGACTCAGTTTACAGTGATTATACCCGAACCTTAATGAATAAACATTATCTTTTTCACTATGCCACCATTTTTCACAATGCTCATCCATCGATCGCTTCTGCTGAATCATTTGAATTGTCATCGAACGAAATAGAGGAATTTCGAACCTACCTAAAAAATAAAGGATTTGTTTATACATCACCAGAATTAAGAGCACTCGAGCGAATTAAAGTAGAATTAGAAAAAAAACAACAATTCCAATCGGTCTCCTCCGAATTTAGTGCATTAAACGACAAATTAACTAATGCAACCAGCACGTACTTTGATTTTAATAAATCCGAAATCAAGGGCTTATTAGAACATGAAATCATTGGACGATATTATTTTCAAAAAGGACAAAACATCTATGCGTTTAAATCCGATGAAGTAGTAACGAAAAGTGTTGAGATTTTAAGCAATGATGCGCTTTACAAATCAACCTTACATATCAAATAACTAGGGCATTGCGGTTTTTAAAGAAACACTTAGATTCAATTTACTTCTATTTAAGTCTTAGCTTCTTATTGGGGTTGACCTGCAGCAAGTTTTTAATGTCGGTCTCGCTTATTTTACATGCCTTCTTTTTTATAGTCGCCGGGAATTATAAAGAATTTTGGCAGCGGCTGCTTTCAAACAAATGGCTTCTTATCCTCTTAGCTTTTTGGTGTTTGCATGCATTGAGCCTTACTTGGAGCACCGATCTTCAAGAAGGTTGGGATGGGCTTCGGGTGCGAATTTCCCTTGTTTCTTTACCCTTGCTATATGTTGGAACGCTTTCCTTCAATCGACAACGAATTATAACATATACAAAGGTCCTTATGCTTGCCATCGTTGTTGTTATTGGTTTAAATGTGGTGCATTATGGTGTGTTGATTCAGAATAATTTGGCCTTGGATATTCGTCAACTCAGTTGGTTTGGGTCACACATTCGATTTGGTATATTAGTTGCGTTCTCGGGTATCCTTGCTTTTAACCTTTGGAAAAAGCAGGTGATATCTACGATAATAGTATTGACATACTTCCTTCTAATTCTATCTTACACCATATACAGTCAAACCTTTAGTGCTATCCTTAGCGCTTCAATTGTAATGCTTATCATTGGGTATGATTTATTACGGTTGACGCGTTTTTCACGTATTATCGGTATCGGTTTCGTACTTGTTGTAGGTGTAGCGGGAGCCATCGCAATTAAACTTATTGCTACCCCTAATCCTACGTGTGGAACCTTTGAATCCGAAGAGGAGGCAATAAAGGCATGGGCTTTACGCTCTGATTTTCCCTTAGATAGTTTAGACCGAAAAGGTCAGGGACTAACCCGTACAGCAGAACGGTATTTATGTGCTAAGGAAGTATCACTTACTGCAACATCTATCCTAAAGCTAAGCCGAAAAGACGTATTAAATATTGAAAATGGCTTTGCCAGCGAGCATTCCGCTAACGGAGGGATTTGGAGTCGCATTGAAGAATTAAAATTTGAAGTGCATGAAGCTACAGACCCAAATGGACATTCGTTGCTGCAACGCATCGCATATTGGAAAACTGCATGGGCTGTTATAAAAGACCATCCTTGGCTTGGTGTTGGCATCGGAGACATCAATCGTGAAATGGATAAAAAATATAACGAAACAGGCTCGACACTTAAACCCGAAAATCGACACCGCAGTCACAACATGTATTTAACCACTTGGATGGGTGTTGGTGTCATCGGGGTATTGCTTTTGTTATGGGGTATCGGGTATTTCGGATGGATTGGATTTAAAGAACATCACCTTGTACTCCTAGCATTTAGTGTCATTGTATTAACTACCATGTGTTTAGAGGATAGTCTAGAAACTCAAGCTGGAGCATCATTCGTTGGTTTTTTTATTGCGATTTTATGCGGACAACACGCAAGAACTGCGTGGACCACTAAAAATTACTAATTTCGCAGGTATGTCAATTGAAGTTAAGCACTTAACTAAGTTTTTTGGAGAACAAGCCGCAGTAAACGACATTTCGTTCGAAATTGGTAAAGGGGAAATCGTAGCCTTTTTAGGTCCGAACGGTGCAGGAAAATCCACGACAATGAAAATGATTACAGGGTATATCCCTGCGAGTTCAGGCTCAATTAAAGTGAATGGGATAACCGTTGATGTTGACGACCTTGAAACGCGAAAAATTATTGGGTACCTTCCAGAGAATAATCCCTTATACCTTGACATGTACGTCAAAGAATATCTTCACTTTGTGGGGTCTATTTATAAAATAAAAGACTTGAAAAACCGAGTGAATGAAATGATTCAAATGGTTGGATTGGAATTAGAACAACATAAAAAGATTGGCGCACTTTCTAAAGGTTATAAGCAACGAGTTGGGCTGGCACAAGCCTTTATTCACGACCCCGAAGTATTGATTTTGGATGAGCCAACCTCTGGACTCGATCCGAATCAATTAGTAGAAATTCGGGAATTGATTAAAACAATTGGCAAAGAAAAAACCATTATGCTCTCAACGCATATTATGCAAGAAGTAGAAGCCATCTGTGACCGCGTAATTATTATTAATAAAGGGAAAATTGTTGCGAATGATAATCAGCAGGCTTTAGATACAAGCCCTGAAGTACAGACGATTTACATAGAATTTGAAGGTGCAGTAAGTAGCCAGCTTCTTTCAAAAATACCAGGTGTAACAACCGTTAAAGCCTTAGGTAATGGCTGGTTAATTGAAGGTGTAACAGACCAAGACCTTCGCAAAAACGTTTCAAAGAAAGCTCAGGAAGCCGGGTGGTTAATTATGACCTTGAAACTTGAGAAAAAGAGCTTAGAGGCTGTATTCAAGGAATTAACAAAAAACTAGAATGAATTTTATTGAAGAAATGACATGGCGAGGTATGATTCACGATATCATGCCAGGTACCGCAGAAGCATTAAATAAAGGAATGTGCAGCGGATACATCGGGTTCGATCCAACGGCAGATTCTCTGCACATTGGGAGTTTAGTGCAAATCATGACGCTTGTACATTTTCAGCGTGCAGGACATAAGCCTATCGCCTTAGTAGGTGGTGCTACAGGAATGGTTGGTGATCCATCCGGGAAATCTCAAGAACGAAATTTATTAGACAAAGAAACCCTTGATCACAACATTAACGGAGTAAGGGAACAACTAACGCACTTTTTGGATTTCGACGGGCCTAATGCCGCAGAATTAGTAAACAACTATGACTGGTTTCAAAACATGTCCTTCTTAGATTTTATTAGAGATGTAGGGAAACATATTAGCGTCAATTACATGATGGCCAAAGATTCAGTAAAATCACGTTTAGAAACGGGCATGTCGTTTACTGAGTTTTCTTATCAATTGGTTCAGGGATATGATTTTTATTATCTCAACCAACATAAAAATTGTATTGTGCAGCTCGGAGGCTCTGACCAGTGGGGAAATATCGTCACCGGTACAGAACTCATTCGAAGAAAATCGGGCGGAGAAGCATATGCTGTGACCACGCCACTCATTAAAAAAGCGGATGGTAGTAAATTCGGGAAAACCGAAGGCGGTAATGTTTGGCTATCGAAAGAACGCACAAGTCCATACAAATTTTACCAATATTGGCTAAATACAAGTGATGCGGACGCACAAAATTACATTCGCATATTCACCTTATTATCTAAATCGGAAATTGAAGATTTAGAAGGCCAACATCAAGAAGCCCCTCATTTACGTATCTTACAAAAAGCACTCGCTGAAGATATTACCAAACGTGTACATGGGGAAAAAGAACTTGAAGCGGCAATTAATGCATCTGAAATCCTTTTTGGAAAAGCAACCAAGGAGAGTTTACAACAACTTTCTACAGAAGATTTCTTAGCGGTTTTTGAAGGTGTTCCACAGGCAATTATTTCAAAATCCTTGATTTCAGAAGGGTTATCTGTTGTTGATGCCTTGGTTAAAGAATCTAATTTCCTCGCATCCAATGGTGAAGCTCGACGGGAATTAAAGGCCAATGCAATTTCTGTGAACAAGGAAAAAGTAGATGATGCCTTCGTTTTAAATGAAAGTCATTTGTTAAATAATCAATTCATCTTGCTCGGTAAAGGAAAAAAAACCAACTTTATTCTCAGGTGCCAGTAACTATTTCGTGGCACAATCATTGATTTAGTAAGCTAAAATCATTGCCATGAAAACAACAATTTATATTATTGGACTTGCATGCTCTTGCATCCTGTTACTTTCTGCGAGTAATACTCCGGAATACCCTGAAATTGAAAATGAATCATTCAAGATTGGTGAAAAGCTAAGGTATCGCATTAGTTATGGATTTATTGACGCCGGTGAAGCGACGCTGGAAACGAAATATACCGACAAGAAGGGTGATAATCGAAGTTTATATCATGTGGTTGGAATTGGTAAAACCCTTGGTGCATTTAATTCTGTTTTTAAAGTGGATGATCGGTATGAATCCTATATCGACAAAAAAAGCATTATGCCTTGGTATTTTGTGCGGCGTGTGGATGAAGGTGGATATAAGATTAAACAAGATTATACATTCAAACACAACATTGAGAAGGTGGATAATGGGAAAGGGAAAACCTTCAAAACTCCGATGGGTGTTCAAGATATGATTTCATGTTTTTATTATGCCCGCACCCTTGATTTCAAAAACATAAAGAAAGGAAAGGTGTTCTCCATTCCTTGTTTCATGGATGATGAACTTTTTACTTTAAAAATAAAGTATAAAGGGGATGAAGAAATCAACCTTCGGAAAGGCACCTTTAAATGCATGCGCTTCGTTCCCGTGGTTCAAACCGGTCGATATTTTAAACATGAGGAAGACGTTAGCTTTTGGGTCACAAAAGATAAAAACCGCATTCCTGTGTTAATCAAGGCGAAAATACCCGTGGGTAATGTAAAGATGCACCTGGTTGGGTGGTATGGTCTTAGAAACGAATTGAGCAGTAAGGTTAAATAATCAACATGGCATCGCCATATGAATAAAACCGGTATTTCTCTTTAATTGCTTCATGATAAGCCTCCATCATTAAGTCATGACCCGCAAATGCAGAGATCATCATTAACAAGGTAGATAACGGCGTGTGAAAGTTTGTTATTAAACAATCTGCGACCATAAAATCATATGGCGGAAAAATGAATTTGTTTGTCCAACCATCAAAGGGCTTCAACATACCTTCGGTAGAAACTGAAGATTCAATTGCACGCATACTGGTTGTACCTACAGCACACACTTTTTTCTTATTCCGCTTCGCTTCATTCACGATGTTCGCTGCTTTTTCAGGAATAATCACCTGCTCTGAATCCATCTTGTGTTTCGTAAGGTCTTCTACTTCCACCGAACGAAACGTACCTAAGCCAACGTGTAAGGTTAACTCTGCGAAATTTATCCCTTTCAACTCTAAACGCTTCAATAATTCACGCGAGAAATGTAATCCCGCCGTTGGCGCAGCAACCGCACCTTCCTCTTTCGCGAAGATGGTTTGATACATTTCCTCATCCTTTGGTTCTACCTCTCGTTTAATGTATTTTGGAAGCGGTGTTTCTCCAAGCTCAGTGATAATTTTCTTAAACTCCTCATAGGGTCCATCAAAAAGGAACCTCAAGGTACGTCCTCGCGAAGTGGTATTGTCAATTACCTCGGCAACGAGCGAATCGTCTTCTCCAAAATACAATTTGTTTCCTATCCTGATCTTACGTGCTGGGTCAACTAAAACATCCCATAAAAAACTCTCGCGATTCAATTCACGAAGTAAAAACACCTCAATTTTAGCGCCTGTTTTTTCCTTGTTTCCATACATACGCGCAGGAAACACTCGGGTATTATTTAGAATCATCACATCGCCATCATCAAAATATGAAAGCACGTCCTTGAATAACTTATGTTCTATTTTACCAGTTTTGCGATGCACTACCATTAATCGACATTCGTCACGATGTTCTGAAGGGTATTCTGCGATTAACTCTTGGGGAAGATCGAAGCTGAACTCCGATAATTTCATTTTACTCATATATTCTTTATAGGGTGCAAAGATACAACCCTAACCTAGCGTTTGTCAAGTTTTCGAGGATGTATTTTGTTTTTCCTTGTAAATACTGACTAAAATCAGGAAAAAACACATCAACCATCATTCTTTAAGCTAGGGAATTAGAAGAATTTTGATAAAAAATAAACACATGAATTTAGAAAAACACATTGAAAGCGAGTATAACCGATTTGGACTTATTGCAGTGCTTATCTTACTCATCGGTTGTCTAGGTGGAATCACCGTAGGCATGGGAGCAATTAAGGATACTTGGGCATTAATTCTGGTAGTGTTACCTACCATGTTAACCTTAAGTTTATTGCTTGCCGTGGCGCCTATGAAATGGATTTATAAAGCAGCAAGTATTGCAATTGCAATTGACCTATTGCTACTCGCCTATTATTTAGTTCAGTAATCGGGTTGCAACTAATCCGTTAAAAAATAGGGCTTAGGTTTACGCTTAGTTAAGGGATTTTTAACCGTTGTCCTACACGAATAGTATCTGAAGAAAGGCTATTGGCTCGTTTAAGCGCTGCAACCGTAGTGTGGTTTCTACTGGCAATTGCGGATAAAGTGTCTCCCGATTTAACCACATAATACGTACTCGGTTTAGGAGGAATGGGCTTTGGTGAGCTTGCTTGCGGTATAGTTTCCTTGTATTCTTTTAGAGGAATTCGTAATTCTTCTAACCTTGATTGTTTATTCAAGGCATCTAATGTATTCATGAATGATGTATACAGCAGTCCACCCTTCACTTGATAGCCTATTTTCGTTAAATGAATGTGGTCGGTTTTAGCATAGCCCAAAGTAGCCCAAGTACGAATGGTATTTAAGCCGCCCGATAAGTCATACCAATTCCAAAACAAACAATCGTTCTTTCTAGCTAAACTATCCATGAGATCGCGAAACAAAACCCCTGCGGTAATGGGATGTTTTTTATAGTACAAATCTTGGGTGCTAGTTAACACAATCAATACCTCAGGAACCATCGATTTCCACCAAGCAATGGCTTTTTCTACCTCTTTGGACAGGGTAGGCTCAATGCGATTTTCATACAAAATGTCATTCGTTCCAAAATCTAAGATCACAAGATCCGGTTGAATCAATGGAAGTTGTTCTGGTAATTTCTCTAGAATTAAAATAGACCGGAATGCTGCGGCTCCAACCCCAGTTGAATGATAGACTATTCCATGGTTTTCTTCATGTTCTACATTAATACCATAAAAGCGAAATCGAATTCCCTTTGAGTTTTTAGTGGGAATTAACGCAATTGTTTTGATTGAATCTGCCCAAGAAAACAACAACCCTTGCGGAATGTACTCGATCCCCTGTGTGATTAATGTGTTATTGATGTAAACCGTTACACCGAAGGACAGCGAATCATTCTCAAAAAGAATTTGAACTTGATTGTTTGCTTTTTCGATGGGAGTTTTCATCGAAAATAACAAAGAAGAGGCAGAATCACTTGTTTCTACTACCATACCACACACACCCAAGGGGAGTGCTTCCTTTTTTCCTTGGTAACTTTTATTGTAGTTCCATTTTCCTGTATAGGTGGAGGCATAATTAATTGAAGAATAGGTATTAGCTGCACCGTAATTGAACAACAATCCTCTACCTCCTGATCCGAAACGTTCATGGAATCGATTTCTCGCTATTGTGGTAGGATTTTCCGCCTGAATATGGCTTCCACCATAGTGAAGTATCACTAATTTATTTGAATCAACGGCATCAAACTGTTGTTTTAACCGACTTAAAGTATTTGAACTATAGCCTTGAATAAAAGCAAAAGAAGAATCGATCTTAAGTTCGACCGGTAATTGAGCGAAACAGGAAACAACGACGAAGGAAAAAACAACCGCAATACCTCTCATTCCGCATTAAGACTATCTATTAATACCGGATTTTCATCGGATGGATCCGATTCAACAGGTGGAGGAGGCACATATACCCCGCTTTGTGTGGGCAATCTTCGCATCATACCAATTGTACCTTTGCTCATGGCAGCATACATACCGACCGCAAAGACGATGTCATTAATGTTATTCTCTTTAATGATTTTTGTCAAATTCTGTTTTGAATATCTTAAGTCCACTACCCATATTTCCTGGTAATGATTCACTAAATACACCGCGAAAGCATTACCCATGGAATTTTTGATAACAACTGCTTTCTTTCCATTTTTAATTCCGGTTTGAATTCGAATCAAGGGCTCATCTCCTCCTAAAAAAGTTGAATAGGTATTACCACCTGAGCTGCTCTCATAAAACACTTTAGTTTTAGAAGGTTTATCCGTATTGTACGGACCGAATTTAACTGCTTCTGTTTGAACCTTCGGTACCCAATACTCCATGGTGTCTGGGTGCGCTCGAACCGTTGGATCTTGTGTATGTTGGTACATCGTACCTAAGAAATTATATTTGACCTTCTTTGTCATTTTTTCCATTGGGACCGCCTCTAAGCCTGCCGCTTTGCAGAATGCAACATATCCGTAATATGCCCCCAAGGGTTTCCAATGGTGGTCTGTACCGAAGTACAACTTCGTATTCGAATGTTCATTTAATTCACTAAACACATCACAAAAAATAGCCCCATCTTTCAGGTTGTTTTTAATGGCCAACAGGGTACGTTTATTTTGACTGTTATAATGTGCATATTTCTCTACCGGAATAAAGGCAGAAGACAAGGGCGCCACCGCAGAAAATACCCGAACGCCTTTAAAGGTTCGAGCGTATTCATTAACCATTTCGGCAAAATACTTTGACATTGCTGGACTGCCGCCTCCCATGGGATAGACGCAACCATCGATAATTAGCATGGATCCCGAGTACTTTTCTTCAAATTCATCCAGAAAATCCATTTGATTCTTTGTGCTGTCTGTGGATTCTCCTTGAGTTTTAGTTCGCCTCTTCGGAAGTACAACAACCCGTTCGCTATTTTTAAGCTGAAATCCCTTAGCTGCATGAAAATAATCAGTCGAGGAAATAAAACTCGTTCTAAATGGGAAATGATCGTCGATATACTTATCCACTTGTTTAGTCCATGTTCCCGCTAAGTAATCTTTTGAATTAAAGCTTGGAAAGGTTGCTAGTTTACGTTTTTCGTTATCTGAAGTAAGCGCCTTTGGCATAAAAAAGTAGACCAAGGGGAAACCCAATACAAAAATGAAAAACAAGAAAACGTTTATCTTTTTATCCATCAAAATCGAGTATATAGAAAGGGATTAAACGTTGCATTAACAAGTAGCATGGTGGATAGAATCAAAAGAAAAGCATTAGCGAATGGCCTAACATAAGCGTATCGTATAGCAACTCGATTTCTAACAGGGTGATCTTGCGTATAGATTTCATCCCATGGAATACACAATAATACTACTAAAACAAACCAAAACACATGCGTCGTAATATCAGACAGAAACCCAGGATTAACCGCATGTTTTGAGTAGAATAAGTTCCCAATAAAGTAACTTAATTGATTGAAATC
>Ga0078894_10005191_pt1 | contig 10013 bp, 10 predicted proteins | sample LauGreSu1BDMLBSD_2_FD_67506 | JGI IMG/M metagenome (GOLD analysis project Ga0078894, IMG submission 67506) | Freshwater lake microbial communities from Lake Michigan, USA - Su13.BD.MLB.SD (version 4) (version 4) | ecosystem: Environmental > Aquatic > Freshwater > Lake | place: Lake Michigan...
CAAAATCAAAGATTAAAATAATCGTGTTTCCGATCCGAGTTGCCACTCACAGACCGCTTAGACTTTTTAGGCCGCCGGAATAGTGCAGTGGGATGCGACCGATTTCCCGGCTTGGTCTGACTGCATACTCCGAGCCGGAATTCTGAACCAGAAAGCCAGTCTGGTAGTCGCAAAACTCATGCAGTGGTTGGAAATTGATATCTGCGTAAAATTTTGGCTGCATATTCCAGGTCATACCATGGATTAAAATTTCTGCGCAAATTCTCCGAGTGGAGAAGGCCGACGTGTTACGGAGATTTTTATCCGGATACATTTCCGACTGCATTCCTGGTAAGGAATAATGGATACTACATGAAGTTGTCCATTATATGCGGCCCTTCGGGCCGCACAGTAAAACCACTGCATGATTTACCACAATTGAATATTTTGTAGAGCGGCCTTCGGCCTCAAACAACAGAATATATTGCAGACCATTTAAAGAAACGTGAATTTCAATATTCTGGCGGACAAAAGGGTACCTGCATTCCGAAAAACTTTGAGAAGACGAGTCTTTTAAAAACATCTCAACCCAATTAGTGTGTAGAAACGGCGGCTCCGCCGCCGGATAGAACACAATATATGGTTGAAAACCATTTAAAGAGCCATTTCATGGCCAACACAATATCCTTGTCTTCTCTCACTCATGAACTCATTCTTTCTAAAAATGAATTTGTGATCTCGACATTCTTGGAAAACTTCGAGAAGACGAGTCTTTTAAAAACATCTCAATCTGAATAGTGTGTAGAAACGGCGGCTCCGCCGCCGGATAGAACACAATATACCGTTGAAAACCATTTAAAGAGCCATTTCATGGCCAACACAATATCCTTGTCTTCTCTCACTCATGAACTCATTCTTTCTAAAAATGAATTCGTGATCTCGACATTCTTGGAAAACTTCGAGAAGACGAGTCTTTTACACCTTTTAACACTTCAAACGCGTAATTTTACATACTTAACTTAATAATCAATTAATGGAGAGTTAATGTTTTTCCAACAAATCCAAAATCTACGCAATCCATCTCGACATGTTTTTGAATTACTTATATCCCAGTCGTAAACATGAAAATCACTATTTAAAATAGGGTCTTTTATAAGTTTAAATTGAAATCCATTTTTTTCTAATATGTCTTCAACATAATTTGGTGAGGGGCGTATACCTTGACAATTAAATGCCTGGTCGTATCCGGCTTCATTCGTTCGTATACAAAATTGTTTATCGTCGCAATCAGAAACTTCTGTTTCCAATAATAAAATATTACATTTTTCCGAAACTTGTTTTAAATGTATTTCTATTTCATTTAAATGATATAGTAATCCCCAATGAAGAATTATATCGTAGTTTTCTTGAATGGCGTCATTATCTCCGTCAATTAGCAATGTCTTAATGTGGGGATATTTTTGGTTTACAACATCTAAATGCTCTTTCCTAGCATCACTACTTGTGACAATAGCGCCTAAATCATAAAACATATTTCCAATATCGGCATATCCACAACCTAATTCCAATAGTGTTTTACATTTTAAATATTCGGGTTTTATATATTTTTTAACTCCATTTAATCTTGAAATTCTCCAATTATCGTAGTGATACCTAAACATTTTATAATGACAGCAGAATTTATTTTAATTAATTAAATTTTATCACAAATAAACAATAAATAAGGATAAACATGAATATTTTTTATGCCACAAACCTGCGTTTGAAATGTTAAAAGGCGGCTCCGCTTCGCTTATAGTCGCCGGATAAATACACAATATACGGTTGAAAACCATTTAAAGAGCCATTTCACGGCTAACACAATATCCTTGTCTCCTCTCACTCATGAACTCATTCTTTCTAAAAATGAATTCGTGATCTCGACATTCTTAGAAAACTTCGAGAAGACGAGTCTTTTAAAATCATCTCAATCCAATTAGTGTGTTTAAACGGCGACCGAAGGTCGCCGGATCTCACACAAAAATTTAAAGAGCCATTTCTCCCACTCAACTTATTATTTCTCTCCTCTCGAGATTCATATCAATAAAATTGATTGGATTAAGTACATAATATCACACAATAATATCACGCCGCCACCACCATGACATCCTGCAAAGAATTAGTAAGATTATTTGAAGACCTTGGAGGCATAATTGAGTGCAATTATGAAACGAAGCAATGCGTTCTCTACCCGCAGAATAAGAAATGCGAGTTTGAGAAATATGACGGGGTCTATTTCGATTCCGTATTAGAAAAGTTTTCCCATAATGGACAATGGAGAACACATATCACGCATTTACCTCTCAAAAATAATACTACCCCAATGCTTAAGTATCACAATTTTCAGAACGCGTCTGCCAGTGGGTTTCGAATCCAGTTCAACCGGAAGGTGGATAAAATCGAAGACCTACAGTGATTCACTTGTTAGAAACCACCCAAGATTTCATCTTTCAAAATTACTTCCTTGTCACGACTTCTCAAATAAAAAGTCGAGAAGACGACCCCTTAAAAACATCTCAATCCAATTAGTGTGTTAAACGGCGACCTTCGGTCGCCGGATCCTACACAATATACTATTGTAGACCCACTTAACGAGCCATTTTTTGTCTCCTCTCACTCATGAACTCATTCTTTCTAAAAATGAATTCGTGATCTCGACATTCTTGGAAAACTTCGAGATCACGAGTCTTTAAAATCATCTCAATCCAATTAGTGTGTAGAAACGGCTCCTATAAGCGAAGCGAAGGAGCCGGATAGAACACAATATCCGATTGCAAACCATTTAAAGACCCATTTTTTGTCTCCTCTCCTCTCACTCATGAACTCATTCTTTCTAAAAATGAATTCGTGATCTCGACATTCTTGGAAAACTTTGAGAAGACGAGTCTTTAAAAAAACCATCTCCTATATTTTACGTCTCTTCGCCGACGAATTTCGAACACTCCCTACGCCACATGCAGCCAAACTACCCGGGCTGTAATAAACCAACGCATTATTTGTAAACAGAGATTTTATACTTTTCGGAATTACCTGGACAGACTGATTATTGTTATTGTTATTAGATGCCAAGAAGTTCAGAGGAACATTTGGTGTAGTGGACACATTCGTATTCGCCACAGTATTCCCCAACGTTCCATCAAAACTTGTCGCTTTCAAAAGCAACACATAATTACTCGTTAATGTTGGGTACTGATTTGATACCGTAAAATTCGACGTGTACAGAGCCACGCCTTTTACCCAACTAAAATACGTTATATACCCTCCAAATGCAGCAGTATTTGAAACAGTTGACTCATTTCCGATTGTTAAATCACTTGCGCTACTGAAATTTGTCGTGTCATTCATCGAAAATATAGAAGTCCCATTCATGTAAATACTCGTCACTCCACTTACGCGACAAATTGCAAAATGCACCCAGACATTCTTATAACTAGAAGATGCCAGCGTCCTTGCAACATGAGCCGTATTTGTCCAATATATAAAACTTCCTCCCTCTATCGACACACCAATCGAAACTGTTGACGGATAACTTCCCACCTGGAAAATCCTCGGAAACGAATTCGTGTCCGTCTGATATTGATACCACTCTATCGTAAAATCACCCGTTCCGAAATTAAACGCACTCGCATTTGGTATCTTCAAATAGGAACTAGAATTTCCAGCAAACGCCAAACTTGACATGCTGCTTTATATATTCCGCGAAAAAACACACAATAATATATATGGCAACTCATCGAATTCGACGCTCAAAAAACCTAACCAGGAAAACCGGTGGAAAACCTTTTAAAAATGTGCTTGCAAATATAGGCAATCTTAGGAAAGACCGCAATGTAAAAAAACATTATTACGAAACACAAATTGAGGTGGACGGGAAAAAATACAAAATAAATTATTTTACTCCAAGTAATAAGATTCTTAAAACTACAGACAGCACATTTATAATACCGAAATTCAATTTACGTGTCAATCGCGACAAGCCAAAAGATTATTCTCTCAAAATCGACGGTGCGATTCATATTAATAGTATTATCATACTAAACAAATCATGGTATGTAATTACTCGCACGTTTGACAATATAAAGAAACAGAAATCGACGTACTTTTATAAAATACAAGACGTGTTTAAGCGCGTAGGAAACGATGAACTTCAAGTAGACCCTCGTAAATGTACTATCGCAAATGGTGCCATAACCATACACAGTGCCAACATCACTCAAGTAAATGAAGGTGATGAATATTTCAATATATTGGCGCATTTTGATAATCAGCAATTCGTGGGGGAGGCAGTAAAGGAAGGCATCGCGGTGGAAGCCGGGTTGCTAGCCGCGGAAGGCCTGTTTTAGCTTCAAACGGTTAACCTGTAATACCATCCATCCCTCATTATTCCATACTTGATATTGGCATCAAATAACACATTGATTCCCATCGATTTCAACGCGCTGTAAAACACTATCTCTATGAAATGGTCATGCCCAACGACCGCGGTTCTCGCGTCGTAATTGATGATTTGCAATAATACGAATTTTGTCGTCAAACACAAATCAACCACTTCTATTTTATTCGGAATTGGGTCAGGTCTATGCATTGTATTCCACGTCGACAAGTAATAAATCCATCCATTCTTTATTGGTAATGGAAAATTCGGAATGTTCTCCACCACGAAATCCGGTCTCAGTCTCAATATCGGCTGATATAGTGGCATCTCTTCTCCGTATTTCAGTTTGTATAGTTCTTCCGCATTCTCCAATGCTTGTCTCGTGGATAACTGGAACCTCTCGAACCATTGCAAGATATAATGTGTATACTGTGTTGCGTTCGGAGAAGTCGAGTATTTCATATTTTTTAATCTTAGAAACGGCTCCGGTGGCGGAACATCCACATCATTCCAATAATGGACTCCAACTATGCAATTATCCAGGTTTGGGCATATATGTTTTATAAGTTCAATTTGATTCTGCGCGCATTTATCCCACGTTCTATATTGGGTGCTAAATAACACAACCAATCTATCCGGTGTTTCCATCGGAACCAACCCCATATGCACGGTCGCATCCGAATCAATCATCGCAACTTTTCTAGTTTTTTGCATTTATAAAGTCATCACAAATCTATCGAAATAAAAATCGCGCACTTGATTTTGTGTGAAATGTTACGTTTTACACAAAATTTAATTGTCTTTTGATATATCCGAGCTCAAGAGGCCTACTAAGTTGGGCGAACTATTCGTTCTAGTTGGTCCTGTAGAACCCGTTTGTCCCGTGGAACCCGTTTGACCAGTAGACCCAGTAGGACCTGTAGAACCAGGTTGGCCTGTTTGTCCAGTAGGTCCCGTGGAACCCGGATTTCCGTTTGAGCCAGTAGGACCCGTGGAACCCGGATTTCCGTTTGAGCCAGTAGGACCCGTGGAACCAGGTTGGCCTGTTTGTCCAGTGGGTCCGGTGGAACCCGGATTTCCGTTGGAACCAGTAGGTCCTGTAGAACCAGGTTGTCCGTCGGAACCAGTAGGACCTGTTATCACCAAGTCATTCAGAGGTCCTATTGGCCCCGTTGGTCCCACCTCACCTCCCTGAGAAGTGGAAAATGTATTGTTGTCCGAGTCAATCAACATATAACTCGTATTCGCATGGACATTCAAAAACATATAGGTTTGTTCGTCGTCCGTTGTGTTCGATTTGTGGGGACAGCCATTCTCCTGCGAATCCTCCTGTCGGTTTTGTTCAGAAGATGGTTCTTGATTCCGGGTATTATCCGCTTCAACATGACTGTTATCCCCGGACCTTCAACGGCCTTCTCCTCTGCCGTCTCCACGGCCATCGCCGCGACCATCACCGCGCCCCCCGCGGTCATCACGGTCATCGCCTCTATCACCCCTGAACCTAGGTTCACGGTATTCAGTGTGGTAGTGGAAACTAGGTCCATTGTTCCTGTATTCATCACCATAAGGTCCTCCGTGATGGCCTCCATGTCCGTAATATCCGCCATGGTGTCCTCCATGATGGTCACCGCGATGTTCCATGATTTTCAACAGATTGACCTCATTCTGAGCAACGGCGAGAGAATCACGAACGCGGTTCGTGTCCAATGTGCGCACGGTGTCGTCCAATTTACTCGAAACATCACCCACCTTCGATTTAATCTCGCAACAACACTCAGCCATTTGAGCAGAAAGAGTCTGGGTGTTCTTAAGCGCCTCATACTTACCATCCGCCGCAGCCGCTGCGATTTGCGCCGCCAACATCTCCTTATTCTTAAGAGCCTCGTATTTGGCATCGGCCATCTGCACCGATACACGCTCGTTTGATTTCTGTTGCTCCAAAAGAAGAGAAGCGTATTGTTGGCCGGATTGCGACTCCAAACGAGCGCCCATTTTCTGTTGCTCCAGCATACCAGTGGTGAAATAACTGGAAGACTGCTTGGAAAGCGCTTCCACCGATTTCTGTTGTTCCAAAAGTAGAGAGGCGTAGTTCTGTGCGCCCTGCATAGCAAGATTCTCCCGAGTGCGAGCTTGTTCCATGACATGTTCAGCTGCGCGCTGGTTCACGAGTGTGCGTGTTTCATAACCATTTGAACTAATCATATCACGAGTATCCGAACCATTTCTCTCTGTGGCAGTCAAAATTCCATTATCACCGCGAACTACTTCGGAAACAACACGCTGAGCATTGTCATTGTTTGCCTGGCGAGTTGCCGCATCGGAAATGGCAGCCGATAATCTGCCCTCTGAAATGGCGCTCAATAAATCGGTTGCTCCTTTGGTGGAATTAGCAATAATATCCCGAGCCAAATCGTTGTTGGCCTGTTGAGTAGCGGCAGCAGCGACGGCACCGGTGAACCGGTTCTCGGAAATGGCGCTGAGAACATCGGTAGCGCCCTTGGAAGTATTTGAAATAATATCACGGGCCAAATCATTGGTCGCTTGCCGGGTCGCTGCATCCGAAATAGCGCCAGACAATTTGGCCTCGCCGGAAACACGCTCCACCGTAGACAACACATTGGCACCAACGCGTTCAGTAGTGTTTAATCCGGAAAGACCATTGCGTTCAATCGCAACCTGCGCATCACGGAACGAATTTCCACTGATTTGGCTAGCTGCACTGATTCCATTCGACACATTCAAAGCATTGCGCTCGATAGCATCACGGAGGCCGAGAGCCTGTGCGCCAACAGTATCCACTACCTTGGCAGTTGAACCCGCAATTCCATTCTGCGTATTCATGAACCCATCCGACAAATGCTTATCCACTGCAGACACTTCGCGAGTAGTATCGCGGGTGGCTGCGTAAATAGCCTCAATCAAATGCTTGTCCACTGCATTCACTTCGCGCGTAGTATCCTTCGTGTTCTCATTAATAGCATGGATAATTCCATGGTGCTGCATAGCATTCAACAGGTACTCAGGGTCGACCCCATTGGGGTAGAGAGGGTAGGGGTTGGGTGTGGTCATGGTTATATAGTTAATCGCGATTTTCAAGTTGACCTAAAATTCTCACATAGTTTACTGTAAATGACTGCATTGATGCAGTGGTTAGAATTGTGAATTACACTAATTATGAATATGTCGTTTGACCGCGCGTAAATACCGCTTCCATGTAAATCAGCGAAATTTATATGAAATCATGTCTTCTCTCCTCTGTCAAAATGAGCTTTTAAGGAAATACGCGCCAGAAAACCCCGCCAAAATAATAAGACACAAGGATTCTACCAAAATCGCACTCATAGTTGAACCCAGGTTCGACCTCATATGCGAAGCCGTTATCCAGAATTTCATGCACTTCTTGAACCCTTTAGGTTGGAATTTGTGCATCATTAGTTATTCCGGATTCCATCAACGGATTGTTGAGAAGTACGAAGGAGGGGCCTACGTATTCGACATCACCGACAAACATATTGTGTTGAACGAACGCGGCGAACCCAACATAAATATCGAATCCTACAACACGATATTAATGGATATTGAACTGTGGAGAAGGCTTCCCGCCGTCAATGTTCTTGTTTTTCAACGTGATTGCATCATGTTTAACGTCTTCTCGGACCATTTTCTGGAATATCATTTTGCCGGAGCCAATTATTATGCCAATGCGTCGCCCATATACGGCGGAATAAATGGCGGATTTTCATTAAGAAGACGAGAGACCATGGTCGAATGTCTCGAGAAGATAACTTGGGAACAAATAGAACAGTACAGGAGCAACCGGGCATATAGCGCACTTCCAATGACTCCTCTCGACAAAAAGAACGAAGACGTGTTTTTTACCCACGCTTGCGAGATTTTGTGTAAAATGGTTCCCGATATTCTGACTCGGACGTTTTTAGCTGTGGAATTGGACTTTAATCCAGGTGCATCTGTGTATCATGGCTGGGACAAGGAGTTTATTCCCGCGGAACGGGTCCAAATCCTGCTGAAAAACTCGCCATATTTCTCCTCTAACGGAGTTTAACTTCGGGTCGCCACTTGTATCCTTTTATTTCGAGAGCGCCTCCCTTCGTCTTGGGTTTCTGGACCTTCTCCTCTCCCAAAAATCCACACAAAATCTCTTTGAACGTTGTGGCGTCAATATCACCGAGGTTTTCCCCCGCGTCTTTCTTGTACTGGTTCCAGACCAGCGTCGATTTGATGGGTATCAAGACTCCTACATTCGTATCTTCCATTAGATTCCGGTTCCACCACTCGACCACCACACGATAATCCTCCACGACGGCCTCGGTCTCCGCATTCAACAACTCGCGCACATATTCATCCGACTTCTCGAAATTCTGTCGCATTTGACTGAATATCGTGTCGCGTTCCCTGCCCGTCTTCTCCAACCTTTTCGCAATATCACACATCTTCATCTCCCGCTCTTTCAACAGACTCAATTCGCCCTTTTCGGATGCGCCCGTCGCCATCATCTGCTTGAGTGCCTTACAACAATACCAAACCGAACGCAGAAGCTCACCCGGCTCTTCCTGTCCTCTCAAATTATTAATATAACAAATGCATTTCTGTGGATTCACCCACTCAAACATGAACGGCGCCTTGTCGAAACGGTCCACATAAGTATCCATCGACACCAACCACGCAAACTCGATATGTTCATTGTTCAACAAATCGCGCTTGATTTTGTCGCGAGAAGTACTCGGAACCTTGTTTGTATACAACTTGGAATCGACCAGAATCGTCATTTCTTTGAATTGCAGGTGGAAATCGCCCAATCCGCCGATAGAATGCACGTCTTTCATCTGGAATCCTTCGAAATCGCGGAAGACGGCGATGGCGAGACCGCGGAATTGACCTTCGCCGATTTTGCCGATAGAAGCGACGTCGCGTTTCTGTGTCAAAGCGTCGACCTTGGAAATCGACCTCTCGAACATTTCTTTGCTAACCTCGATTTGTTTGTCTTTTTCTCGCAACATCTGTCGCATGGACTCCAGTTCCCGGCCTACCATGGACAGCGCCTCTTTGTGCGTTTTATTTGAAGCGGTCTCGTTTTCTTTTTGCAACTGGAAAATCCGAGATTGCATGTCCTCTCGTTCTTTTCGATAAGATTCCAAGAGGCCGTCGAATACGTCTTTCGACTGGGCCAGACGACGTTCTATATGATATTCCGTCTCCTCTTGCGTTAATCTCAAGCGCTCCTTACTATATTCCAATTCCGTTTCCATCTTTTTGAGAAGACCGCGAGAGGACTCCAGGTCATCCTCGTATTTTCTGTGGAATTCTTGTTCGATTTCTCTTAGTGCCTCTCGATTGTCCGCTTTGCCCACAGAACATTTGGCCCTTAAATACGCCGAATACCCCACAGATAATATCAATTCCGTGTCTTCTGGCGACCATGATGCAATGGATTCCGGCAATCGCGCGTCTTGGGGAACATAGAGATTCAGTTTTTTTAAGTACACACCCGTTTCCAATGTATCCATTATGGAAAAGGTTCGATAAACTATCATGTATCGAACATTTTATATTATTACTAATCATACAAATTCGCGTAGACGCCGCTCAACAGTTGGTCTTG
>Ga0078894_10005194_pt1 | contig 10010 bp, 7 predicted proteins | sample LauGreSu1BDMLBSD_2_FD_67506 | JGI IMG/M metagenome (GOLD analysis project Ga0078894, IMG submission 67506) | Freshwater lake microbial communities from Lake Michigan, USA - Su13.BD.MLB.SD (version 4) (version 4) | ecosystem: Environmental > Aquatic > Freshwater > Lake | place: Lake Michigan, USA...
GCCTGTTGCCCTTCCAATATTTCCCGATTGGTGGCATCGGTCGGCGATTACATTTATGCAAAATCAGAAGATGACATTTGGGTGAACTTATTCATCGGCAGCAAAACCAAATTCCAGATGGGTACCGTGGACGTTCCTATGGAAATGACCACCAATTATCCGCTTGACGGGATCATCCACCTGACCCTAAATCCCGAGCAGAAAGCCCGCTTTTCAGTAAAATTGAGACTTCCAGGTTGGGCAAAAGAGGAACCGGTTCCGGGAGGATTGTACACCTTTGCTGGGAAAAGCACCGAAAAATTCACGCTTTTACTCAATGGTAAAGTTGTCCCCTATACGGAAGAAAATGGCTATTTGACGATCACTAGAACCTGGGAAAAGGGAGATCAACTCCAGTATTCATTGCCAATGGAAGTGCGAAAATTAGTTGCCCGCCAGGAGGTAAATGCGAATGAGGACCGTATCGCAATTCAAAGAGGCCCATTGGTTTACTGCGTAGAAGGAGCGGATAACAATGGGAAAGCATGGAATTTGTTGATTCCAGAAAATGCCACGTTTACTGTTTTTCAACACCAGGTTTTGGATGAAAAAGTAATGGCTGTTCAGGCAGAAATGAAGGTGATGACAGGCTCAGAAGACGGATCAACGCTGCAAGCGGAAACCAAAAAAATAACGGCTATTCCCTATTATACCTGGGCAAACCGCGGGCAAAATGAAATGCAGGTTTGGCTTCCGACAAAAATTCAGGAAGTAAAAATCATTCGATAGCTGGTGAAATTACTTGACAGGATTATCAGGTGGTCAACGGCTAACGGACCACGGTCAACCGCTAGTTGTGGTAGAAATGTAATTTGTGAATCCACCACAACATTCTATCTTCAATGAGCAGGGTCCTTTATTCTAAATTCAATTTGCTGTCGTCTGTGGACTGTGAACCGTTGACGAATATTTTAGTCAATGGCTAACGGATCCCAGTTTTTGTAAAATAGATTTAACGGATTTTGACCACGGGTGAATAAAGGGTTCAACTATCCCCTGAGAAATTCTCTGGGCTTCTAATCCTAATTCATTTAATTTGTAAGTATTACTATCAAAATCAATGATTTTCATGAGGGCTTTTCTAGTGTTTTTTGTGGTCTTTGTTCTTTCATCTTGCGAAAAAATGGAAGAGCCCGCGGTGGTTTCACCTCCAAGTCAACCTCCCGTAGCCACCAATATTCTAAATAGAAGCCCGAAGTTTACAGGGATTAATGCAACTACTAGCAGCAGTTTTGCAAATCAAATTTTCCCTGGATTTTACATCACCTTAGAAAAGGCATCTGCCTTTAAGTTACAGATCAATGAAAAAAATCTGATTAATGCGGACTATCGCTTCTGGGACCCTTCCAAATGCTATCTAGACTTTAATTCGGATGGTAGGTTAGATCTGCTTGCCCTACTCACAAATTTTAAGGATCCACCCTATGGCTCAAATTTTGGTAAAATTATTTTGGTAGATGATTTATTGGGGCCAAATCCAAAAATTAAAGTTACCGATGCCAACCGAAAATTTATGCCTCGGTTGAAACCAATAGACCTTAATAAAGACGGCATCTTGGAGGTTTTATTTTCGACGGAAGAGGACCATGTGCTATTGAACGGTACTCATGGCACCCCTGCTCCATTTCAAATAGCAAGCATCAGCAAAAACGGTGACATTACGTTCAAAGAAATTGGGGAAGCTGTTTCAATTCATGGGCAAACTTTTGGAGATGTAGATAAAGATGGGGATTTGGATATTTTGGTATGGAGAAACGCCTATACCAATCCCAACAATCAAGATTTGGGATCACTCCCAATATTATACTTAAATGATGGGTCAGCTAATTTTCAAAAAACAAACAGCTTTACCCAATTCAAAGGATTGGATGAGCTACTCCCGATTCAAACCAATGGAAAAAGAAAAAATTATGCCGCAAGTGTAGTGGAATTATTTGATCTAGATGGAGATGGAAATTTAGATATGCTAGTTTCAAATACTCATAACCAGCCGCAGCCAACTTGGGAGTATCATCATTTGTCTACCCGAATTTATTGGGGGAATGGAAATGGAATTTTTGATTTCAAAAACGGGTTTTCTGATTTACCTACCGACTACCTACAAGGCCTTGGAATTTCAACAAGTATCAATGTAGGCCAATTGGGGTTTTCATTTTTGGATTATGACAAAGATGGGGATATGGACATCCTCACTGCATCTACTCCTGACTATGGCGGATACATTATTCAACTCTGTGAAAATGTTGGAAACCGACAGTTTAAAGATGTAACCAAACAGAAGTTTGATACCTACAGCTCTATATTCCCAAGAAATACCCAAGTAAGTGGGGCCTTCCCAAATTTTTATGAATTAAGGATTTACGACAAAGACAATGACGGAGATTACGACATTGTTCCTGATCAGGTGGCCACCTGGGATATTTGGGATTTCCCAATTTCTCAAAATCTGTATTGGGAAAATAAGGGGAATGGGTTTGTCCTAAAAAAATAAGCATACCCCTTCACCAAAGCTCCAAAGGCTAGGTTTTGGAGCTTTGGCTTAAGAAGGTTACCCCACCTTAATTTGCTTGGTAGGCTTCGAAACGGTCACTTCCTTTTTGGGAAGGTGGAGATGGAGAATTCCTTTTTCGTAGGAAGCTTCAATTTTGTCGAGCAACAAGCTTTCGGGTAGGGCGAAGGACCTGGAAAAGGAATGGTAGGAAAACTCCCTTCTTCGGAAATTTTTATCATTTTCCTCCTTCTCTTCTTCTTTTTCGGCGCGGACGTGTAGCACGCCATCCTGAATTTCCACTTTGAAATCCTTTTTTTCTAGGCCAGGGGCGGCCAGCTCGATTTTGTAAGCTTTACTAGTTTCGATGATATTGGCTTCAGGAATAAAGCCCCAATCCTCTGCTCCAAGCAAGGGATCCTCAAGTTCAAAAAAGGAAGCTCCTAAAAAACGTTCTGGCTGGAAAAATTCGTTGACCAAACTGGGGAGATCTCTTCCACTTCTTGTGTTTGATGCTGCGCGTGACATGATTTTTTTGTGGTTAAAAATGAAGGATTGATTTAGCTGTTACTCAAATCTAATCCGTTCAATTGATCAATTTCCTGCTAAAAATCAGTCGATTAGCTGATTTTTAGCAGGAAAAAATAGAAATATCAATCCCTAAGGGTCGGTTTTTTCAACTATAACTCCCCCTACCACTCAATCCCTTAATTTTTCATTTAGCCTTTTATCACAAAGGCTAGGACCCTGGCAGACCTGCCATCCGGAGGCTTTGCGGCCTACCTACCGCAGGCAGGCTTGGCGCCTTTAAGTCCGCCGTGGAGGATGCGAGCATATCCTCTTTTTTGAAAATTATTAGGTCTGTTTTATCGCGCAAAGGCGCGGAGACGCAAAGAAATTCTGGTCCACTCGGTATGACTTTCCGCCACGGCGGACTGGCTTTGCGCCTTCCCTGCTTTGCAGCCTGCCCCGCAGAATTACGGGGCGCCAAATATTTTTGTTAATTTTTTCTTCTCGAAAAGTAGGCAGGCTTCTGAAGCGTCTTGCTACTTGCCCGCCGCGGCGGGTAATATCGAATGCCCAACGCCGATTGTACAATGTCGAATGGGGAAAACTAGCTCCTAGAGTCGTCAGGCCTGCCTGCCGTAGGCAGGATACTAAAGACTTAATGCGCTTTGGAAAGGATGAAAAAAAATCGCAACCTTTAAAAGTAAGAATTCAAAAAAACAGCTTATTAGTACAGCCGAAAAGCTCCTCCTTTGGTGCTAGTGAAATACTAGGAGTGGGCTGTAAAGCAACGAGAAAACAACTAATGAAAGAGCAACTAAAACTATCCATCCGTTTTTTCAATGACCGAGAGGTGCGGGCTATTTGGGATGATGAACATTCCAAATGGTGGTTTAACGTGTTGGATATTGTGGGTGTGCTGAACGAAGAACCGGACTATGCCAAAGTCCGCAACTATTGGAAATACCTAAAAGCCAAACTAAAAAAAGAGAATAATCAGTTGGTTAGTGCCACTACCCAACTGAAACTAATGGCGGCAGATGGTAAAAAATACCTGACGGACACTTTAGATAGCGAGGGTATAATCGCCCTGGCAAAACATTTTCCCAACAATCGGGCAATCAAGTTTTTGGATTGGTTTTTATACAGTGAGACCAGCATAGATGGGCAAAGCAAAAAGAAAGCCTATACTCTTTTTGAGAGCAATTTAATTCATGACTTTGAAGTAGGCACAAGCAAAGGCTTGCAACAAATACACGGGTATTTGTTTGGGGGCTTGTACGATTTTGCTGGACAAATCCGAGAAAAAAGTATTTCAAAAGGCGGTTATCAGTTTGTATATGCTCAGCATCTAAATAATGCCTTACAACAAATAGATGCTTTGCCACAAAGTACTTTGGAGGAAATACTAGTGAAGTATGCCGAAATGAACAAGGCACATCCTTTTATGGAAGGTAATGGCAGAAGTACAAGAATATGGCTGGATATGATGCTCAAAAAACACCTAAAAAAATGTGTGGATTGGAGCAAAATCAGCAAAGAGAATTACATGAACGCAATGATTATTAGTACGGTGGATAGCAGCGTTTTAAAACAGTTGTTAGAAACCGCATTAACTACTAAAATTACTGACAGGGAAATGTTTATGAAAGGCATTGACTATTCTTATTACTACGAAGAATGATTCAAGAAAACATTGGAAATACCACCCTTTTAACGCTTCCCAAAACAGCGTTTTTTACAGCGGATATTTAACTCGCGCAAAGCCCTCCGCGGCGGGCAGGACGCAGAGACGCAAAGGAATTGCCTTAATATACCTCAATGCTGCTTGAAGATTTATTTTTTCTGCTAAGGCGCAGAAGTGCAAAGTGAAAGAAGGACTTTGCGGTCTGCCTTCCGGAGGCTTTGCGGCTTTGTTTCTTTGCGAGATTTATTTTTCAAGCGAAGGCGAAGAGCTTATTCCCTTTTTTGGAAATTAGAATCCTAATTTTTTCTCGCGAAGACGCAAAAGGGATTCTCACCCCTAACCTCTCACAGAACCCTAGGTGACAGTCTCTCGTCATACGGCTCCTGTTATTCTTAATGAAGATTAGACTTTTTGTAACTATCCCCAAAATCGGACTGGTGATACGGTGGCAAAACCACTAATACCCAACGATCAGTCCTCCATTTTAGATTTGTGACTTAAGAAGCATACTCGGAAGAGGATTACAGCAACCCAAAAGAACGAGTACTCGTGAATACGTATACTGTACCTTAGGTTTTAAAATAGACCTTTTCCCCCTACTGCGAAATACAAAACTAGCGTTTATTCCCCACTTTTATTTTTTCTTTGGCATTCTGGCGCCTGTTTCTGTCCACCAGGCTTGGAGTGAAGCTTTTAACTGATTTACAAGCCCTGGGAACTGATCTGCTAAGTTATTGAGCTCCCTTGGATCATCCGCCAATGAAAAAAGCTCATCCGGCTTCTCATCAAAATAGTGGATCAATTTGTAATCCCCAGATCGGATGATGGAATAGGGAACTACATCAGTGCCCCGGTAGTGAGGGAAATGCCAAAATAAATCACGGGAATTTTTAGCAGCTACTCCTCCCAAAACTTCCGTCAAGCTCATGCCATCCAAACTTTGTTCCCTTGGGTTTAATCCCAAATAATCCAAAATCGTAGGGATCCAATCTGTAGTGACAATCGGGAAATTGGACTTCCCGCCTGCCTGCACCTTTCCTGGCCACTTCACTACGGTAGGAACGCGAATCCCTCCTTCGTAAGGATAGCCTTTTTGAGATCGTAGTGGATAGTTATTTGTAATGGGATTAGCTGGATTGCCAATCAACCCGCCATTGTCTGAAGTGAAAATGACAAAGGTCTTTTCAGTCAAGTTCATCCGCTCCAAGGCAGCAATTACTTTTCCAATATTTTGATCCAAGTTTTCTACCAAAGCAGCATAAACCGGGTTTTTCTGATTCACCGATTCCTTTTTTTTGTATTTCTCTACCAAAGATTCTGGAGCCATAATCGGCGTATGCACCGCATAAGGCGCCCAGTGGATGAAAAATTTTTGGTCTTGGGTTTGAAGGAAATTCACAATTTCATCCCCTTCTCGATCTGTTAAAAACTCGCCGGCAGCCCTGGGTTCCACCCGATGCAATTCGTAAAATAGCGTGGGAGTAGCGGGTTCATAGGGGTCAAAATAACTAGGAGGCTGACCCAAATCATTGCCTCCAAAATTGAAATCAAAACCCTGATCTTCCGGATACATCCCCTCTCCTCCAAGATGCCATTTCCCTACATGAAAAGTCGTGTAGCCCAGTCCTTTCATTCGCTCCGCCAAGGTAAGCTCTTCCAAGGGCAGAAATCCCTGGTTTTTTGGGGTCAGTAAGGGTTGTCCAGGATTTTCAGCATACTCCCCGGCCAGCCCAGTGGTTCCTGTGCCTTGAAATCGCGCATAAATCCAATCCGTAATTCCTATTCGTGCAGGGTATTTTCCGGTCATCAAGGCAGCCCTTGAAGGGGAACATATCGCCGCTGCAGCATAAGAATGGGTAAATAACATGCCGGCTGCAGCCAACTGATCTATCGAAGGAGTATCGTAATAATCACTCCCAAGAACCCCAATGTCAGCCCATCCTAAATCATCCACATGAATAATCAAGACATTGAAATCTTGCGTGTTTTGCCCAAAAATGGGACAACTCATTCCCACTAAAAAAAGGAAAAGCAAGGGGTATTTTTTCATTTGCATCAGGTATGGTAACGCTTCAGAATCGACTTACAAATCAAGGAACAAGTTAAAACCCCTATCCTTATTTCCAAGAACCTAGTTCCGTCCAGCCTGCTAAATTGTAAATTTCTTCAACTAGATCGTTCAGCACTTCCTAAAAAATCAATCGCGCTAGTTGCTCCAACTAGAACCTACAAGAAAGCCTGGGATTCAGTTTTTAACCCAAAAATTCACTTACCCCTTCTCGTCAATGTAGGCAAGCAACAGCTTTCTCAATAAGCGACGCTCTTCGGCGATGGTCTGCACATTGGATTCTAGATTGTTAAGCATTCCTTGGAGATTGGCCACTGCATTGGACACCCTCCTGAGCTGTTTAGAATCCAGAGGAAGCAGATGGGGTTCTGGCTTTTTTCCTTGCAACTTATCCAAGCCAAGCCGAGGCATGTCGTACACCTCCTCAATAAGGCCCAATAATTCCAGTCGCTTTTCGCGGTAGCGCGTTTGGTTGCCCATAAAAATCTGCTCCTTTCGCGTATACACCGACAAGTGGCGGACGATGCTATCCGAACGGATCAGCCGCATATTGCCCGACTTCAGCTCATCTCGCGTGGCCATGTTTTCCACAAAACTGATCCCTGTGACCAAGGAACCTGAACCCGGAAGGGTGAAGTAGGCAAACAAACTGTCCAAAAAGGGCTTTTCTCCAAGGCCTGCTTGCATCAAGGGAATCAAGGTATTGATCTGCTGTTCTTTTAAGGCATAGTTGGCCTTCACCTCTTCCATCCGGATACTATCCAAGTCCAAGTCCTCTACCAAGCGCTGCGCATACTGCACCCCGCGAGCAGTTTCGCCCCATTTTTCCCGTTGGTTGTCTGCAAAAAATCCCAGTGTAATCGCTGCAAACACCATTAAAAACTCCATGCCGTAACGCTTCCAGCTCGGTGTCTTTTTCTTTTTCATCTGGGTGTCTATCTCGTGCCCTTTTAGTTTCATTTTAGTAGTATTTGTTGCCTTTCAACCTGTTCTCAATAGAAAAAGAAGAAGAAAAACAAGGCCACGTTGGTAATCCGCACGCCCTCGTAGTAGCCTACCGTTCGCCGAGAACCATCCATCGCCCGACCATCTTCCACGTATCCTATCGTCCGACGAGACTGATCCATCACTCGCCCATCTTCGATGTAGCCCAGCGTGGACCGGGAACTATTCATCACCCGTCCGTCTTCGACATAGCCGATCGTACGCCGAGAACCATCCATCACCCGACTTCCATCGAGGTAGCCTATCGTCGATCGAGAACCATTGGTCACGCGCTCTCCTTCGATGTAGCCTACCGTACGGCGGCTGCCATCCATCAAGCGCTGTGCTAGACTTGGCGTAACGCCAAGTGCCAAAAAAAGAAGTAGGATAAGGAATAGGGATCGTTTCATATGGGTGTCCACTGTTAACTGTCAACGGTCCACAGCCAGTTGTGGTTAAAGTACGCTTTGTCTCTATGAATACAATCGGCGGTGGACTGTGGTCCGTCAACCGTTGACAACAATTTAATTACGGTGAAATCCGATACAAGATAATTCGCTTATCCACCTCCGATTTGGTTCGGACGATCAACTCCTTCCCCTCCTTTTCTTGGTACTGCTGATTGACCGCCTTGATGTATCGAGAGCGTCTCACCCGCCTGTAGTCCAAGCTCTCTAGCTCAGCGATACCAAGCAGCTCGTCCAACTGGTGCACATCTACTAGTGCTACTGGATGGGCAAGCAGTCGAGCCACCATCCGAACAATATCCTCGTCCCCATCTACCGTTCCGATCGCTGTGGGTAACTCCGAAGATTCGGGCTCTTCCTTCTTGGAATTAAGGTTTATTCTCCACCAGAAAATCCCAGCTATTGCAAATAACAAGCCTAAAGCCGCAAGAATAGAAAAAGACCATTCCTCCAACCCATAGGAAGGGCTTGGCTTCGTAAAGAGAATGTCTCCTACCTTTTTGTACCCTACCTCAAAATCCTTTTCTGGACTTAGAAAAGTAGGATCTCCGTATTTATCAAAAAATACCGCAGAATTCCCAAAAGCAACTGCAACAGAAAATTGTTTGAATTTTCCAAAGTCATTGTTCTGGGCAAAATACAGGCTGTTCTCCTTTTTATGAACTAAGAGCAATCCAATCTCCGCCTTTAGTTGATACAATTGAATTCCATAATCCTTCAAATCAAAAGAAGGAAGAGTCCATTGTGAATTTTCTGATTTTTCAGGAAAATCCAATTCCAAGGAACTCCAAGACTGACTTTTTAAATCCAATACATACCCATTTTTTTCAGGTTCAAACAGTTGTGAGGGCTGGTGGATGTATTCCCCCAAAATGGAAAATACACGGTCTCCGTCCACAAAAATACCCGCTCCACCGTAGTGTTTTGGTGGTGAAGACACAGACAAAGGATCCCAAATCCCCTTGACCAAATCAAACTTCAAGAGCTCGCTATGTCCTTGCCAAAATCCGTAACGACCCATGGAATATAAATTGCCTTCCCGAACAAAAAAATGCGGATGGCAATTGAAACCCGAAGAGGTACCCTTGTATAAATTCTCCCAACTAGCGCCTGTCCACCTCAAGACATCAAATCGACAAGGCAAGAGGGCAAGGAGCTGATCCTTGACATAAAATAAGGTAATAGGATCATTACTAGAAATGTAGGGCGAAGCCACTACCAATTCTACCATGGCTTGAGTGATCCCCTTAGGCAACCTCTCCCAAGCAAAATCTGCATAGGACTCCGTAGGGTTTATTTTCAACCAATCAAACCTGTCAACTGAATCCTGCTCCGATTGGGCTAGAAGAGTAAGGCAGGAGAAAAATAAGCCAACAAAAAATAGCGCTGCTTTCATAATTAACTAGTTTCCCATCCTGTGAGAAAAGCCCGCAGATTTGGAATAAAACACGAGTTAAATGTAGTAAAAACTAGAAAAAATACAATATGATTATCCGCGATCATGCCAGTAGCTCAGCTCGCCTATTTAAAACTGCGGATAATCGTTGACAGCTGACTGTCCATGAGCCGCGGCCCACAGGCGGTCCACAGCTCACCTAATCGAACCTCAAACCTTCTTTTCTCTGGTTAGTAATGAAAAAGCGGATATTCAGAAAATACAATTCAAAACTCGGGAGAAAAGTACAGTCAATCCATAAAAATCCCCCGCTGCAGGATAAAACCACAGCGGGGATTTTCGATAACTTAAAATAGCGCTACCCAGTTGGGTAT
>Ga0078894_10005195_pt1 | contig 10010 bp, 15 predicted proteins | sample LauGreSu1BDMLBSD_2_FD_67506 | JGI IMG/M metagenome (GOLD analysis project Ga0078894, IMG submission 67506) | Freshwater lake microbial communities from Lake Michigan, USA - Su13.BD.MLB.SD (version 4) (version 4) | ecosystem: Environmental > Aquatic > Freshwater > Lake | place: Lake Michigan...
AGAGCCGGGGGCGAGCCTTGGCGATGCCCACGGCGGCAGGCCTTGGGCGGGCGGGGCGATGCGGTGGCAGTTTGCCAGCGCGAGTCAACGCCGCCCCCACGCCGTGAACGATGCAAGACCAGCGTGGAAGGACAACCCCCGCCGAGTGGAGCGGAGCGAAGGCCGCTTCGCATAATGGCTGTGGTGGGTAGTGGGTGGACATCCTCGAACCAAGTTTGCCACTACCCACCACGCGCCGTTATGCGAAAGCGGAGCGCGGCGGGCTATCGGGAGAAAAGCCGATCTCTGACCTGCAAGGGCTGGTGGAGGCCTCCCGATAGCCTGCCGCGCGGAGCGGGCTGCCGTAGCGTAGCGGAAGGAGGCGGGGGTCGTGCTATTGCGGCGAAGCCGGTGGAGGATTTCGGCGGTGGCGGGTGCTTGCGGAGCGGAGCGGAGCCAACCGGCCACGGCGGCGCGGATGATTTTTCAATTGCGCGGCAGAATCAAATCACGCTCGATCTCGGTCGTGCTTCGCCTGCTTTCAATCCTGCTGTTGGTTTTGTCGATCTCGTCGGCGTCCGCCAACACGATCCGCACGGCGCTGGTCAACCTTTGCGACCCGGCGAAGATTGCGACGATCTCCTCGGAGCGGGGCGCAAATCCTCGGGTGCGAAAGATTGCCTATTGGTTGGAGATGGCGCGGCGGGATGGTCGTGATCCTGCTGTCGAGATGCGCGAGGTCATGGTTGCTGTCGGCTGGGGTGGCACGGCCAAGGGGAATTTGACCGCCGATGCGATGGTTCGGAATCGAATCATTGCGGAGCGTCTTGGGTGCTTGGACGAGGCGGGCATGGCCGATCTTCGCGGTGGTCGTGCGCCAATCATTCGTAGCGGCCCTTATGCTAACGACAAGCTGTCCGTGGATCACATTATTCCAAGGTCGGCCTGCATCGAACTAGACACCACCTTGGCGAATCTTGAGTTGATGCCGCTGGCGATGAATCGGGAAAAGTCTGCCTCGATTGGCGAGCGGCAGGTGGACATGGCAAAGAAATTCCATGCGGCGGGTCTGCTGTCCCAAGCCGGTCTTGATGCGGTCTTGTCTCGATGAGTGGCGCTGATCGAGTCCTCGAGGCCGCCCGAGGATTTGCTGGGCTGGGGATGTGGGAGGATGCGGCGGCGGAAATTGAAAACCTCGCGCCCGAGTTGAGGTCGGCAACGGATGTCCTCAAAGTGCGGCTGGAAATTTATCGCGGAGCCGGTGCCGTGGAGTTGGCGTCGGTGGTCGAGGGCGAGTTGAGGAAGCGCGGCTTGCAATGAATTTTTGATTGCGGCGCGGAATCAATCGGCGTTTTGTTCGATGCGTTCGTTGTTCGAGCAACGAACCGCCATTCTCACTACCGGCCTCACTAGCCGGACGGCGTTCATAGAGAAAACCAGAGAACAAAAGGCTCTGGGGGATACCGCTTCCGGGTAGTGCCGTGGCGGAAAAAGGCTCGAACCTTCCCCCAGAGCCTTTTTTCTTAAAGATGAAAAAGTCAGAACCCACGGGAGTCTTTCTCCCACTCACCCGAAACGAAATCAGCCGTCTTGAAAAAGTGACGAGTCGCCGAGGCGAGTCAGTTAAAGATTGGCTGTTGTTGGCCGTCCTTGGCGCTCTTGAGAGCGACGAGGAGGAAGCCGATTTTGAGGCCCGCAAAGACGGCGAGGCCATCGTGGTGAAAATCCCGAAAAAGACGGCGGCGCGCTTGGAGAGGGCGGCGGAGTTCGAGGAAATGTCCGTGGCGGAGTATGTGAAAGACGGAATCCGGCGCGATCTCGACCTCACGGCTGAAATGATGGCCGCGAAGAACTGACCGCCTCCAACAACAACCGCCCCGGCCTCGCGGCTTGGGGCGGTTTTTTCTTTGCGCGAGGTTGGCCGCATTCGCGTTTTTATTTCGCGGCAAGGGGTCGGGATGGGGGAGTTCCGCCTGTCGCGCTTACCCACGGCGGAGGTGGGCATGAATCCCGGCGCGGCTCGGGTTTTTTCCACCCGATGGGAAAACTAGAATGCAACGATCCCGGCGAGGGTTTGGCGGAGGTTGGGTGGTGATGTGTGCGTCACCTCGCCGTCGAGGAGTTGGCGGCGGCGGGCACATAGGCGGAGCAAGCCGGGGCTGGGCCGGTAGGCTTCGGCGTCCTCGTCGCCGTAGATTTCGAGGAGGCGCTCATGGGCCTGCTGTTCGGCTTGGTGGCGCTCGGTGATCTTCGCGGCGAGGTGGTCGGCGACCTTGGCGAAGATGCCGTTGAGGAGCGGGCGGGCCTGCTCATCGAAGAATCGACGGGCGGACTCCTTGGCGAGTTTGCGCCGGGCTTGGCGTCCCTCGTCGCCTGCTACGGCGGCGGCAACGGCCTCCTCGGTCGGGAGTTCCCCGGCTGGGAATGTCTCGGCGATTTTGCCCAGGCTAACGGGAGTCTTGTCCGCCTGGTTGATCTCGGCGGCGAGCCGGTCGAGTGCGGTCTGGATTTCGGCAAGTCGGGCGGTCTCTTTTTTCGATAGAACGCCGGTGGTGAGGCTTTCGGTATTTGCGAGGCCAATCCAACGCAAATCTGGCTTGCCGACGATTCCGGCCTCGCGCAGGACGCGGGCGTCGGTGGATTCCAGCACCGGCTCGGGCGCGGTGGGCTGGTCGCGGAGTTCGGGCGGCAGGCCGGTGAATCGGCGGCGTGGTTCGGGGTTGTTGATGCTGGCAAATCCGGAGCGGACGGATTCGGCGTGGCGGTCGAGGTCGGACATTGTGGCGGTGGTGGTGGTTTCGATCATTGGTCTAGTTGGTTGATGATGGATTTTTGGAGGCGGTGGATTTCGGCGCGGTGAGTTGATGCCCACGCGAAAAAGTCGGTGCGCTTCTTGGAAGCGAGAGGCGCGGATGCGTCGTGCGAGGGCGCGGTTTGGAGGAGTTGCAAAAGCCTGCGCTGGGCCGGTGTCCCGCCCTTATTGGCGACTCCATAGGCGAGCAAGGCGCGCCACTTCATGAGGTCGTGAGCCTCATCCTCGCTGGCATTGGCGGCGAGGAGGATGGTGTTCAGCCGCTCCTCGTGGAGAACCCCATCGACGGCGGTGCGGGCCGCGTCGAGATAGTCGTTCGCGGCGGCGATGTCCCCGGCGTCGATCTGTGCGCGGGCTTCGGCGAGAAGTTCGCGGACGATCATTTCGATTCCTCCTTGGCACGGATGAGTGCCTCGCCTTTTGCGCGAACCTCGGCGGCATTGGTGCATCGGTGCGGAGGTCGGTTGGCAATTTGTCCCTTGGCCCTTCCGCCGAGGCGGATGGCGGCGAGGAGGTTTTCAAGGTCGGCACGCTCGAAAATCATGGCGGCGCTTTTGTGGTTTCCACTCCTGCCCGCCGGGGTGAGAAGTCCGCTTTCGACGGCGGCGGTGATTTTGTTCGTGGAGCAACCGGCCTCGCGGGCGAGTTCGGATGCTGAAATGAATTTTGGCGAGGTCATCACCTCCCCGTGAGTGTCAAATGTTGGGTGTCACGCATTGCCCGTTTTCGAGCATCGGCGTTGCCTGTGGCGCGGTGGCTTTCTTCCCATGGCGGCGGGCGATGCGCTGCTCAGGTGACAGCGCGGCCCACCTTGCCTTGGTAGCCTCGGAAAAAATGGCGCGGCATTTGATGCTCTTTTGATTCTGCCCGTGGAATCGGAGTTTTTCGCCGAGGCGGTTTGCGTGGTGCGAGAGTAGTTGCTTCGAGATGCCCGCCCGCTCGGCAATGCCGGTCATGGTCGCCCCGCCGTTTCTGTTCAGCAGGAAGTGGAGGGCGACGAATTTCTGGCCGACGAGTTCCAAATGAATCGGCCCTTCTGCCGGGATAATTTCGGCGGTGACTTTCGCCAACATATCGGCGGCGCGGTCGATTGGCATTTCCTCGATGTCCTGCTGGCTCCCGTAGTTCGGCCCGCAGATTGGAACCTGCCTCCCGTCCTCAATCCCGATTCCGATGGCGTTGACGAGGGCGAGGTCGATTCGTGGTTTCACGCTTCTGCCGCATCGTCAAATCCTCGCCCGCGCGCGCGGTGCGGCACCTACTCGGGAAGTTCTCCCTCGCCCCCACCGGCAATGTAAATCTCCAGCATCTCGCGGCGGTGCTGTAGGCGGTCGATCTGGTCTTGAATCTCGCCGATCTCGCGGTGGGCGTCCCCAAGGCGAAGTTGGCGCACGGCCTCGCGGCGGTGCTTCATGGCGGTGGCTTCGTGGTCGTTGGCGGTCATAAGGGGCGGTCGTATTTCGTGCAAAAGTCGTTGGTGGCGGAGTTGGCGAGTGCGAGGAGTCGGTTGGCCTCGGTGGTCAGGATTCGCTCAATCGCCACTTGCGGCTGGCCGACGAGGCGCGGAGCCATGAATTTCGGCAGGGTGCGGAGTGCGTTGGCTATCGGCCCCACGCTGGCATTGATCATCTGCATGGCCCCGTCTGTGTGGATAAGCTCGCCCTCAAGCTCGCGTTGCTCGAGTTGCGCGGATCGGATTCGGGTCTCAAGAAAAACGATCTCCTTCTCGAGTTTTTGGAGACGCGCGGCGGCGATGGGTGAAAGTGATTTTTCGGAATTTTCGGAAGTGGTCGCCTGCTTGGTTTTCATCTCTTTCAAGACGCTCGCGGCGCGGCGGCGGGAAACGGCAAGCTCCCGCTCAAGCTCGTCCAAGGCGGCGTTGCGGGGGCGTCCACGGCCTCGTTTGCTGGTGGGTTCGGTCATGTTGTTGGGTGTCGGTCAAATTTCGATTAAACGGAACTCGCATTTTTACTGCTCACACAAAGAGGCCGAGCGACTTGAAAACTGCCCTTGTTGGATGCGGGCCGTAGGGGTCCCATTGATCAACGCCGGTGGTCGAGTAGCCATTGGCGATCTGATCCGCGAAGCCGGTCGAGGAGTTGCTCGGGCGTGTCTCCGATCCGCTCGGCTTCAAGATGAAGGTCGGCAATGGTGGCGGGGATGGTTGGCTTCATCGTCGGCTTGCCTGACTTGCTCCACTTGATCGGAGACTTAAGCAAGCGGCCATGTTGGAACATGAGGGCGAAAGATCGGCGGCGTGGTCGGGCTTTCATGGCTGATGAGGGGGAACTAAAAGCGTGTTCCAAAATGCAAGAACACACGCGGGTTTTCAGGGGTGGTCATGGCAGGCGTGTTCCCCGTGTTCCCCCTAAAGGGGGTGGGAACACGGAACACGGTAGCCTGCCCCCGTGTTCGGAACACGGTTGGAACACGGTGGAACACGGTGGAAATATCAGGCTTGGTTTTCATTCGGGTTAGAAAGGATGTAACCTTTCGGCGTGAGTTTGATTGCGGCATCATTCACCAGAATATCAATCGCCCAATCGACTTTTTGCGATTTGCCCAATGTGCGAAGATCACGCTTTGCGCACGGGCCTTGTGTGCGAACCCTCTCGATGATTTTTTCCATGTAGAAAGTCGGCTTGATAGTGCCGGGGGCGGGAGGTTGGCGAAACTCCACGGCGGTTGTTTCAGCTTCGGGCGTGAAATGAACCTCGAAGGCAATTTCCCCTTTTCGAACGCCAACGCCCCCGTTGCGATCCTTCGCAACCCGGAGGCGAACAAAACCGGCCTCCTCGGGCGTGTAGTCTTTGCCGGATTCGATCGTGAAAACGGCCCCGTCATATCTCCCGAGTTTTGATCCTGCCCCACGGGCGAATCGGCCCCGAGAGTCTTGTGATTTCGTCACATGGTCGCAGAGAAGGACAGCGGCCCCAAGGTCGGCAAAGGGCCGAATGGCATCGCGAAGGAACTGCAAAACCTCGGTGTTGCTGTCCTCGTTCATGCCAGCGGCAACAAGCGATTCCGCCACCCCGTCGAGAATCACAAGGTCGGGTTTGTTTTCCTTTGCCCAAGCCTGCGCGGTGGAAAGCTCCTCGGCTGTCGGGTTGTGTAGATACTTCACCCGCTCGCCAATGAAAGCCGGATTCCCGCCAAGAAGGAGGGCGCGGAGGCAAAAGCCCTTCGGCGTGTCCTCCGGGTCTATATAGAGAACAACGCCCCCGGCGGCGAGAACGGCGTTCATTGCCGCAATTGCGACATTCGATTTTCCGAGTCCTGGCTCGCCGTGGATTTCGTTCAGCCTGCCCTTGTAGAGCAGGCAACGCCCCGGCATAACCTCGGCAATAGTCGGCTTCTCGGCTTCGATCTCGCCGGATAGGTAAGGGCCAAGATCGACAAACGGCGGCGGCTCGGGAGTTGGAGGCGGTGGAAGCTCAATAACCTCGCCAAGCGTCATATTGGTGTATTCGTCGGCATTCATTGGAGTTGGAGAAGGATGCGAAGTTCGGTGGCGCGGTGAGGGTGGAAGCGAAGCCAATCGTTCAAGTCGAAGTTCGAGAGGATCACGGGGTGGACGCTTTCGGCCCCCGCATCGCGAATCTGTTTTGCCCATGCCGTGATCCGATCCCGCGCATCGGAATGGCCTGCAATCGTTACCTTTCGCCCTTGGAAGTGAGGAAGGGCATCGGTGGCAATGTCAGCCGACTTGCCAAGCATCGCGCACGGCATGACGAGGTGCGGGAGGTCGAGAACCAGTTGGCAGGCGGCGAGATAATCGGGCGAGCCTTCAACCAGGAGAATCCTCGGGTTCAGAGATTCAAGTTGATCTCTCGAAAACCCCGGCGGCGTGATCCCCATCGGCCAAGATTTCAACCCACGGCCCTTGCTGTGGGATTTCCTCTCGCCAAGGTTGCCGACTGGATCGAACGGCTTCCCATCGCATCGGCGGGCCTCCCATCCGATCCGAGAGGAATCATGGAGAAACCAGCAAGTTTGATCGAAGAGGGTTCCGAATGTCAGGGTCTTGAATGTCACCCGTGCGGCCTCGAAGGCTTCCCATGAAAGTTCACGGGATTGCGCGGCCCGCTCCAAAAGTTTCTTGGTCGGGTTGGCAATCGGTGCGGGTGGATCGACATGGGAAGCGGGTTCCCGGCTCTCCGGGCCTTTTGAAACTTTTACCACTCCGCCCCGTGGCGACTGGTCGCCGGTGTGGCGTCGAAGTTCACGGATGGCATCGGCATTCGAGATGCCCTTGGCGGCGGCATAAAAGCCGATGCTGTCGAGATGTTCCCCGCTGCTCCAATCGGTGAAAACCTCGCCCTTGATGGTGCAGGAGGGGTTTTGATCCGGGCGGAAGGGCGAGCGGAATTTCTGCCCGTCCTTCGGAAGTTCGATTCCGCATATCGTGGCGATATTGCGGAGCGTCAGGCGGGCTTTGATGTTTTGACTTGGTGCGTTCATCGTCATTGTTCCATTGAAACCGCCGTTCCCGTTCCACCGGGGCGGCGGTTTTTTTGGGTGTTAGGCGATGGCCCTCCGTTCGAATTTTGCGAGAGCATCCATGACGCGATCCGCCCGGAATCGGACGCATCGTTTCGAGAGATAGATGGCGGGGATTTTTCGGTCGCGAATCCAACCGTCAACCGTCCGCATGGAGACCTGACATTGCTTGGCAATGTCCCGTTTGGTGAGCATTAAGTTTTGCATTGCGACGCCAACTTGCGCCGTCCGTGCAAAACTTTCCCTTGGCAGGAAATCGGGGGGATTATTTGTTCTTTTTCCTGTGAGCGGCGATTATTCGACGAACATCGGCGTCGAATTTTTTGATCCGCTTGGCGGTCGCTCGGCTGGCGCGAAGAAATTGCGACTGGTCGGAATAAATCGCATTTGCGCCGGTGCGGCCTACCAACGCGGCAAAGGCGATGTGATCCATCCCGGCACGCCTTGCCCTGTATGCGGCAAGCTCGTGGAATCTATCGACGGCATTATTCCTGCCGCGCAATGTGGGAATGTTTGGCGGTGCGTTGCGCTTCACCCATGCGACCAAGGCACGCTCCACGGCCTCTGGGCCTTTGCGCCAGTCGATATCCAGCCAGTAATCACGGACAAGCCCGCTTGCGAATGCCTCGAGGCCGGGCTGTCCGGGTTCGCTGAAAATGTGCGCGGCATCCTTCAGCGGGTAGATATTCGCGGCAGGGGCGGACGACATGGTTTTTTTGAAGTTGTCGCTTCCGAGGAGCGTGGAAACTGGAAGTGGGAATGTGCAGTCGAGAATAAACGAGATGATGCTGGGCCACTTCCGCCCCATTTCTTTTGGATTCTCCGTGGACATCACCAAAGGGAGAAAGTCCTTTTGATACTCGTATGCCCACGCGCATTCCCTCGAATATTCCTTGGCTAAAACCTCGGAGAGTTCCTTTTTGCCCATTCCTTTTTCTGGAAGCCAAGGGAAGAAGATTTGCCCGGAGGCGAGCAAATCCTGCGTGTGGATGCGGAACCCGTCTTGATCAAATTCGGCGCAATCAATCGCCCGCTTGATCTCGCGCAACCCCTGATCCGCCTCCTTGTCTTGCTTGGTCTTTTTCATGCCGACATCCTCACGATCTTGTTTTGAGCGGGTGGCATGATGGCGAAGAAAGCCTGTGCCTCCTTATTCGTCGCGAGTCCGTTGTAGTGCCCTTTTACAACATCCGGCGAGTTGCCCGACTCATACGCGACACGGGCAAGGTTTGAATCGGTGGCGAGGTTGTAGCTGATGCCGGAATGGCGAAGCGCGTTGTCGGGCCATGGGATCAAATCTTTGCGCGGCTTGCCCGTCTTGGGGTCTTTAAGAAGTTGGCGAACCTTGGCCGATGTCGGCTTGTAGGGGCCAAAACCTGCGACGATTCGGGCCTGCGTCCAAAGGTCGCGTTGCGTCCCCTCGCTTACCGAGCAAACCCTGCCGGATTTTTTTTGAAATGGAGAAATCCATTCCTTCAAGCAAGGGGGGATCGGCACAACCCGGCGGCCTGATAGTTTTCCTCCGAGCGAGGCCGTAATTTTTAGAACTCCCTCTTCAAGATCAACGGCGCCCCAGTCCAGATTTTCAACCTCACATTGGCGCAACCCGCAAAACAACGCGATGGCAACGCCGGGAAGAATCCGATCATCACAAGCCAACAGAATCTTGGCCGCTTGGTGGGTCGATAGTTTTTCGACATCCGCATCGGAAACGCGCGGGCGGTCAACCTGTCGCATCGGGTTTGCCGAAACCCATTTCCTCCCCAAGCAGAAATTGAAAAAGCCGTTCAAGTGCGTCCAGTAGTGCAAAATCGTCCTCGGCTCGTAGGTGAGGCCCGCGAGAAAATCCGAAATCTCCCCCGGCTCGATGTCGGTGGTGTTTTTAGTTCCAGCGGCGGAGGCGAAATGGGAAAGCCTCGTTTTCAAGTTGGTGAGGTGGCGTTTCTCCCTGTTCGCGCGGCTGGCGAGAAAGGCATCCACGGCCTGCGCCACGGCAACCCCGTTTCGCTTCATTTGCCAGTCCTTCAAGAATGCCCGCGCGGCCTCGGTAAGCGTCACGCCTGTTTCCCGCAAAATCTCGGCGGCGCGGACGGCATCGGTGCGAAGGGCGTCCGAAATGCCGAATGCGGCGTGTCCGTAGTTTTCACGCTCGATCCGGGCGGAACTGGCGAAGGTTTCGGCGTCCTGCTTCGTCTTGAAAGTTTTTCGGATCGACAGCCCGCCGTTCGGGTTCGGGACTCTCACTTGAAAGACAACCCTGCCGTTGATTTTGTTTTTGCGGACTTGAAGCGTAGGTTTGCGCATGGTTCGTTCTGGTATGCGCAAAGATTCGCAAAACGACAACAAAACGGCAACAAAAAACATTTCCCCTACTGAAACATCGGTTTTGTAAACCGTCGGTCGTCGGTTCGAACCCGACTGCCGGCTCCCCCCTCAACCCGCATAGATAAAGGCTCTGCGGGCTTTTTTGTGGAAATTCCCGTTGCGCATCAAAACGCAAAAAAACGCACGAAAACGCAGTCAAAACGACAACAAAACGACAACGGGATTTTGCCCCCCTGCCCCCCACGGCGGCGAGGTTTTGGGGGTTGGCTCCGAAATTTTTTTCTTTCCGAGTTTTTGGCTGACCAATTCCTCCCTCACCGGCACGCCCAAATCCTCCCTCTGACTAAATCCTCGGAGCGGTGCGGCGGCGAGATTTTGCCCGCGATGCCTGCCT
>Ga0078894_10005196_pt1 | contig 10008 bp, 11 predicted proteins | sample LauGreSu1BDMLBSD_2_FD_67506 | JGI IMG/M metagenome (GOLD analysis project Ga0078894, IMG submission 67506) | Freshwater lake microbial communities from Lake Michigan, USA - Su13.BD.MLB.SD (version 4) (version 4) | ecosystem: Environmental > Aquatic > Freshwater > Lake | place: Lake Michigan...
CCATTATCCTTGGGCTAACTGGCCGTCGCTGAATAGCCTCAACCGCATAGAAGGTGAGATGCCCTCCATCAAGCATAGGCACTGGCAACAGGTTAATGAACCCGAGGTTAATTGATATCAGCGCTGCCAGATAGATAAACTCTGGCAAGCCCAAGACGGCGGCCTCACCAGAAATCTGGGCAATCTTAATCGGCCCGCCAAGTTCTTGTATGGAACGCCGCCCGCTAATCAGCTGCCACAGGCCGGTGACCATGCGATCCAAGATCGATATTGTCCGCTCTACGCCAATGAAGGGTGCCTCAATTACCGACACTGGGCGAATGGTTCGGTCTGCCGCTGCGCCAATCCCGATTCGTCCAATGCGATATTCATTACCGAACCGATCAGTTTGGCGAACCGTCGCGGGCACAAGCTCAAACTGCCTTTTTGCGCCATCACGCTCTACTTGGACATTCAGCCGCTCACCGGGGCGATCCTGTACCATCGGATAAATCTGATCAAAACTTTCAATTGAGCGTCCATTAACGTCCAAAATGCGATCACCCGGTTGAAGCCCCGCACTCGCGGCGGGAGATCCCTTTTGAACGGTCGCGATCACCGGCGGCGTTTGAGCTTCGCCATAAACAAGGGCAAAGCCTGCTAAGATCACAACGGCCGCAAACAAATTTGTAAAAGGCCCGGCGAGCACAATGAGGGCCCGCTGCCAGACAGGCTTTGCATGAAAGACCTGCGCGCGCTCCTCTGCAGGAAGATCACGCCAGCGCGCATCCTCAACACTCGCACCGTTCATATCCCCGGCGAAGCGCACATAGCCGCCCAAAGGCAGCCAACCAAGCTTCCACCGTGTACCGAGCCGATCTGTCCACCCAAAAACTTCGCGCCCAAAGCCAATGGAAAAGGCTTCAACTTTAACCCCAAAAAACCGGGCGACGAGAAAATGGCCCAACTCATGAACAAAAACGAGCGGCCCGATCAGCAGAATGAAGCAGGCAATCGTCCAGAGAAAGCCGGGCGAGTCGATCATGCAGCTACGGCCTCCATCTTGAGCCTGGCAAGGCGGCGCGCCTCTTCATCAATATCCAGAACATCCCGGATGGTGGAAGGCGCTGGCGCGTCATACTGTTCCAAAACCGATTCCACAACGGCGGGGATGGACATGAAGCCAATCTGCCCGCCAAGAAATCCGGCAACGGCTATCTCATTGGCGGCGTTTAACATTGCAGGGCGGGATCCGCCAGCCGCCAAGGCAGACTTGGCCAGCCGCAAGCAGGGGAAACGATCCAAATCTGGATCCTCAAACTCCAACTGGCCAATCTGCGCAAAGTCGAGCCGCGCAACGGGCGCGTGCATCCGATCTGGAAAGGCAAGGCAATAGGCAATGGGCGTGCGCATATCAGGCGACCCTAATTGCGCGAGAACTGATCCGTCCTGATATTCCACCATAGAATGGATGACCGATTGGGGATGAACGATCACGTCCAGTTGTTCCGCCTCTACAGGAAACAGATGATAGGCTTCAATCAACTCCAAGCCTTTGTTCATCAGCGTCGCTGAATCGACCGAAATCTTGGCACCCATGGACCAATTTGGATGACGCACAGCCTGCGCCGGCGTCACATTCACAAGGTCCGTCGCCGCCATTGTCCGGAATGGGCCGCCACTTGCCGTCAAGATAACACGCCGAACATGGGCCGCGTTTCGATCTTCAAAGCATTGAAAAATCGCATTATGCTCAGAATCCACCGGAAGTAGGGTCGTACCCTTCTCCGCCACGGCCGACATGAGTACATCGCCCGCCGAAACCAGCGCCTCCTTATTGGCCAACGCAACTGTGCCGCCTTGCTCAATCGCCGCCATGACGGGCTCCAGCCCTGCACAGCCCACAATTGCCGCCATTGTCCAATCCGCACCAGAAGCGGCCGCAGCAACAACCGCGTCTCGTCCGGCACCCACGCCAACATCTGTCCCGGAAAGTGCCTCTTTCAGCTCCGCATAAAGGCTTTCATCCCCAATCACGGCCAAGCGCGCCTGCACGGCGATTGCGGCGGCGGCAAGTTCAGGAACATTGGATTGGGCCGTCAAAGCCTCAACTTTATAAGCGTCAGGCTGACGCTGAACCAAATCCAGCGTGGATTTTCCGATTGAGCCTGTTGCGCCAAGAATGCTCACGCTTTTCATGGGCATCCCTTAAAGACCAAGCCACACAAGAAGGGCCGCGACTGGTAGAGACGTTACAACTCCATCCAGCCGATCCAATACACCACCATGTCCTGGGATAAGCGTGCCACTATCCTTAACGCCTGCCCGACGCTTCAGCCAGCTTTCAAAGAAATCACCAATCTGGGCAAGGATGGCAAGCAGCGGACTAATCAGCGCCAACTCAAAAGGAAGCCCCCAATAGGTCGTCAATGCCCAGCCCAAGAAGAGCGCGGCAAGCATCCCTCCAAAAAGACCGGACCAAGTTTTATTCGGGCTAATTCGGGGCGCAACCTTGGGCCCACCGAAGCTTCGTCCTGCGAAGAAAGCACCAATATCTGTCGCCCAGACAAGCGAGAGCCCCCAAAAGGCAAGCAGCAAGCCATTATCCTGCGCACGCAACCATAGCAGCGCCAAAATGGGCAAGCCAATGTAGATGGCGCCACTTGCAAGCCAGAGATTGCGTGTCTTGAGCAGAAGGAAGAGAGTAACACCTGCAAAGGCCAATGCAGCCACCGAACCCGGCCCAGCGGCCAATGGAGAGAGGAGTGCAAGGGGAATACATAAAGCATATTGCGCGCTCCGCCGCTGATCCGCCTGCCCTGTTAGACCAATCCATTCATGCATCATCACAAGGCTGACGATCGTGGCCATGACCCAAAGCGCATGACCGCCCAGCCAGAGCTCTAGCCCGGCAACCACAATGAGGATCAAACCCGTCACAATGCGCTGTAAAAGTTCAGGCGTCACAACCCACCAAAGCGCCTTTCCCGCAGGGCAAAGTCTTCAATCGCGGCAGCGAGTTCAGCCTTGCCAAAATCTGGCCAAAGCGTGTCAACGAACATGAGCTCTGCATAAGCGGCCTGCCACATCAAAAAATTGGAAAGTCGCTGCTCGCCCGATGTGCGAATAAGGAGGTCCGGCGGAGGAAGTCCCGCCGTATCAAAGGCGCTTTCCATCATCTGCTCATCAATATCAGAGGATTCGATAACCCCGTCTCGAACCTGCTCCGCCAAACGACGTGCCGCGCGAGCAATTTCAGCCTGAGAGCCATAGTTGAGTGCGATGACGAGCGTTGTTTTGCTATTGGGCGCAGTACGACTAACCGCCTGGTCGATCAAATCGACCAGATCTGGCTGCAACGCCTTATACTCACCGATGATACGCAGGCGGACACCATTTGCCGCTAATTCATCCAAATCACTTGCAATGAAGTGGCGAAGCAGCCCCATAAGGTCACTGACTTCGTCCGCGGGCCTGCGCCAATTTTCGGTCGAGAAAGCATAAAGTGTCAGCACTTCAACGCCCAGATCGCCCGCAGCGCGGACGACTGTCTTGGCCGCCTCTATCCCTTTGCGATGCCCGGCGATGCGCGGCAGCAGCCGACGTTTGGCCCAGCGACCATTGCCGTCCATGATGATCGCGACATGGCGGGGGATCTTACCCCCCTGCCCTGACGCGGCCGCTGGGGCCGGCGTGGCGCTCACTTGCCGAGTATTTCCTTTTCCTTGGCGGCAAGGGCATTATCGATATCAGCAATCAGACCGTCGGTCAGCTTCTGGACTTCTGTTTCCAAACGCTTGCGATCATCCTCGCTAATTTCTTTCTTCTTTTCATCGGCCTTCAGATCGTCATTGCCGTCACGACGAACATTGCGCACCGCGATTTTGGCTTTTTCCGCATATTGGTGCGCCAGTTTGACGAGCTCCTTGCGGCGCTCTTCGGTCATATCAGGGATAGGAAGACGAATATTCTGGCCATCCACAATCGGGTTGATACCAAGACCAGCCGAACGGATGGCCTTTTCAACTGGCGTCATGTTCGACTTGTCCCACACCTGAACCGAAAGCAGGCGCGGTTCGGGGGCGGAAACCGTCGCCACCTGGTTAAGGGGCATCATCGCGCCATACACTTCAACCTGAATGGGATCGAGCAAAGAGGTGTTGGCGCGGCCCGTGCGCAGGCCGCTCAGATCGCTTTTAAGCGAGTCCAAAGCGCCATGCATGCGACGTTCAATATCAGCCTTGTTATAGGCGGGCATAATCCTGCTCCTTTAAGCGTTGTTTGAAACGATCGTTGCGGTGCCCTCACCCGCCAGAACACGGGCCAAATTGCCCTCTTGGCGGATGGAGAATACGACGATCGGGATGTCATTGTCTCGGCACAGCGCGACGGCGCTTGCATCCATGACTTTCAGATTATCAGACAAAACCGTGTCAAAGCCGACGCGGTCATAGCGTTTGGCCGTTGGCACAATTTTGGGGTCGGCATCATAGACGCCATCGACGCTTGTTCCCTTGAACAAGGCATCGCACTTCATTTCGGCGGCACGCAGCGCGGCCCCAGAATCTGTCGTGAAATAGGGGCTGCCGACGCCAGCTGCGAAAATCACCACACGACCTTTTTGGATATGGCGTTCGGCGCGTCGCCGGATCACGGGTTCGCAGACTTGATCCATCTGAATTGCGGATTGAACACGGGTATCAACGCCCAGTTGTTCCAGCGCATTCTGCATAGCGAGCGCATTCATGACCGTTGCCAACATGCCCATATAATCGGCCTGTGCGCGATCCATACCCTTGGCGGCCCCAGCCATGCCACGGAAGATATTCCCGCCACCGATGACAAGGCACAGCTCAAAGCCCGCGTCTTTGGCGGCTTTGACCTCCATCGCCATACGGGCGACCGTTTCTGGATGAATGCCAAATGGCTGATCGCCCATCAGCACTTCGCCAGATAGCTTCAGAAGGATACGTTTGAAGCCGGGGCGGGACATGGTTGGGGCGTCTCTCTCAATAAGCCGATCAATAAAGGCGTGGCGCACACACTAGCCAGCGTGTGCGCCCTTGCCAAGCAGAAGGATTAGATACCTGCTGCTGCTGCAACTTCTGCCGCAAAATCGCTTTCAACCTTTTCAATGCCTTCGCCAAGCTGAAAGCGGACATAGTCCTTAAGGACGATCGACGTACCAGCCTCTTTGCCAGCAGCCGAAACCACATCCGAAATCTTGGTCTTACCGTCCAAGACAAACAGCTGGTTGAGCAGCGCATTTTCCTTAACAAACTTAGCAACCGCGCCGTCGACCATCTTGGCGATGACTTCAGCGGGCTTACCGCTTTCAGCTGCCTTTTCCGATGCAATCTTGCGCTCACGCTCGATCATATCGGCCGGGATGCTCGCCTCGTCCAAGGCCAGCGGGAAAGCGGCCGCCACATGCATGGCCAGCTGCTTACCAAGGGCTTCAAGCTTATCTGACGGTGCTTCGGATTCAAGAGCGACCAAGACGCCAATCTTGCCCATGCCGGGAACAACATGGTTATGGACATAGGCCACAACCGAACCCTTATCGACCGTCAAACGACGGGCGCGGCGCAGCGTCTGGTTTTCGCCGATGGTGGCGATATTATTTGTGAGAACCTCAGCAACCGTGCCGCCCGTCGTATAGGCTTCATTCGCCAAAGCAGCCACATCGTCACCCTTTGCAAGGGCGATATTCGTGACGTTGCGAACAAAATCCTGAAACTGGTCATTCTTGGCAACAAAGTCTGTTTCGGAATTCACTTCAACAGCCGCACCGCTCGTACCGCTCACAGCAACGCCGACCAGCCCTTCAGCAGCCGTTCGGCTCGACTTCTTAGACGCCGTCGCCAAACCCTTGGCGCGCAGCCAATCAACAGCGGCTTCCATATCGCCATTGGCTTCGGCCAGTGCCTTTTTGCAGTCCATCATGCCTGCGCCCGATTTCTCGCGCAGATCCTTGACCATCGAAGCAGTAATATCTGCCATGTTCATGTCCTTTCGGTTCTAAATACCGTCACCCCCGCCGAAGCGGGGGCCCATGGGTCGCGCCAATGGCGCGCTTTGGCATCCCGCCGATGCGGGACTGACGAAAACAATTAGGCGTCGGTGAGAACGGCTTCTGCCGGGGGCACATCCATGGCCCCCAGATCGACACCGCGCGAAGCAGCGGCCTGCTGGCCACCCCGCGTGGCAGCAGTTGCAACAGCTTCACAATAGAGGCGAATTGCACGACTGGCATCGTCATTGCCCGGAACCGGGAAAGAAATGCCATCGGGAGACACGTTCGAATCGAGGATAGCAACAACCGGAATTCCAAGGACATTTGCTTCCTTGATCGCCAATTCTTCCTTGCTCGCATCGATGATGAAAATGACATCAGGAATGCCGCCCATGTCGCGGATGCCGCCGAGCGAAAGCTCCAGCTTGTCGCGCTCACGCGTCATCTGAAGGACTTCCTTCTTGGTGAAGCCCGACGTGTCGCCGTTCAGCGTCTCTTCCATCGTCTTCAGGCGCTTGATAGAGCCCGAAATGGTCTTCCAGTTGGTGAGCATACCGCCCAACCAACGGTGATTGACGAAATGCTGACCCGATGCACGGGCGGCGTCCGCAATCGGACCCTGCGCCTGGCGCTTCGTGCCAACAAACAGCACCTTGCCACCGCGAGCTGCTGCCTGCGACACGAAGTCGAGGGCGCGCGCGAACAAGGGCACGGACTGAGAAAGATCAAGGATATGAACGCCGTTGCGATCACCAAAGATATATGGCTTCATCTTTGGGTTCCAGCGATGCGTCTGGTGACCAAAATGCGCGCCAGCTTCAAGCAACTGGTGCATAGTGACAGTAGGAGCTGCCATAGGATTAAGTCCTTCCGGTTAGTCCACTGGGAGGCGAGAACGAAGCAGATGCTTCGCACCGGTTTATGTGCCTCCCATGCGGGATTGAGGCGGCGCGATTAGCGCGATCCTCATGTCTTTGCAACCCCTATGGCAGACCCAAGGTCTTGTGAGCCTGCAGCGTCAAATGCCATTTTGGATTGTCCATCACAAATTGAATGGCCGCCGCCACATTCCCGGCTAGAGCCGGGCTGTCCATGGGCTGGATCAGAAAATGGTCAAAGCTCCAGCTTTCCATATCCTGCCAATCACTTCCAGGCTGCGGCCACACCAACTTCAATTCCTGACCAGACCGCTGAACGACCTGGCTGCCCGCTTTGGGGCTGATACACAGCCAATCAATGCCGGGCGGGGCTGCGAGCGTTCCATTGCTTTCCACGCCAACTTCAAAACCGCGATCCTGAAGGGCGCGGATCAAGGCGACATCAAGCTGAAGCATCGGCTCACCACCCGTGATCACAATATAGCGATTAGACCGATGAAGCCGCCCCCAGCACTGCTCAACCGCGTCAGCCAAAGCCTCCGCCGAAGCGAATTTACCGCCGCCCTGCCCGTTAGTACCAACGAAATCGGTATCGCAAAACTGGCAGACGGCCGACGCGCGATCTTCCTCGCGCCCAGACCATAGATTGCACCCGGCAAAGCGCAAAAACACGGCCCGACGCCCGGCCTGCGCGCCTTCGCCCTGCAGCGTCAGGAAAATTTCCTTAACGGCATAGGTCATGACAGGACGGCATAGCCCGTTGGGTCAGCAACACCTGCCTCAACAAAGCCCTTTTGACGCAGGCGGCAGCTGTCGCAAACACCACAATGAAGGCCCTCTGGCGTTGGATCATAGCAGGACCAGCTGAGGCCCAGATGAATGCCAAGCTCCGTACCCGTGCGCACAATATCCGCCTTTGTCATGTGAACCAGCGGCGTGTGGAGCCGGAAAGGATCGCCTTCGACCCCTGCCTTGGTCGCCAAATTGGCAGTGGCCACAAACGCATCGATGAACTCAGCCCGGCAATCCGGATATCCAGAATAGTCCAGCGCATTCACACCAATGGCAATGTCGCGCGCGCCAACGGCTTCCGCCCAACCGAGACAGAGCGACAGAAAGATCGTGTTGCGCGCAGGGACATAGGTGACGGGAATACCCTCTCCTACCCCCTGCTTCGGGACTTCTATCTGCCGATCTGTCAGGGCAGATCCGCCAAAGGCCGAGAGATCAAGGGGCAAAACAATATGCCGCTCTGCCCCCAACTCCTTGGCAATACGGGCCGCCGACTCAATCTCTATTTTGTGACGTTGATTGTAGTCAATTGTCAGGGCGAAAAGCCGCCACCCCGCCGCGCGCGCCATGGCCGCGACAACCAACGAGTCCAATCCGCCTGAAACAAGCGCGACCAATGCGCCGTCCTTTGGTGCTTTCGGAAAAATCATGCCGCCAGCTAAAGCCAGTCGCGGCGTCTTTCAAGCAGTTCAGGGCTTTGCGCGTGAACAATCCCCAATGCGGCGCGCCTCAAATGAAAACGAAAAGGGCTCCTGATACAGAAATCCTTGAGTTTCAATCTGAACGAGCCGGGATGTTTCAACGCGCAAACGGGTCTGCCCCTGCCCTGCCCCTGCACAGGAATAATAGACGTCGGCATTCTTAGGCTGATTAACAATCGGAAAGCGCGAACACGCCCGGCCCGGATGGCCCAGCTGAAGCAAAACTGCCGGGTCTGTGACGCACATGGACCGGCCAACATCGCGCCCACTGGTCGATCGCAAGTCCCAAAGACCAGCCTCAATAGATGACAGGGCCTGAAGCTGGCTGGCGGCCTGTCCAGCAGCCGATGACATCGCCAGACCAAAAGCAAAAAAAAGCGCAATCAAGCCAAGTGGACGTCGCATTTCAATGTCCTAACTGCCCGCATCTCAAGAAGATGTAGTTAGAATAGATGTCAAAACAATGCAAAGTCCTTGATGGTCATTCCCGCTAGCTGAATTTGACGACGCGCGATCAAACCTGAACCGGAAACACCCGTGAGCAAAAGGCGCAATCAACCGACACCACGCCCATCTCATCGGCCATTTCTTTACGATCATCTTCGGCAAATTGCATGATCACAGAGCGGACGTAGTCAACGTCACAACGGCAGCCTTTCTTGATCGTCGTGCTGTCGAGAATGCGAACATCTTCTTCCTCATGGAATAATCGCCAGATCAGGTCTTCCAATGGCAAATCGAGATCCGTCAGTTCGTCTTTCGAGATGGTCTGCCCAAGTGCTGCGACATGTTCCCATTGCGGGTGATCAAGCCGAACATGAAGGCGCTCTCGACCGACTTCACCCTCTGGCAAATGCTGCACCAGAAATCCGCCTGCGACCTCCCCAGACATATATGCGCGAACAAGGCTGGGTATCTGTTCCGACTGCGCAAAATAATGCTCAATCGCATCGCCAATATGCGCACCTTCCAGCGGCACAATTCCTTGATAGCGCTCTTTCGTCACGGCCTGATCAAAGGTAATGGCCAAATAGCCAGTCCCAAATAAAGACTGCAAATCGGGGTCGTGTGGAAGAGCGGCCACCTTATCGGCATCATGTTTTACATAACCCCGCACTTCGCCGTTGCGGTAATCGCAGACCAGAAGCTCGATGGCGCCGCCTTGCGTTTGTGCCTGCATGGTCATTTGGCCGTCATCGGTTTTCAATGTCGTGCCCAGCAAAGCCGTCACGACAAGGGCTTGCGCCAATAACTTCTCGACAGCTGGCGGATACCCATGCGCCGCCAAGACCTGTTCAAGCGTGGGGCCAAGCCGTACAACCCTGCCGCGGGCAGATAGGCTGGAGATTGTAAAGCCAAGAACCTGATCGGCTTCGCTCATCCAAGCAGTCCCATGGCCCAAAGAAGGATGGATTTCTGGGCGTGAATACGGTTTTCCGCCTCATCCCAAATGACTGATTGTGGCCCATCCAGCACAGAATCCGTGGCCTCCTCCCCGCGATGGGCGGGCAGGCAGTGGAGAAATTTGGCATCTGACTTTGCCTTGGCCATCAGCGCATCATTGACCTGAAATGGGAACATGGCCGCAATCTTGTTGTGCGCATGATCCTGACCCATGGACACCCAAGTGTCCGTCACCACA
>Ga0078894_10005197_pt1 | contig 10007 bp, 13 predicted proteins | sample LauGreSu1BDMLBSD_2_FD_67506 | JGI IMG/M metagenome (GOLD analysis project Ga0078894, IMG submission 67506) | Freshwater lake microbial communities from Lake Michigan, USA - Su13.BD.MLB.SD (version 4) (version 4) | ecosystem: Environmental > Aquatic > Freshwater > Lake | place: Lake Michigan...
TTGTATTTTGCAACCTTCATGTTTTTGATAAACAACTCACCGTTCTTTATATAAACAAAAGAATCTGCAATAGTTACATCATTTCTTCGAATAGATTTGACTTCATTACCAATAAGCATTATACCTGCGTCAAAAGACTCAATCACCGAATACTCAAAATATGCTTTTTTGTTAGTTGTTATTTTCATAGTTACAAATGTACTTATAATCTTTTAGATTTTCAAGAGAAACTGATACATTATCCCTTTCAAGCCTGTTTTTTACTATATTTATCTTTTTTCCTTCTATCACGTATGCCAAGTCTGCCATATACAATGTTCTTGATCCACCCGTGAACGACGGCTTTTCTCCCATAGGATTTGAGTTTACTGGTGATAGAATAACTAGTTTATAGTTTGTCTCCATTACTTCCTTTCTAATTTTCTCAATAAACTCTGATATCGATCTGGAAATAACCATATTACTTAAATCTTTGTGTCTCTTAAAATTTGATAGGTCAACAACTATAAACTTCACGTTTGAAATAGAACCACCTTCCAATACAAAATCAATCTTATTCTCTCTTACCTTTTGCTTTAAAGAACTCATAACAGAAAAAGACGAATCAAATTCAAAAATCTCAATATGAGGTAGTTTTGAAATGAATTCGTCCTTTATCCGTTCATCCTGGAACTTATAGCCAACAATAGTAAGATTCGACCCATTCATAAAATCGAATATTTGCTCTATTGACATAATTTTTAGTTTAGATATGTATCAATAAAATCTACTAACTTTTCTTTGGTAACCGATCCTACAAGTTTTTGTACAACTCCATTTTCGTCTTTTACTAACTCACCGTTTTTGTAAAGAACCAATGTAGGAATGTTTCTTACTCCTAAGTCTGTAACAATATCTCTATTATCATCAGCGTTTAACTTACCAACAGATAATTTACCGTGATATGTGTTTGAGATTTCATCAACAATCGGAGAAATCATTTTACAAGGTCCACACCATGGTGCCCAAATATCCACTAAAGTTAATTCATTTTTTGTAAAATCCTCAAAATTTTCTGCGTTTAGTTCAGTAACGTATGCAATCATATTATTTTATTTTATTTTTGTTATATTTATATAAAACATGGTTGGTAAAGTTTTGTTTACCTCAAAATATTACCAACTTTGTTTTTTGTGTCGTTAACAATCTCTCTACGAACACTTAGTTCTAAAAGAAGCTGATTGCATTCATCGTCTAAATCATCATAAAGACTAACATTTCCCTTCTCTAAAATAGAAATGGCTATGATAGGATCTTCTTTGTAGATATCTAATAGTTTCTTAACCAAAGAAAGTTGTTTAGACATCTTCATTCCTTTAAGATTTTCAATCGAGTTTGGTGCATAATCACCTAATCTTCTTAATAAGTCAAGATCTTCTTTAGAAACTTCCATATCTACATATCCACAGTCTGTGTAGAAGTAGTAAACCTTTTCCCAAATCTTTTCCATTTCTGTTCCAGAAACGTTTCTGATATAGAAAAGAAAGTCCTTTGAAGTGTATAGTTTTCCAAGGTTGTCGTCGTTGAAAATATTGTTGCTTTCCAAAAATGAAATAATCTCATAATCCTTACTTTCGTTTTCTTTTACAGATAAGAAGTAGTCAGTGTTTGTAAGACCATAAAGCTCAGTTTCGACGTTTTTGTTTAGTCTTAAAAATTCCTCGATTTCCTTATCTCTTTCTATTTTGAAGTAAGGTTCTAACAAATCTTTGTTTTGACTGAACATCTCAAAGTATCTTTCTTTAAACCTAAACTTGTTTATATCCGAAAACTGACGTGATAAACAATAAGAAATAAGTTTGAACTCTAACTCGTCAAGCTTTGCATTTAGCTCTTTACTTTTCTTAGCGATTCTTATTGCAGTGTGAGAAGGTGTCTGTATATTACAAATCTTCAACTCACCGGTATTTAAGAAGTCTTCAAAGTCTTTTGTAATGTAAAACTTATCTTCTTCGATAGAATATCCTACTCTGGTTGCATTTATATCAAAAGAGTTAAGTATTATACCTTGTTCATCCGTTGATGCCTTATATCCAATCTCGTTGAATATTCCTTTCTTTTCAGATGATGTTATTGTATAAAAATCCTTTGTATAACTATTCCAACACATTCCTGTGTAGTCTTCGTAGTATCTAACATCTTCTTCTTTGAATCTAAACAAAGAATCTTCTCTACTTATCTCTTCTTGATTATCAATCTTTCCCTCGAAAAGGAATATATCAATATCATTCACAATAGCCGGGTTACCAGAGTGTAGTTCCCAGATTGTGTTGGCCAAAGAGCCTCCTGCCAAAAATCCCTTTTGAGGTAAGCCCCATTTTGATTTCAATATGTCTAAGGCCTTTCTGGCCAGGATCTCAGTTTCCATTTTTTAGTCTAGTATTACGTCAACAACTCCTAATTCTTTTGCTTCTTGTGCGGTCATAAACCAGTCGATTTTGTTTTCTAAAACTTTTTTAAGTTTCTTCTTTTCAATCTTTGTTTTCTCCATAGTATATTCTTCAATATTCTTCTGTAGTCTTTTTGCTTCTTCGACTCTTTCTTCCATATCTTGAATCTTTCCGAATGCACCAGACGAAACCTGGTGATACAATGGTGTAGACATTTTGTGTGCGAACCTTTTGTGTCCAGCGATTAGTATTAAGAATCCGCAGCTCATTGCACATCCTGTTACTATCGTATGGATAGGTGTCTTACTTCTTTCCATTACGGATAGAAGACCAAAGCATTGATATACGGCTCCTCCATAAGAGTCGATGTATATCTTGATTGGCTTTGGTTTGTATTCTATTCCATAGACAGAGTACATCTTTTTAAGATGTTTATCATCTTCGTTTATTTCGATGATATTTTTTGTCAAATCACCAATAGAAGATTGATCCACTTGTTTTGTGAAGTAGATGTTTCTCTCCTTTGGTAGCTGCAAATTTGTAGCCATTTTTTAAAGTTTTAAAGGTTAGTATTAAAGGTACATTTCTTCTAATTGCTTAAACTCATTTTCAGTTTCTTTAACAAGAATGGCTCTTCCATTTCTTATTTGAGATTTGATTGTGCTTAAGTTTTTGCCTAATGTGTCAGATATGTCTTTGTAAGACATTCTTTTAATCTCACGCATTTCAATAACACTTTTGTAAGGTTCTTTAAGAGCGTCGATATGTTTTTTCATTATCTCTGCTTTTTTGTCTTGAACATCATGAAGTACAACATCACTTTCTTCTTCTGTGATAAAGTCTTTCATAGTAGTACCTTCGTCGTCATATTCAACGTCTAAAGAAATACTTCTTTTGTCATTTTTGATGCTTTGTAATGCTAGATTTTTTGCTATAGTAAATAGCCAAGTTGAGAACTGTGCTTTTTCGACATCATATTTGTCTATTTTCTCAAATGCGGTCATAAAAGAGTCCGTCGAGATATCCTCTGCTTTTTGAGGGTCGTTGCACATTTTTGATGTGTAGTAGATTAACTTTGGATAATACTTCTTGTATAATGTTGAGAAGTCTTTACCTGTTCTTTCTACGAAGATTTTTTCCTGATCACTGAATAAGATTGCTTTTGATTCCATTTTATTGCTTTTTATTTTTAGTCAACTTTCGTTGATTGCTTTTGATTTTTATTTATTAAATTCTATTTGCCTCCTATGATATAACTATCCTTTATTATATCAAAATATATATTAAAAGTTTAGTCTTAGGTAAACAAATTTTATCAAAAACATGACATTTATATAGAGTCGCTATCATATTCCTATAACCTCCAATTTTTTGTTTCTATCCTCTGCGATAAGGTCAGAAAACGCGTTGTCATAATGTTCGTTAAGCATTTTTAGATTGGCAAATATACCATTTTTTTCCAAAAAGTCTTCTATATAAAATGGTTGATTCTTCATTGTCCACTCAACTGCTTCTGTTTGAGTTGATATATTTGGAGAATTCCACTTCTTTTCGACAATCGTTGATTCATCAAAGCACGGAAACTGAGCTGAATTCATTCCAGTCTTCACATGTGTCTTGGATATCTTCAGATGCCCATCCCCGGTCAATAGACTACCCATCGACTGACCTTGATATAATCCTTGTTTTATTATATCGGCTAGTTTCTTACCAATCTGCATGAACTTAAACTCTCCGTTTATCGATACGAAGAAAAAAAACCTTTCTCCGATGTTCGAAATCTTGTTAGATTTCTTGGCATATTCATTTTGACGGATTCTTCTCAGATAGTTGGACTGGTCGTATATCAGTTTTCCATCTGGTACCAAGTAAACAAATCCTGTCTTTATTAAAGGACAGAAAGTTCCGTCCTTTTTCAGGATAGGAAGAATCTTCACGATGTCTCCGTCTTCTGGTATATAAAATGTCATATTCCTATTGATTTTAGTTTTTCATTTCTTACTTCCGATTTGTCCAATTTCCAACTAAGTAGAATGTGTTGAATATTTTTCACTCCTTTTTCTTTCCAATAATCTATAGAAGCTTCAGAAAAGCGAGCATCGGTATTGGTGAATTCGAACGCTCTAAACTCAATCTCGAAGTTCTTCAAAAAGTCTTCTGTAAGCCACTTCATAAAAGATTCTAAAACTTTCTGCTCTTCTTTGTAGTCTTCATCCAGCTCTTCCTCTTCCTCGTCGCTAAGATTTCCATAGAATCCTTCCTGTATGAGTTCGTATCTAACATCACCAAGTACATCCGAGTTTCCGAAAGGCCTTTTGTAGCCGGTTATGAAGCCATCTTCGTCTTCGTTTAGATATAGCTGTCTTAGTAGACGTTCGAATATAACCGGCATGTTCTTTGATGTTCCGAGCATCGTTATGAAATGTGTGGACTTCCAGATCTCGTTTATAGTCAATCCTTTCTCTGTCAGTAAGTCTTCATTATCTTCGAATGACCAAATAGGCATAGGTGAGTAGTATCCACTTTCTCCCATTCGAAATCGAAGCTTTCTAATCACTTCTATGTGGTCGTCTGTTATGACGTGTCTTCCTTTGCTGTGTTTGTCCCACCCGCTGTAAAAAAAATCCATTAGTCTAGTATTTGGTTTATTCTTCTTTCTCTTAAATCAGCAATCGTACCGAAGTTCTTCGGATCGACATTGACATATTTCTTTGTACCATGTTCAGTTAGTTCTTCTGATTTGCACGTCCAAACATATCTTCTTTTCTCTTCTTTACTTGGAGAGAACCAAAGATAGGATAGCTTGTATTCTTTTCCCACTATGAGTGTGGGTTCTTCCGGTTCACCACCCATATAGTATCCTATTTTGACTGGCTTGGTGTTGGGTCCACCTATGTATTTTATGTGTGGAAATGTAAGATTTTCAAAATCGCTCATAATCCTAAATCTTCTAATTTTTTATCTCTTAACCTTCTTTTTATCTCACTTAAAAAGACATCATCATCGTTATATTCATAATAATACATAAATCTATAATTTCTCGCTAATCTACTTAGTTGGTCACTATTTGCATTATGAATATTATCTAAGATACCATCTTCAATCTTTTTTCTTAGCTCTGCTTGGAAGTAATCGCCATTAAAATTTTTATTGGCTCTTTTTGTTATTTCAAGAGTTTCTTCTAATTGTTTAGATAACTTTGATAGTGATTCTATCACATACTTCATAACTCACAAACTTCAAAATCTTCAATTGGAAACTCACCGTCCTCAGTAAAAAGAATACCATCATTGTCATCCGCCATATCTTTTACATAACCAAATATTTCTTCAGCTTCTTCTTTTTTTCCAAAGGAAATAAATGCCTCATCTCTTTCTAACAACCAATTACCACCTTCATCTTCAACATATACTTTATCTGTTGGAATGTGTCTAATAATATACCTTTTACTCATAACTATTATTTTAATAAATCATCAATTCTTTTATCACGAAGATCCTCCTTCTCCTTTCTAATCATTCGGTCTTTCATTTCTTTATTCATTTGTAACCAAACATCAAAGTTTTTTCGCTGAGCATTGTTCTTAATAACTTTATCAAGACTATAACCTGGTTTAGATTTCTCTCTCATTTCAGCAGCACACTTTTTACTACAACATAAACCCCAACCTCTTTTAAGATTTCTGTTGTCTGCTTTATATTCAGTAGAGCAGTTATCGCAATTTCTTTTAGTGTAAGCCATTATTTTTTAATTGGTTGAACTTTTACATTTCTCTTAAAAAATAGTATTATTTCTTTAGTTCTAACATTAGGTTGTAAACCAGTTACATAATCATCCTTTCCAAAGTTTGGGTGTATTGTCTCAATGGTTGTGATAACATCCACTAATTCCCACCCTTCGGCACCATATATACTAAGAGTAGATTCATCTATAGTGAATTTATTTGGTCTTATCTTAACAATATTTAATTCTGGGTAGGATTGTGGATTTGGATTTATGACCACTTTTTTATATTCCCATTTAGTTTGACCAAATGTTAATAAAGATAGACCTATAAAGGCACTTGTTAAAATTAACTTTCTCATATATACTATTTTAATAAATCTTCTAACTCTTCAACTGTCAAGATCTGAACTCCAAGTGAGATTGCTTTTGTTTCTTTACTAGAACCAGAACCTTTCACTTTCATTACTAAGTAAGTCGTGTTTTTTGATACAGATCCACCAATCACACCACCTCTACTAACAATGACTTCTTCTAAGTCTTTTCTACGAACACCAGTGAAGACGAATGTTTTACCTTCTAAATCTGTACCTGCTAAAACAACTTCAACTTTTTCTTCGATAGTCACTGGTAATCCTTCAACAAATGTACGGAAAATATCGTAGTTTTCAACGAAGTTTCTAGCAGAAATCTCAGCAAATCCTTCGATTTCCATAACTTGGTCGATAGTAGGTTTAACATCAAAGTGTTCCAACAACGCAAGTTTTTTAGATCCTAACCCAGAGAACACTCCAGATGCGTGTTGTAACTTTGACAACTGAACTCCTGTGATTGATTTTTTGATTGAGTCGTAAACAATCTTTGCTTTTCTCTTACCAAAACGGTCAATACTTTCCAACTGGTCGATTGTGATGTTCAAAACGTCTTTGATTGTTTTGTAACCAGCATCCCATAGTTGTGTAACTACACCTTCTCCAACATTGTCAGCTTCTAAGATTTCAAAGAAAGCAACAATCTTTTTTAACTTTTGATCCTCTGTTTCTGTCAATGTGATAAGTTCGATACCTGCGGCATTCCAACCAATCTCAACACCTTCGATTGTTGGTTCAACAAAATCAACTGTCTGAACAACATCGATTATTTTAGGAATAACCATACCAGATCTCTTAACGATTACTTTGGCACCAACACCGATTCCCATATCTTTTACGAAACGAGCGTTGTTTCCTGTTACGTTAGATACGGTAACTCCGTCTAATCTAATAGGATTGATATGAATGATTGGTTTAAGTAAACCATTTTTAGATATGTTCCAAGAAATACCGATAACTTCAGACTCTGCTTTCTGTTCAAAGCTTTCGTGTTTGAATGCACGAGCCCATACTGGATTTCCAGATGATGTCTCACGACCTAAAGACTCTTGTGTTGCTAAGTTGTTTACTTCTAAGATGATTCCGTCGATTTCATAATCTTCAGACCATTCTTTGAATAAAGAGATAAGTAAATCTTCTGATAAGTCTAATATTCCACAAACGTGGTAAGGAACTTTTACTTTTTGATTATCGTTTAATGTATCTAATACTTGTTGTTTAGTCGTAAAGTGATTTCTAAATGATGATGATGGTACTGCACCATATTTGATGAAGTTACAATCTCTAAGCGGTTCTGAAACCGTTTTTGAGTTTATCAAACCAGCAACCAAGTTTCTTGGATTGGCAAAGTCGTTTGAGTATTTGTCTAAGAAAACTTGTTTAGGCATGATAACTTCACCATAGCTATGAGAAAATTCGATAGGACCGAACGGGTCTAATTCATTTTCAACAACATCATAAAGTTTATTACCAATCAACTTATAGTGTTCGTTTGATTTTTGTCCATATACACCATCACCACGAGTGATTGCATCACCGTTATTTAACTCGTCTTTACACAAGGAAAGTCCATCGTACTTAGGAGTACATATAATCTCTACCGCGTTTGGAATAAGTTTAAGACGTTGCCAATCTTTGATTTCATCAAGTGTTTTGATTTTATTCATCGATGCCATAGGAATAGGTAAACGAGTCTTTCTAGTCTCGTCTAATATTTCATGACCTACAACAGACAACAACTCGTCGTCTGGTGACATATCCGCCAACTCTTCTAAAAGAATGTCGTATTCGGCGTCTGACATAACAGGCTTTCCAATTCTGTAAGCCTCGTTTGCTTCTCTAATTCTATTTTTCAATTGATCTATCATACTACAAATATACAAAATTATTCTCTAATCACAAAAGAAAAAGGCAACATTTAATATATACTAAAAAATCAATAGATTAAAATGGCAATTCAAAGTTCATTTCCTAAAGTGGCAGATCAAGTAATAAGCTTCAACAAAAACATAGTTGATATACTTACAAAAATAAATAGTGTTACTACTACGACCGAGCCATCTGTGAATGTACAGATATTCGACGACAACGGAGTTTTGAGAAACTTCGCCATACCATCTGTTAACTCTTTAAAATCTGAGATAGATAGACTTAATAACAATATTAACTCTTTATATAGTATAGATACTACTGGATCTCTTATACAGACATCACCAAACAACTTTAAAAAGCTTATAACGGTTGACTTAAACAGAGAGCCAGCACCTATTGCCAATCTTGGTACGGTAAACTCTTTCAAAGCAACTAATAACTGGTTTTTTGATTCAATGCTTAATCCAATGTTATCGGTTGAAATAGACTTATCAGGTCAAGTAGAGGATAATGTTAGAAAAGTACAAGTAAGAAGATATATTGTGGATTTTGCAAAGGATGCAAATGGAACAATAACAAATACAGGACAAGCAGCTCTTAACTCATTCAATCAACTTTTCAGAAACACATCAAATATAGTTATCACTGATTTCGAAAACTGGCACAGAACTACACCAGGTGTTGTGGCTCCGTTGAATCCTAGAATGGATGAGCAGGTATTTGACTTAGAACCAAACGAACTTCTTTATGAAGGAAACTTTTCTGTTTTAAGAATACAAGAAGACAGACTTAACAGAAAACTTTGGTATGTACTTGATACATTGGACTATTTGAATATATCTACGAATGGTCTTCAAACACTTTCTATTGGAAGTGAAGTAATAATAAACAGAAATCAAACATCTACTAGATATAAGGTAATCGAAGTTTCTACTGCAGAAACAAATCCAAGAGTAAGATTTGAAAAAGTAGAAGGAATGGAAGCAATACCTGTAGGTATTGGAGTATTGAAGATATATTCTCCTATCATCTACAACAAAATGATAAGAATCAGCATTGGATACAACGAAAGAAACGTTGTTTTTGCAAAGGCGTTAAATACAGATAACAACCTTCTTTGTAGAACATGGAGTCCAGGAACAGGATATTGGTCTAATGACCTTAGGTTGAGTGCGAACTCTTCTGATAATGGAACAACAATGGAACAATTCTATACTGACTTTGTTTATGATTATGGAACGGTTATTCAAGATTTAGCTGCAAAGAAAACTCCTAACAAACTGGCAGGAACTCCAACCGCACCTACTCTTAATTTAGATAACTTTAAAGTTGTTCAGATAAATAAACATCTTACGGATACCGCAGATTCAAATGCAATAAAACAAAAACACAATCAACAACAAACTCTTAAATCTGAGCTTACTCAATTACAACAAGCTATCTTAGATAAGAATAAAAAGGCAAAGGTAGAGAAATATCAATCAGATGCTGGTAAAAAACAAGCAATGCTTGAAATACAAGATCTTACTAAAAAGAAAGAAAGTAAGGCAAGATTGGCTGCAACTCTTACACAAGAGATTATAGACATATCGAGAAATCCTATGTCAAAAGT
>Ga0078894_10005200_pt1 | contig 10004 bp, 11 predicted proteins | sample LauGreSu1BDMLBSD_2_FD_67506 | JGI IMG/M metagenome (GOLD analysis project Ga0078894, IMG submission 67506) | Freshwater lake microbial communities from Lake Michigan, USA - Su13.BD.MLB.SD (version 4) (version 4) | ecosystem: Environmental > Aquatic > Freshwater > Lake | place: Lake Michigan...
TCTTTTGTTTTAAGAATCTTCTTTGCTTGTTCGGTTTCCATACCATGTTTCCCCTTATAAATGAAATTGTAAATCATCACAATGATTCCTAAAGTTATTCCGCCCAACATGAATATTGCGAAGGATGACGTAAGGAGGTATCCTAAAATGGTGGCGAGAATGACGAACCGGGTGATTGCGTTCAATTTCGCGGGTGGTTCCATGGTGGATTGCGGCCATATCTCGCGAATATAATCCTTGTTCATCAGTGTGGCTGGGTCTTCTATCCAGAATACTTGGTCTTTACTCATTGTTGGATATATCGCGTAATAATATATAAGTTACTATAATAGTTATATATTATTTGTTGCTTGTTTGTTCGTTCGCAGCTACCGCGTTCGCTCCCGCTGCTGCCGAACAAACCCTAGTCGACATAGATTGCATTATAGGGTTTGTTCGGCAGCAGCGGGAGCGAATGCGGTAGCTGCGAATGAACAAACATTAGTCGCTTTTTTGCTTGGGGATTGCTGATGCTGATGCCTGTGCCTGTGCCGATGTGGCCTGCGTCGGTTGTTGTCTCGGCGTCTTCGCCGGTTTATCTCCCGACTTAAATACCGCCGTATTTTGCCCACTTGATGGCGGTACTGTGTGTGTTTGTTGTTGTTGTTGTTGTTGTGCTGCTTGGGCCGCCGCCGCCGCCGCCTGTTTATCTTGCACCTTCTTCAGCAACCTCTCGCGCATCTGCGCCTGTTTCATATTCTTATTCAGTTGCGACTGCATTGCACCAAAATTGACTTTGCCACCACCGCCGCCGCCCCCCATCCCCCCCGGAACATTCATCCCCATCTTACTCAGCATACTCGCCAAATTATTCATTCCCGGCATACTCTTCATCTTTGACATAAGTTCGCTCGCTTCCTGCATAATCTCGCTCTCTTTAAGTTCTCCAGACTTCAGTTTCGAATCCAGTTTGCTTCCCACGCTCTTAATGATTCCAGACAATTTGCCCGGGTTTTTAAGAAGTTGTTGGAATATACCCTTCATCGACGTCTCGTTCTCCATATCCAGGTTCAAGTCGGCTGCGGTCTCTTCGGCGATTTCTTTGGCGAGTTTGCCAATCTTGCCGTTTAAGATACCCGAGAGATGCTCATGGATGGAACTTGCGTCGGGGATTGGAGGCGTCGATGTCGGGCCTGCGCCCGCTGCACCCGCTGCACCCGCAAACGCTTCATTCATGAATTCGGTTGCCTTCTTAAATGTCTCATCCAGACCTTCGACATTGGGCATTGCCCCTGCCCCGGCCCCGGCCGCACCCCCAGCTCCCCCCGCCGCTGCATTTCCAAACATATCTCCCATCTCACCAATCACCTCCTCTAGTTTGGTCTTCAGTTCACTGTCATCAATCGCCTCGAACAACTTGGCCGTATCTCCGAACGAACCCATATCCGAGAGATTGTTTACAATCGAGAACAGGATGAGTTGAAGATACTTCCAAATAATATCCTTGGTATTATCGGTGATGTCTTCTGTCGCCCAAATATCGCGAAAGTCGACACCTGGAAGCATTCTCACTCCACCAGCGGAGCTGGTCTCGTTCGCCTGTGCTTTGTCCGCTCCGGTCGTTCCGTTCGTTACGCTCGCGCTGCTTGCTCCACTCTCTCTGCTCGCGTCGCTCACCGTGCTATCTTTTGCACCGCTATCATGTGCAGTATTGTAACTAAATAAACTCTCATTCTTGTACAGAATATCGAAAAACTTGACGGGGTAAATCTCTCGGCAATGCGAATACAACTCAATGTAAAGTTCGTCGGGCATCGGTTTCATTTCATGCGAATACCCTAAATATGGCGCCAGGACCTCGCGGTACTCGGGGAACGAGCAGTCAATATCGCGCAAGAAATCGAGAATAATCGTCTGAAACTCTGGCGAAATGTCGTTGATTGTTACGGGTTTCCTCGCACCCGACGACGTGTTCTGCTGGGGTTTGGACTTATGGCCGTTGCCACCGCCAGATTTACCGTGTTTCTTGTGTTTTTGGCCACCCATCGTCTTGATATAGTAGAGTATGTATTATTACTATATCAAATATTTAAGTTGATTACTGGAACGCGATGCGATGGAATGGAACGCGATGCGATTACGCCCTAGGGATTTTTACTCCAAGAACCGTCTGGATTTTATTCACATGCACCGCGTTATAGACACAGTTACCTCCGCGTTCAATCTCCGCGATGATGGAAACGTCCATATTGCATTTTTGCGCGAGTTCCTTTTGGGTGAGTTTCTTGTCGCATCGCGCCTGGCGGACAGCGTCGCTTGTTGCTTTCGCGATATATTTCGTCTTTTTCGCGGTATCGTCGGTGCCACCGACGCCGCCACCAGAGGCCGTAGTGGCGGCCACAATGGCGGAAGCAGAGTTTACTGCCGGGTACATATTCGCTGTCTTTGGCGCCGTAGCGCGGTTGGATTCTTGGTTTTTTTGCTTGCCTAATGTAACGGTCGTCCAGTCTTGGCAATCCGGCGCTCTTTGTTCAGGACTGCTGTATCTATTCTTTGACATGGCGCGTAGTATATATACTATCGCGTGATAGGTTTATATCTGTATTCCGTTATTGTGAAATGGTATAGACATAATTCAATCATAATATACACAAAGATGACCTGGTTGCTCGTCCTACATTCCGTATTATTTGTAGGAACATTGACCGAGTATCTCATCTGCATGAAATATATTACAAACATCTACGATTACAAAAACGAATGGTTCAGCGTGTTATTGAGTCTAGTATTTACCCCGTTTTACAGTTGTTTTTACGTGAGGAGTTTTTCGTGGCAGCGCGCGAAGACGTACATCACTGCACCTGAACGCCGGGTTGCGCTGAAATACCCCGTACTCACCGGTGTGCTTTACACTGTCGAAACCGTGTTCGTGTTTTATGCGCTCAAAACCGTGACGCTCAGTTATTATACAATACTACGGTCCGGTTTCATTATTTTCAATATACCGTGGTTCAAGTACCTTCTTACAAAACCGGTGACGCGGCTTTATTATGCGAGTTGTGTCGCGCTGGTGGTATCACATGGATTGGTTGCTGCGCAGTATGTATTCAAGTACGGCGGCGGGGACGGGGGCGGGGGCGACGTCATGCAAAACACCGCGATTATATTCGTGTCTTGTTTCTTGAACTCCACGTATAATAATCTGATTGAGTATTCGATGGCGCGATATGGCGACGTGATGTCAGACACCGATTTTCAGGTGATATTTCAGGCCACGTATTTCATTCTGGCGGCGCCTTGGGCGGTGATTTATACTGCGAAATATCCACCGCCGATTGACGCCAGTGCGATTACCATGTATTTCTTCATTGCGTTTGGGTTGCAACTCTATATGTTCAATAAAATATACATTCTGAATCACCGGGAGAGCGCGATTCCCGCGAATATCCTGCTTTCGGGACTAGACCTTGTTCGCCGCGTGATTCAGTTGACGTACTCGTTTGTTTGGTTCAATGAACCGTTTGATGCCGTCATTGGGGTTTCTTTGTTGTTTTTGGGGGCGAGTGGGGGGTTGTTGCTTTACCAGTATATTCGGGATTATCGGTACCGGTATCGTTACCCGGCGGGAGCGAACCTCGACGACCGTCGTCAGATGTTAGATGCGTCCGAGGGCGAGGGCTGCGAACACGAGCTACAAAAAGTATGATAATGAAGGTATAAGTAAAAGACCGCGAAATTTGCGAGAAACAGCGCTTCGAATGCGAAGATGGGTGTGTCCTGGATGACCCCGATAATGGTGACGACCATAAATAGGATTTGCGCGTAAAGAAGGATACGGAGAATGTCGTGGACATCGGTGCTAGCGCAGAATGTATGCCCCGTCATAAACCCAACGATGGCGAAGAATACTGCGCCAGCAAATACGTAGTGTGTCGGGTTTTGCTCGGGGATAAAAATAACACCGAAAATCCCTATCAAAATGACAATAACCGATACCAATGACCAGTGTATAGGCGAACTCGTGTGTTCAATACATCGTTTATACTCATAAAGTATGGTAAACCCGGTCATAATAAGCATACATAATGCGATAAAGTGTCTCGTTTGTAATACAGGCGCGATGTCATTGAAAAATGGTTGTTTGCTGGTGATGATACTGGATATGCTTCTTGTGGCGGTGGCGGTATTGTATTTGTAATACACAAATGCAACCGGGGCGAAGTATGCAAGTAGCATGCATATTAGAATCATCGTCGGATTCATTTTGTAATTTATTATACTACCTTATGGGTAATATAATAAATCACATGTAATAAATAATTTAATACGTCAAAATATTTTCATTCATATACTTCTCCAACTCACTCCCTTCATAATATGGAATACTCTCTTGCCCTGTCATGATTTTCACCGTCTTCCAAATCCGAATAAACACATTTTCACATACATACGGCACATTGTATTTGCGACACACCGCGGCGACGTCCTTATGTATGACCTGGTATTCATACGCCGACAAATCCGGGAACAGGTGGTGTTCAATTTGATAATTCAACCATCCCTGTAAATAATCAACCACATTGTTGCCTAATGTATAATTCGTCGATGAAATACACTGTCGAAGGAGCCACTCGTCGCTCTTGCCTTTCACCGGTGTGCGGTACAAATACATATCGCTTCCTGCGTGATTAGGGACAATGACCGCGAAGGTATGCACATTACAGAACAGGTCTGCAAGGATGTAATTCGCGATGACATTGTAAAGATGCGTCGCAGTGAAAATGGCGGGAAAATAGATATGGAATGAATAAACAGTCGCCAAACATGCACCGCGGTAAAGTAGAATTGGGCATAGAACGAGCGTGAAGTATTCCACTTTACTAATCCATGACGGCCACTCGTTCATCACCATACCAAAAAGCGTCATCTGTTTATAATCTTCATCCTTCATCGTGTAGTTGAGTTTGGTCGCCTTGTAATATTTGTAGGAATTGGACGAATAATAGAATAACCGCCACGTAAGCGCAAAGAATGCGATGATTCCGTATTTCACCACCATCGGCGCATTCATTGTGCGAAGGAGAACGAGATTATGTTGTACATTATCTGGGTCATTGAACTCGTTAAGCATATAATGATGGTAAATATTGTGTTCACACGACCACGCCTCCGGTAAAATATAGTCCATCCAATCGAAGAAGCGGCGCATTTTTACGCCGTATTTAAATCGATTATACTTGTTGCTATGACTACTAGTATTATCATCAGTATACCCTCCATGACTGACGTGGTGTGAAACAGTCGTCCAATGCGAACTAATGGAGAGACCCATCATCATCCAAGGGAATGCATAGGATGCATCGAGAAATGAAAAGAAGAATCCGGTATAAAACAATACATTATTCAACATGACAAGACTTTCAAGGTGATGAAAGGCGTGTTGCTTATGTTCAGGGGTGAGTTTGGTGTCTTTGATTGCACGGATATCGGCCGCCCATTTCGAGAGACGGGATGACATGATTGTATCTAATATACTAATATACACTATTTATATATATATTTATATCATTCAAGGTCGCTGCATTATTATTATTATTATTATTATTATTATTATTATTACGATTTCCATGATACAGCACGATGTTCGCAATATTGGCGCAGAGGTGGATGCTCGCGTGCGTATATGCTGCGGGCCAGTACAGACGGTGATATAAATAATACTGGGATACTACATACGACGTGATCGACATTCCGATTAGAGCAAGATAGGTGTGTGTTGTGGTGGGGGTGTGTGCATGAGCAGGGTTATACACCGCGTAGTACATATGATGGGATAGACCGGTGGATACGACGGCCATATCGAGTGTACGGCGCCATGAATCGCGGAGGGGGTTGCGCCAGTAAAGGAGGGATGTCGCGAATACGGCGGCGGGAATGGGCGCGAAATGGGTGGTGGCGGGGTGGACGTAGGCGTATATCGCGGAGGGGATGGCAAGCCAGGCGCAATACCAGATGAAATGCGCTTGCGGGAGTGGGAGGGTGAGGGTGTGTGCGGGGGGCATTGATAGTTAATCTATTCATTTGTTTTTATTTATGATTTCAGTGAACTACAAAACGCGCCAAATCTCGCAGAACCCGTCGTCAGCGTAAGTAGTGTATGTCTATAAACTACCCCATATTTCCCGCGCGTTCTATTCAATGTCATATAAAGGTTAATCACGTTCATATTACATAAATACATAATTACATAAATACATAAATACATAAATACACACCAACCATCCACATTATGGTTCTACTCATCCCCGCCAACGCGAATCCTACCGTTGCCGACATCGATACATACCTCCTCCGCATCGGTCGTACCCCCGAATATCTCTGCGATATAAAAAGCACTGTCCGAGAGATTGAGTGTAAATCGGGTGCGGGCGCGCTCCTTCATCCGGCGGAATCGTATTTCTTGGAACGGTCGGCTGCTGCGAGAAGTCTATAATTCCTGATATTCGCGATATTCCGTTGTAGTAGACGGTAACTCCATGCAAACCCCATACCATGAATCCCTAGAATCATGAATTGTGTCGTGAAATGAAACTGGAAAAACGCGTCTCTATTATGATAGACAAACAATGACAGTGCAATCATTCGGTAGTAGGCGTAGAATAGGAGTTGGATGAAATCAGATAGACCGTTTAATCTCTGGTATTCTGCGTACTGTTTGTGTATATAATAGGAAATGTATATCATGATATTCGATTTCTCAAGAATGATGTATCCACCGAGGATGTGTTCGCGACTTTCGCCGGTGAGGGTGGCGTATAAAATACCCATTCCTACGATGTGATGAACGATGAATGGGGTTTGTTTTTTGAGGGTCTCTCTGCGGTCGCATTTCGTCGCGTCGTACATCTGCGAAAAAATGAAGAAAAGGTCGTAGGCGTAAAACCCGATACTGATATGAACCGCGTACTCCACATTATAGTCGTAATTATAATGACCGATAAATGTGATACAATGGATGAAACTGACGAGATTGTTGGCGATTGCAGGCGGTTGATATTTCATGATTTCGGTTGTAATGGTGTGCCAAAATGTGACAATGGGGATGATGTATTCGATATTCATGGAATGGAATGGAATGGAATGGAATGGAATCGAACGATATAATACTTATAGTGATGATATCGTTTTATATTTGGTGCAGGGGGGGGTCTATCATAATATCCTGTGGGACTCCATCGCTCCGCGACTTCGTCGCTACATTTCCCTTACATGGACTCCGCGACTTCGTCGTTACATTTCCTTATCAATCGCCACCCGCTTCGCGACTTTCCGGATGACTTTCGCGATATTCCCATCCTTTTCGCCATCCGTCGCGACCTTCGACAGTTTGAAGTAGGTTTCATTCTCTCGGGTGTTACTATTCATACACCTCGGGTGCGCCTTCGCCCATTCACTCACCAGCGCCACATTTTTCTGTTCAACGGCCAGGACCGCATTCACCATTTTGGGGTGGTCTGGACCATCGCGTTCCCATTCATTATTGTCCTTCACATACAAGGTTTCGCGTTTCACGTCGCTACAATGGACGGGGCGCTTGTATATATCCGTCTTTTGGAGATTATCAATGAGAATATTCGACATTCCTTCGACGTAACCAAGGCGACCGACGTTTTCTAGGTCAGTGATATTCAACTGGATGGAGTTCACGAAATCCTTCATATTCATTGCATCCTTGCATTGTTCATTCAGAAAGAAGTTCATATTGAAGGTGTTATTGTTGTTGTTGCTATTGTTATTGCTGTTGTGGTTGCTGTTGTGGTTGATGGTCGTGTTGTCGTTGATTGTGTTTCCAGTAACATTGTTGCCATTCTTATTTTCAGATAATACCTTTATAATTTTCAACATTTCGTCACGGTCATTTAACATTTTCATGAACATTTCGGGTGTTATTACTATATTTTGGTTCGATATATCAGGTTTGTCTTGTTCATGTTCATGTTCATGTTCTATACTCTCGGACGCATTTGATGTATGAATACTAACACAGTTGCGTTTATGCTTTGCGAGACTTGTATGATGGTTATATTTCTTACCACATATACAAGTAAACGTCTTATGTTCAACCATGTCGGAGTTTTTTTCATGTAGTCCATGTAGTCGTTTATGCTTGTTAGTCTCGATGTGTCGGTCGTATTCGTTTTGTTTTGACGTTATGAAGTCACATTTTTCACACACAAACTTTGGTTTTGTATCCGTGTTAACAACGGATGTTTGATTATTTATTCTATTTTTATGTTTTGTTGTATTATTATGTATTTCTAATAACATTTCTGTATTGAAATATTTCTTGCAAATAGAGCAATATATCACTTTTTTATTTACATTTGAACTTGATTGATTTACATTTGAACTTGGTTGTATTGTTCTCTTTTGAGGCAATGGCTCTATACTATTTAATGTTGCATTTAATGATACAAAATATTCATGTTCTTTTTTTCTTGCTTCATAAAGGTCTTTACAGTTAATAAAATCGATTATTTCCATATTCCAATTATCCCATCCACCATTATTTCTTATAACTTGATATACCTTGCAATTATAGTTTATGGATTTACTATTTGTACATGAAATCTTATGAGCATGTTTCCTCTGAACAAAGTTAGTTGTATGTCCTACATACAGGTCAGTGATGGTTTCATCTTTACATGTGATTTTATAAATGATAGTATTGGAATAGTCAATCTCTATTTTTGGCATAATCTTATACGAATCTTATAGGAATCTTATAGGAATCTTATAGGAATCTTATAGGAATCTTATAGGAATCTTATATATATTGTGACTACATAAAAAACTCCTAAATATCTAACCGGCACCCGATGCCGCCCCCCTCAAAAAAGTTCAGTCACAGTTTTTTGGGGTCGAAAATGCGTTTTAAGAGCATAATGGTCACAACCTCGATTTTTGGGTGTTCGCGTTTTCGGTTTTAAAAATGGCGGCGCGTAAAGGGCAAAATGGACATTTATAAATGTCCAAAAAAATGTCCAATTTTGGGGGGTAAAATGGGTACCTCCTCCGCGCCTCCAGACTGAAATCCCGGGTTCGATGGTACAAAAAAGGTGCCAAAGCACATATCGTCATACTTTTTTCCATTTTCAAACGAAATATTTTCGGCCAGAAATCTCTCGAACATATCATTTTGGACCGGCCAGAATTGGCGGATTTATACCTTGAATGACGTTTTTGAGGAGTTCCTTGAGTATCTGGTTTTCAATGAGAATATGTTGGATTTGTTCAGGCGTGAGTGTGAGTGTGAGTGTCAGTGTTTCTGGTGATGCAATTTGGCGGGTCTCTGTCATGGCGGTCGGGGCGGGGGCGGGGGCAGCCACCACGCCACATGTTTTCATATGTGTATAAACGGATGTTCTGGACTTGTATACTTTCTTGCAATTTGGACACATCGGTACACCATCGTTATCGATGTAGGTATCCTTTTTATTAGTATTAGTATTAGTATCCTTGTATTCAATCACCGGTATCTTACATAAGGATGCATCCTGGTGCTTCTTTGACCGGAGATGCCGTTCGTAGTCTTTTTTGTTCTTTGTTATAAACATACAGGTTTGACAATTGTAGATTACGAGAGATTTTCCTTCTGACATCCGTGTATCGTGATTATCACCTATATTGGTATATAATCACGATATAATAAATATGGTCGCGTGAGCGAACGACCGCGCAACCGCGCGACCGCGCAATCGTCATTCTTTATCAATCGACACATTCTTGGAAACTCTGCGAATGACCTTCGCGATATTCCCGTCCTTTTCGCCGTCCGTGACCGCCTTGGAGAGTTTGAAGTACTTATCATTATCTCGGGTGTGACTATTCATGCAACTAGGGTGCGCCTTCGCCCATTCACTCACAAGAGCGACGTTCTTTTGTTCAACCGCTAATACGGCATTCACCATTTTCGGGTGGTTGGGTCCTTCACGTTCCCACTTGTTGTCGTCTTTGACGTATAA
>Ga0078894_10005201_pt1 | contig 10004 bp, 13 predicted proteins | sample LauGreSu1BDMLBSD_2_FD_67506 | JGI IMG/M metagenome (GOLD analysis project Ga0078894, IMG submission 67506) | Freshwater lake microbial communities from Lake Michigan, USA - Su13.BD.MLB.SD (version 4) (version 4) | ecosystem: Environmental > Aquatic > Freshwater > Lake | place: Lake Michigan...
GTGCGCTGCAGGGCCTGGTAGACGCCGACGGTGGCGACGGCGGCCGTGGCGACGGCGGACCAGAGCAGGATGGTATATCGGCGAGCCGGCATCGAGTGGGGGGCGAGGTGTGAGGAAGGCGACGCGCAGGCGCGACGCTCAGCCGCCGAGTTCCCAGCGGTACCGCGCGGACGCATGGAGCGTGAGCGGCGGGAGGCCGAGGAGGGGGCGGATCGGGGTGAGCAGCGTGAACGGGTAGGCGACGCTCACGGTCGTGGACTGGAGCGTGGCCGGCGTGCTCGCGGCGTAGTGGTAGGTCACGCTGACCTGCTCGGGGGTCAGCGGCGGGCCGCCGAACGGCGAGAGGCGTGCGACCGCGGTGTCCTTGATCGCGGCGATGCTCCCTTCGGGATCCGGCGCGACGGCCGCGTACCGCGCCGCCTCTCGCACGGCGAGATTGAGCGTGTTCGCCGTGTACAACGCGCGCCCGAAGTCGACGAGGCCGAAGAGCAAGGTCAGCAGGAGCACGAGGACGAGGGCGAACTCGAGCAGAGCACTGCCGGTCGCATCCGCGAGGCGGCGATACCAGTCGGCGACACGTCGCGGCGTCGGGGACTGCGTCATCATGAGAGCACCCCCGGCATCCATCGGGCGCCGAGCACACCACCGGCGATCGCGAGCGCATAGGGCAGTCGCGTGGCGCTGGGGCGTGCGGCGAGGCGGAGGAGCTGCGGCGCACGCCAGGCGAGCGCGAGGCGGAGTGCGCCGCCGCGGAGCCCGGCCTCGTGCAGGAGGATGCCGCCGGCGAGGACACCGCCGAGGAGCGCCGTCAGCAGGGCCGCGTCGAGGGCGCCGTGTGGGCCGAGCCAGGCGGCCGCAGCGGCGAAGAGTTTCACATCACCGGCGCCGAGCAGGCCGGCGAGATGAAAGGGGAGCCAGAGGAGGAAGCCGAGACCGAGGCCGATGACGGCGTCGAGCCCCGAGAGGCCGGGCGCCCACCCGAGCGCCGCGCCGCCCACCCCCACCGTCCCAAGTGCGACGACGAGGGCGTTGGGAATCCGTCGGTCCCGGAGGTCCGTGAGACACGCGACCGCGAGACCGCCGACGAGGAGCGGCGTGGCGTCGGGGGCCACGATCAGGGAAGGTTGGTGTCGACGGTCTTGAAGGCCGTGCTCACCTTCCCGCCGATCGACTTGATGGAGATGATGCAGATGGCGGCGATGAGCGCGACGAGGAGTCCGTACTCCGCGAGCGCTGCGCCGTCCTCCGACGCGCCGAAGCGCCGGATGGCGTGAATGAGGGACCGCATGACTGCCTCCGAGGGAGATGAAGTGACGTCGCCGCGTGGGTCGCGACGACTCGGGCAGGATGGCGTTCCGCTCGAGGGGGAAACAGCGGCGGTTCCCTGAGGTGGCGTGGGCATTCGCGCGTCAGCGCGCGGCTCGCCTGCCGACGGATGAATGCCCGACACGACAGGCGGATGTGCCGGACGTCGTGCAGACCTCGAACACGCACGACGGGGGCGACCGCCTGGTCGCCCCCGTCTCGGTCACACCGGGTCCGTGGGACCCTGACGTCGCGGTGGGTGCGGCGTCGGCGGTCGCCCTTACCTGCGCGTCAGGCGCGTCCCGCGAGCGCGTTGACGAGCGAGGGGGAGCGCGCACCGCGCCCGATCAACCGCATCCTAGCGCCTATATATGCGTATATGATTATATACTATCGCACGCGCGTCAAGAGCGACGCGCCCACCCACCCCGGGCGTCCCTCCCAGCGGAGGGACAGCCAGCCGCGCCCGATCGACGCCACCTCCACCCGCGTCCCCGGGGCGAGCGTCGCGAGCACCTCCGCGTCGACGGCCGGGGCCGACCGGACCCGCACCCAGGTCAGGGTCTCGTACGTGAAGGTCCGCACCGAATCGTCGGCGACGCCTGTGCCGACGCGCACTGACGAGCCAGCGGAGCCCCGCGACACCGCGCCGGGCGCCCCCGACGTGTCGCGCGGTGCGCGCACGGGACCACCCACGCCAGCGTCAGCACGGGACACGTCGGCGCCAGACGCTGTGGGCCCAGGCACCGTGGGACCAGGCACCGTGGGCCCGAGCACCGTCGGCGCCGGATCGATCGGGACGGGCTCCGCCGGCGCGGGCGACGCGGAGGGCTCCACCCGCCCCCGGTCCCGCATCGACCACAGAAGCCCCCCGATGCCAACGAGCCCGAGAGCGGCCAACGCCATCGAGCGCCAGCGGCGGGCGTCGGACGCGCCACCGGCGCGCGGCGGCGACTCGACGAGGACGACACCACTCGTCGGCGACTCGCCGCCGAACGGCGCGAGACACTTGGGGCATCGCGACGCCCCGAGAACCGAAGGCGCGCCGCAGGCGGCACAGGTCACGCGAGGCATTGGCTCCCCGAGGTGCGCATATGATGAAGACGACCGACGCGTGCGAACGGCACGCGCCCCGACCGGCACGAGGCGCTCCCCCAGCGCCCAGACCATCGGTCAGAGCGCGCACCGGCCGTTGCCGCCCCGCGGCGGTGGCTCTACCCTCCTCCCATGCCGATTCGGACGACGTCGCACCGACGCCCCCTCGCATCCCTGCTCAGCACCCTCCTCGCCCTCGCGCCACTGCCGCTCGCCGCCCAGTGGGCGGGCGATCCGTCGGACCCGATCGTCATCACCGGCGTCCGCATCCTCAACGGCGCCGGCGGCGCGACGATCCCCCCCGACGAGACGGTCGAGGTCCGGCTGCAACTCCGCAATGTCTCCGCGCGCCCCCTCGCGGCGGTGACCGTGGACATCCGCACCGGCGAGGCCGCGCGCGTTCGGTACATCTCCGCCCTCGGCACCACCTTCGAGCGACGGCACCGCGTCAAGGTCGGCATCCTCGCGCCCGGCGCCACGGTCATGGTGCCGTTCCGCATCGTCGCCATCGAGCGATTGATACCCGTGGAAGGGGTCGTCCCGGTCCGCGTCGCGTTCGCGGCGCGTCGGCACCCCACCACCGCACCCATCGACCTCGGGCTCACCATCGCCGGTGCGCCGGCGCCGATCGTCGCGGCCGGACCGGCCATCAACCCACTGGTCGGCCCGCCGGTTGCCCCGCCACCCGACGCGCTCGGCCCCACCGACCTGATGCGCTTCGCCCCCCGGTCGGCCGCCGATCGACCGGATGCGATCGCGGTGATCATCGGCAACCGCACCTACCGTCGCGCCCCCGCGGTCGCATACGCGGCGAACGACGCCGCCGCGATTCGGCTGCACGCCGAGCGGATGCTCGGCATCCGGCCGGGCAACATCCTGACCGTCGAGGACGCGACCCTCTCCGACCTCAAGGGACTCTTCGGGGATCGCGAGGCACCCACGGGACGGCTCCGCGACCTGGTGAAGCCCGGCGTCAGCGAGGTCTTCGTCTTCTACTCCGGGCACGGCGCGCCCGACCCGACGGCGAACCGCGCCTACCTGATGCCGGTCGACGGGGACGCCGACCGCCTCGCGCTGACCGCGCTCCCCGTGGACGTGCTCTACGACAACCTCGCCGCGCTCGGTGCCCGGCACGTCACCGTGGTTCTCGATGCCTGCTTCTCCGGCGCCACCGGGAGCGGCGAGATGCTCATCGCCCAGGCCTCGCCCATCGGCATCCGCGTCACCGACCCCGCCGCGCGCTTCGCCGGCGGCGGCGGTGCAACGATCATCACGGCCGCCGAGGGCCAGCAGCTCGCGAGCTGGCACCCGGAGCAACGGCACGGGCTCCTGACCTACCTCCTCCTGCGCGGGCTCCAGGGCAGCGCTGACGGCGACCGCGACGGCCGCCTGACGGTGGGTGAGCTCCGGCAGTGGCTGACGGATCCGGTGCGCGGCCTGCCCTACGAGGCACGCCGACTCCACGGCCGCGACCAGTCGCCGCAGGTCTGGGGCGATCCCTCCTACCGGCTCATCCCATGACCCGTGCCCTCCGCGCGCTGCTGCTGCTCGCCCTCCTCACGGGACGCGCGCAGGCGCAGCTGCCCGCCGAGACGCATCTCCGCTGGTCGGCGTTCGCCGGGGCCCTCGGCGTCGAGTCGATCGACGGGCTCTCGGCGGGCGGCGGCCTCTCTGCGCGCCTCGCACGCGAGAACGCCCCGTTCGATCTCGCCTTCGACGGCGCCGTCTACCGGTTCCCACCGGTTCGCATGAAGGAAAGCGGGTACGAGTCGCAGCTCGACCAATCGTACGTGGCACTCAGCGCGACGGTGATCGTGCAACGGCCAGGATCGCGCCTCCAACTGCTCGGCGGGGCCGGCACCTATTGGTGGGTCTACGACTTCGCCGACAACGAGGGGCTCACGCAGCGAGGCTCGGACCGCTCGGTGGGCTACCACCTCGGCGTCGGGTATCGCGTCGCGTCCCGGATGGCCCTCGAGGTGCGATTCGTGAATGCGCGGTACGCCGGCTACGACGACAGTGGAAGCGACGCGACTGTCCGGGTTCGGATGATTCCGATCTTCCTCCGTCTCGCGCTCTGACGCCTCGCGCACGAACGCCGTCCGATCTGGGATGTGCGCCTCCCGGCGCTCGCGGTCACCGGGTCCCTGAGGTGACCTGGCGCACGTTGCCGACGGCCCCGGCCAATCGTATGCTCTGTGCGGGGCGCGTTGCGCTCCGACCACACTTTCCGGAGAGACCCGTGAAGCGTTCGATCTCGATGCTCGCCCTCGTCGCCCTGTTCCTCGCCCCGGCCGCCGCTCAGGCGCAGCTCGCCATCTTCGGCGGCCAGCAGACCTGGACCTACGACGGCGGCTCGACCTACACCGGCACCGGCGGTGGCGTCGGCCTGCGCACCGGCATCCTGCCGATCTTCGACATCGCCGTGGACGGCTCGTACTACGCGTTCCCGGATGAAGGGGGCGACAAGGTCACGAGCCTGAACTACGCCGCCTCGGCGATCCTCGGCAGCAAGAAGGAGCGCGTGAACCTCTACGCCGGCATGGGCAAGTACAACCTCCGCTTCGATGGGACCGCGGAGCCGGCGAGCATCGGCGTGCACGGGGGGATCATGGTGCACCTCTTCGGCGCCCTCTCCGCCGACGCGCGTGTGGTGCTCCTCAAGGGTGACAACGGCGAGGTGACCAACGCGTCGACCCGTATCATCCCGATCACGCTCCGCCTCCAGTTCTGATCCCGGTGTCCCAGCGGCTCCATCGGACCGCTGGCCTCGCGCTGAGGGCCCATGTGGCCCTCAGCGCGTTTTCCGGTCTGGCCTTCGCGACCTTCTTGTTGCCGCCCATCCCCGCCTTCTTCACGCAGCCACCCAACGACGTGGCGATGCGAGTGGGCTACCAGTTCGGCGGCCAGATCACCGTCGTCCTCGGGGCGATCGCCGGATTCGCGTTCCTCGCGCACGCGGTCGGCACCCGCTCCGCGCTCCGCGCGCTCGCGGTCTGCTTCGTCCTCTCGCTCGGCGCCGAGGCCCTCGGTGCCGCGACGGACATCCCCTTCGGTCCGTACGACTACACCACGCGACTCGGGTTTCTCGTCGGCGGGTTGGTTCCGTTCAACATCCCGACCTCGTGGTTCTACATGGCGGTCGCGGCGCTGGGGATCGGCTCGCGCTTCCTCCCCGCCCGAGATGATGGGACCACTCGTTGGTGGTGGGCCTTCGTGGCGGCCCTCATCCTGACGGCCTACGACCTCGTGATGGACCCCGCGATGTACCGCACCGAGCACTGGCTCTGGTTCGTGCCGGACCTCTCGGCGGCCCCGACCTGGGTGCGCTGGCTCGGGTACGACGGCTACCACGGCATCCCCGTCGCGAACTTCCTCGGCTGGATCCTCACCGGCACCCTCGTGACGCGCGCGATGCTGGCCGTGATCCCGCCGTCCCAATGGGCGCAGGCGGTGCGACCGCACGTCTTCCCGAGCATCCTGTACGCCGCGAACGGCATCCTCCCGGTGCTCATCTGCCTCCGGTGGGGGATGGTCTCCGCCGGCCTCGTCGGAATCATCGCGATGGGAATCCCGCTCGCGCTCGCGTGGCGCGCTCCGCGCGAGGGCGTCGCCTGATGTCCGATTCGATCCACCGTGCCGCATCACGCGGCGCCTCACTCAAGGGTCGCACCCTGTGAGCCCGACACCGATGCCCCCGACCACCGCCTTCCGCCGCGCCATGCGGCAGATGACGCGAACGCTCGCCTCGGACGGGATGATCGGATTCATGCTCGCCGTTGTCTTCGTGGAGGCGACGGTGCTCGTGCTCTGGCATCGACAGACGGGCCACGGGCCGGCCCCGGTCGAACTGCTCTCCTTTCTCGGGGCCGGCGGGAGCCTGATGGTCTCGATGTACTTCGTGCGCCGGGTGGAACAGCGCCCGCTCGCCTTCGCCTTCGCGCTGCTCTCGGCGCTCGCCTTCCACGCCTGGCACGTCGTCCTGCTCTGGGGCCGCTGAGCCTCGACGCGGTGGTCAGTTCGCGCCGCGGGCGCGGACGCGCATCAGGATCTCCCGCCGTGGCCGCGTCGTCAGGCGCGCGACCGGGCGCACCGCCGCCGGCTCCACCGCCTCGAAGTCGAACCGCCGCGTGAGCCGTGCGATGAAGAGCGCCGCCTCGAGGTTGGCGAACGCCGCTCCCACACAGACGCGCGGCCCGAGCCCGAAGGGGACGTAGGCGCCGGGGATGATCTCCTCCTCCCGTCCGTCGAGGAATCGGGCCGGATCGAACAGCTCGGGGTCCTTCCAGAGCTCGCGATGGCGATGGATGGTCCACGGCGCGACCAGCACCATCGTGCCACGGCGCACCCGGCGGCCGCCGAGCGTGGTGTCCTCGGCCGCGACACGCGGCAGGAAGGTGATCGGCGGGTAGAGCCGCAGCGTCTCCTTGAAGACCGCCTTGATGTACGGGAAGCGCTTGGCGTGCTCGATGGTGATCTCCCCGTCGCCACACGCGGCGTCCACCTCGGCACGGATGCGCGCCACCACATCCGGACGCTGCGACAGGAGAAAGAAGACCCAGGTCAGCGCGCTAGCGCTGGTCTCGTGGCCGGCGAGGAAGAAGACCCCGAGCTCGTCGATGAGCTCCTCGCGGGTGAAATGGGCCCCGGTCTCGGGATCGACGGCGGCGATCGCCGCGGCGCAGATGTCATCCGCCGGCGCGGCGTCCGGGGCGAAGCGCGGCGCGACCATCGCGCCGATGAGGGCCCGGATGCGCCGGCACGCCTCGAGCACGCGCGCCGGCTGCGGCGTGTGGCGCCACGGCTTGTCAAAGAGGAGCGCCTTCACATTCACGCTCGCGACCTGCCGTTCGAAGACGGTGAAGGCCTCGAAGACGTCGCGCGCGGCGCCCTCGGCGAGCGGCGTCGAGAAGATGGTCCGCGTGATCACGTCGGCGGTGAGGTGCCCCATCGCGGCGTCGAGCGAGAAGGCCGCCCCCGCCGCGCGTTTCCGCTCGAGCCACTGCTCGTGCTCGTCGACGGCGCCGACCATCTGGCCGAAGGCGCGGGCGAGCCGCATATGCGAGAACGCCGGTTCGATCATCCGCCGCTGCCGCCGCCACGTCGCCCCGCTCGACACGAACATCGCGTTCCCGATCAGCGGCGCGACGGCGTCCACCATCAGGTCGTTCTTCGGGAAGATCCCCTGCGGATCGGTGAGGACCTGTGCCACGAGCTGCGGGTCGTTCACATACAGGATCCCGCGGCGCGTGATGCCGAGCGGGAGGAGCCGCTCCTGATACGCGAGGTCGGGGATCAGCGAGAGAAGGTCCCCCTCTCCCTGCAGGATCACGCGCAAGAGCGACCGGACGGGGGGAAGCGGATGCGGCGCGGGCGGGCGATACGCGGTGGTCATCGCGCGGCACCCTCACGGGCGGAGGCGTGCGTGTCCGCGACTGCATCCGCGACCGCATCGGCGCGCAGGGCGAGCGTCGTCCAGAGCACGCCAAGCATCTCGTTGCCGGCGATGCCGAGCAGCAGCATCGGTGCGATGCCAGCGACGACGAGGACACCGAAGGCGGTCGCGAGCGCGATCCGTCCCCAGAGCGACGCGCGGATAAGCACGCGCACCTCGGCGCGACCCGCGACGATGTAGTAGGAGCCCAGCAGCATCGCGGTCGCGCCGAGGAGCCGCACCCAATGCTCCGTGGTCCGCGCGGTGCGCAGGAGGTCGAGGGTCAGGTCGGGGGCGGCGAAGAGGCCGCACCCCATCAGGAGGGCATACACACCGAACGCAGTGAGGCTGCGCCCCGCACGCGACCCCGGCCGACGATCCCGACGCCCGCCGGGTGCCGCGACGACGCGCGACGACGCCCCGCCGCGCGTCCCACCGCGCGCCCCGCCGCTCACTCCGCCACCTGAACGCGCGGGTTCGCCGCGCGCTGGCCCCACCGCCCGATCTGGATGCGATGATAGATGATGATCGCGAGCCCGATGGTCAGTGGCACGGCCCAGAGCGCCGGATTCAGCGCCGCGTGGGACTCGGCGGGCCCCGTCCGCGGCAGGAAGCGGACGAGCCCGAAGGTCATGAACGCCGTGTACACCGAGATGCCGGCGCCGACGAGCGCCTTCATATGCTCGATGAGATACGCCCAGCGCGTGGGCGTGCGGCGGAAGGCGAAGACGAGGTTGGTGGCGCCGGACGCCACACCGACGAGGCTGATGCCCATCATCAGGGGCAGATCGCGGAGCCAGCCCTGGACCGCGCAGTTGATCGCGGCGAGGATCACGAGCCCTTGGAGCGCGACCTCGCGCGGCGCGCGATTACGGGCGTGCTCCCGCTTGTTCCGCACGACGACGAGCCCGTGCCACGCCAGGCTGATCGTGAGGATGGCGAGGTAGACCATCATCCAGCCGAAGATGCCGGAGACGAGGCGTGCGTCGTCGAGATGGGGATGCGTGCCGAGGGGGTCGCGGAGCGTCGCGACGCCCATCACCGCGGCGATGGTTCCTGTCACCAGCATGCTGTAGGCGAAGACGAACCCGGCGCGCCGATGCGCACGCCCCCCCTTCCGCGAGAGGACCGCCACCCAGAAGAGGACGAGGCCCCAGGCGCCCGTCGCGATGTGCGCGGCGACGAGGCCGTGAAAGGCGGTCACCCGACCCCGGGCTCCGCCGACGCGAGGGCGGTGCGAACCGCCTCGGTCAGCGCATCGGTGGTGAACGGCTTGCCGAGGAAGCGGGTGCCGGTCCCATCAATCTCCCCCACCCCCTCGGAGGTCGTGTAGCCCGAGATGAGGAGGACCGGGAGCTGCGGGTGCGCCTTGTGCAGCTCCTTCGTGAGCGCGGTACCGGTGAGCTCCGGCATCATCACGTCGCTGACGACCAGATGGATCGGTCCCTGGTACGACGCGATGATCTCGAGTGCCTCGCGGCCGTTCGCCGCCTCGAGGATGGTGTAGCCCTCGCGATGGAGCAGCGTCCGGATCAGGCGACGAACCGCGGTCTCATCCTCGGCCACGAGGATCGTTCGATTGTTGCTCGCCGGCGCGTGGGCCGCGGGCGCGGGCTCGTGGGTCCGAGGCGCCGCCCCCTCCGTCGCCACCGGGAAGAGGAGGCGCATGGTGGTGCCGATACCACGCGCGCTCTCCACGTCGACGAATCCGTGCGACTGCCGGACGATCCCGTGGACCATCGCGAGGCCGAGTCCGGCGATGGGGGTCCAGCCCTCCGTCGATGTCCAACGGCGTTGTTCAATCCGCATCGGGAGGTCCAGCGTTGGCGAGAATCGCGGAGGGCGGTCCTATCATCGTCCACGATACGGACCGCGGCGACGAACCGCCAGCCTCCGCGCCCGCTACTCCTCCGGCCCGTAGGACGAGCCGTAGTAGTAGCGGTAGTAGCCGCCGTAGGAATAGGCGGCACGGCTCATGTCGAAGTCGTTGAGAATCGTCCCGAGCACGTTCGCCCGCACCTGACGCAGCTGTTCGACCGCGAACTGCACCGCGGCCCGATCGGTCTGCCCCGCCCGCGTGACCAGCAGCACCGACCCCACCTTCGCCGCGAGCGTCAGCACGTCGGCGACCACGTTGACGGGCGGCGTGTCGATGAGGATGGTGTCGTAC
>Ga0078894_10005202_pt1 | contig 10003 bp, 7 predicted proteins | sample LauGreSu1BDMLBSD_2_FD_67506 | JGI IMG/M metagenome (GOLD analysis project Ga0078894, IMG submission 67506) | Freshwater lake microbial communities from Lake Michigan, USA - Su13.BD.MLB.SD (version 4) (version 4) | ecosystem: Environmental > Aquatic > Freshwater > Lake | place: Lake Michigan, USA...
GTGATAGTTTAGCCGACCGCCTCCCTCCAAGATCAATTTGCCACGAGTGTAAATTAACGAGGCATAAGGGCTCAACTGATCAAAGGAAGCGCTAAGATCGGGTGGAGCATAGGGTCCCCAAGGACCAGTGGACCAATAATGTTGTTGAGTCTTGTGTTGGCGATAGTCTGCCCCGGCAAGGAGTTCAAGATCACCTACTTGTTTAGCGAAATACAATTCTGCAAAATGGGTTATTCCCTTGTAACTACTCTTGGTATAATTGACAAAAGGGCTGCTGCGATAACTGGAGTCATCGAGGTACGCACGCATCACCTGGTTGTATTGATAGTTGATCTGCCAAAGGGTGTTTTCTTTTTTAAATCGCCATCCTATACCTGACAATTGGTTTGTATTATTGGAAACAAAATCCTTCTCATCTACAAAAGCGGCTGCATCCAGCGATGTTTTATAACGGCTCATTAAATGATGAAGCATCATCTTGGAGTAAGCTCCGGTTTTATAGCCGATTTGAATTCTCGCGGTTTGTTGGCGATAGTTATCTTTATCAAAGCCCGCGGTTTTGGTACTGTCGGTAGCTGCTGAGAACCCCCGCGATGTAATGGCGGAAGTTTGCAAAAGGTAATCGAACTTATTTTGCTGCCCGCTAATTCCGAACGAAGAGCGCAGGGTACCAAAATGACCACCCGACAGCGATGCGTTTATGGTCGGTTTATTTTTATCGGGAGCCGCTTTTCTGGAGATGATATTTACCACCCCGGCCACGGCATCGGAACCGTAGAGGGTCGATTGGCCCCCTTTTAAAATTTCTATTCGCTCAATTTGATCGACACTAAGTAAGTTGATATCAAAATAATTACTGATTACAGAGGGGTCATTGACCGGAATTCCATCCAATAAGATCAGCGTATTACCGGCGGACCCGCCTCTGATATTGATGGTCTGATTACTTCCCAGGTTGTTGTTAGCACCCGGTACGGTTACCCCCACTACTTGATTGAGTAGTTCGCCCAACGAGCGACCCCCACTTTGGCGAAGCATTTCGTTACTGATGACCGAGACAACCTTGCCAGTTTGGCTTTGTTTCTTCTCGTATTTGTTGGCGGTCACAATTACCTCTTGCAGGTAACTACTGTCTTGTTGCGCGTGGAGGAGTGTGCTCAGGAATAACAGACTCGTTATCATAGCAGCCCCTATAAAAGATTTTTTTTTCACGGGCACGAAACTATGAGCATCGGCGGAGGGATTCAAGTCGAGTTATGCACCCACTGTGAAGAACTAATATTCGTATCTTGTTGCCTTATACCACCTGCATGAGCGCTGTTAAAAAGTTAAGTTTATTCGATATTAGTCTGATCGTCATAAGTCTGGTCATTGGGATGGGCATCTTTAGAGTCCCCGCCTCGGTAGCTGCTACTTCGGGTGCGGAGTGGATCTTTTTTTCGGTGTGGGCGGCAGGCGGTTTTATTGCCCTCTGCGGGGCGCTCACCTACGCCGAGATCGGCCAGCGTCTACCGGCCATGGGAGGGTATTATAAAGTTTTTGCCGAGTGCTATCATCCTGCCATTGGATTTTCGGTCAATGCCATTATTTTGATAAGCAATGCTGCCTCGTTGGCCATCGTAGCCCTGATCGGGGCCGATTATGTTAGTGATCTTTTATACGGTAAACCTAGCGGCACTTTCTTTAACACTATGGTGGCTGTTGTGGCCGTAGGCATCTTCTATGTGGTAAATTTATTTGGTCTTCGCACCAGTAGTCGCACCCAGAATGTACTGACGATCTTTAAGCTTTCGATGATCGTGATCTTAATCGCCAGTGTTATAAAAGGAGTCACGGTAACGCCACACGGCTATAACGAAAAAGATCCCTTGTATCAGTTCTCTGAGCATAGTCCCTGGTTTCTGTTTGTGGTCTCGTTGATCCCGGTCAGTTTTGCCTTTGGCGGATATCAACAGACGATCAACTTCGGTGCCGAGGCCGAAAAGCCGAGTGGAATCCCAAAGGGTATCTTGATCGGCATTCTGATCGTAGTAGGGCTCTATGTTTCCATTAACCTGGCCTATACGCAAGTGATCGGTTTCGATAAAATGAAAAATGCCACGGCCATCGGCGCCTTGCTCTGTGAGGCCTGGTTCGGAAAGGCCGGGGCCAAGGTATTTGACTTGTTGATGTTCATTTCGGTGATGGCCTATGTAAATGTGATCTTGCTGAGTAATCCGCGCGTGATGTATGCAATGAGTATGGATAAGGTCTTTCCACGCATTTTTTCTGATCGCAACGAAAAGACAGGGGCCCTTACAGCGGGGTTAACGGTTTTCTCGTTGGTTACCATTGCTGTCAGCTTTTTAGGTAAGGGGGTAGATCCTATACTTAACTTCAGCATGTTTCTGGATTGTATTGGTATGGGTAGCTCGGCTGCTGCTTTATTTATTCTTCGTAAAAGACAAAATACCCAGTTGGGAGGATTTACCCGTTTCACCCCTTTATTTGCTGGTTTTTTTATTCTGGCGTACATCGTAATAGCCAGCGGCGTCTTTATAAAGGATCTGAACGCTGCCCTTATCGGAACGGGGCTGCTACTCTTATTCTTGGCCCTCTATTTTATCTTTTATCATCGCAAGCAGTAACCCCTGCCACGGTATTTTGACCGCTTGTAAAAAATCAGTGGTGACCCCGGTCATTTATTTTACTTTTGCGGTCTATGAAAAAGAACCTTCTTTTTGGATGGATACTGACCCTGGCAGCCCCTGTGTTGGCCCAGACCAAATGGGATCTGAAGCAATGCGTGGACTACGCGATACAGAATAATATCTCTGTGCGGCAGACCGATCTGCAGTCTCGCTTTTCGCAACTTACGTACTTGGGTAATAAGGCGGGACAGTTGCCAACGCTCAATTTTGGATCGAATGCGGGCTACCGGTTGGGTCGCTCCGAGAATCCCACTACGGGTGTACTCGAGGATAATAATTTCTTTAACGTAGGAATGCAAATGCAAAGCAGTGTGAGTTTATTCAACTGGTTTGCCATCAAGAAGAACCGCGAGGCTAGCCGTCTTAACTGGGAAGCCGACAAAGAGCAGACCCGCAAGGTCATGGATGATATTTCCTTGAATGTGGCGGTCTCGTACTTGCAACTTTTGTTGGCCAGGGAACAGGCAAAAGTGGCTGGGGTCCAAGTAGAGCAGGTGCGGGCTCAATTAAATGATACGCGAAAGCGCGTGGATGCCGGCGTATTACCCGAGATCAATGCGGCCGAACTCGAAGCACAATTGGCTCGCGACAGCGCCTCGCTGATTACGGCGCAGACTTCTTCGGGTCAATTGCTTTTGCAGTTAAAGGCTTTGCTCAACCTCGATGCCGGTGCTGAATTTGATATTACCGAGCCACCGGTTCAGTTAATTCCCGTTATGGCATTGGCCGATCTGCAACCCGAAGCCGTTTACCAAAATGCTTTGTCCTTATTGCCGCAACAGAAAGTAAATCGACTCCGTATTCAATCGGCCCAGCAAACCATCGAAGCGGCCCGCGCCCGCTTGTTGCCCAGTTTCTCGGCTTTTGGAAGTATCAACACGAACGCTATCCGTTTCAAGAAAGAAATTTATAATCAGGTACTCAATGGATACGTAAGCTCTGGCGCTCGTGTAAATGCAGGAGGTGTTTTCTTTCCGGTAGAGGTGCCCAGTTATAGTTTTGGTAATAATATAGTAGGATACTTTAAGCCCGATAAAGTGGGAACGCAGTTTAATGCGAACTTAGGCCAGTCAGTAGGAATTGGAATGAACATGCCGATTTTCAATGGACGCTCGGCTCGTCTTAATGTGGACCGTTCAAAACTAAATCTGGAGCAACTAGAGCTACAGCTCGAACAAGGAGAGCGACAGTTGAAGCAAGATATTTATCGTGCGTATAACGATGCGGTAGCGGCCCTGCAAAAAAATGAGGCGGATAAAAAGTCATTGGCTACGGCCGAGAAGGCCTACTCGTTTGCCACGCGTCGATATGACCTGAATTTACTCTCTGCTTTTGAGTTGATCAATAGCCAGGGTAATTTACAGCGGGCTCGTATACAAGCCATTCTTTCGCGTTATGATTTTGTCTTTAAAATGAAGCTGCTCGAGTTTTATCGCGGGCAGGGGATTCGCTTACAATAAACGATACATCTACTTTCTACCAAAATAATAGCTATGAACAAGAAATTAAAATGGACGCTCATCATTGTTGTTGGATTCCTCGTGTTGGTCGGCATCGGCCGGTCATGCTCAGGAGGAAGTAACGAAGAGAAAGTGGTAGCGGAGCCTGCCGTTAAGCGAACCATTATTGAGACGGTCAACGCCAGTGGTAAGATCTATCCCGAAGTAGAAGTTAAGATCAGTCCCGACATTTCGGGAGAGATCACCGAGCTAAATGTCGAAGAGGGCGATTCAGTTCGAAAAGGGCAAGTATTGGCTCGGATCTATGCTGATATCTATGCGCTGCAGCGCGATGAGGCGGCTTCGCGCGTAAACCAAACTTCGGCGAATGTCGAGAACAGCAAGGCGGCACAAGATGCCTTGCGTGCCACGCTTCGTCAGGCGCAACTTACCTATGATCGTAATAAAAAGTTATTTGACGAAAAGGTTATCTCCAGGGCCGAGCTGGAGCAATATGAAACAACCCTTCGTTCCGCGCAAGCGAATTTGAATGCGGCCGAACAATCGATCCGTGGGTTACAGGCCTCCGTGCAAGGGACGCAGGTCAGCTTAAACCGCGCCAACAAAGACCTGAGCCGGGCAACCTTGGTGGCCCCCATGGACGGGGTCGTATCATCCCTTAAAGTAAAAAAGGGAGAAAGAGTGGCCGGTAATAGTTTTAATGTTGGCACCGAGATGATGACGGTAGCGGATATGGCTGTGCTGGAGGTACGAGTGGATGTAGGAGAAAATGATATTGTCAAGATCAGTATCGGTGATTCGGCCGATGTAGAGGTCGATGCCTACAATAATAGAAAATTCAAAGGGGTAGTCACGAAGATCGCCAGCAGCACAAAGAACAGTGCAGCCATGGCGGCCGGAAATGATGTAACCAATTACGAAGTACGCATTCGCCTTGATAAATCTTCTTATCAAGACTTGGCAAAGTTGCCTTTTCCGTTCCGTCCTGGTATGAATGCTACGGCCGATATCCGCACCAAGGTGGTGCAAAATGTTTTGGCTGTGCCCACTACGGCGGTCAATGCCCGAGTAAAGGGGAGCGATATGAGCATTGCTGATAAAAAGCAAGAAGCCTCCGAGAAAACGGGTGGAGAAGAAGCGGCAGTAGCTAGTACTAGTAGCGATGAACTCGAAGAGGTAGTATTCGTATTGCAAAAGGATGGAACTGTAAAAAAAGCCGTAGTGCGCTCCGGTGTGCAAGACATCAATTATATCGAGATCCTATCAGGACTTAAAGAAGGAGATGAAGTGATAACGGCCCCTTATTCTGCCATTAGTAAAACGTTGAAGGAGGGTAGTAAGGTCAAGAAGGTAGCCAAAGAGGAGCTCTACGAGAAGTAGTGGCTCAAATGTGCTAACATTGCAAGATGCAAATTGGTGTTATTGGTAGTGGCAGCTGGGCAACGGCATTGGTAAAGATCATCACGCAAAATGGTCATTCCGTACAATGGTGCGTGCGCCATGCTGCTCAACTCGAGCAAATACAGCGCAAGCGTCTTAATCCTCAGTATCTTCCTACGGTCCGTCTGGACCTTTCATTGATCAAATTATCGACGCAAGTAAAAGAGGTAGTGGCCACGAGCGAACTGTTGATAATCGCGGTCCCCTCGGCCTATGTAAAAACGTATCTGTCGGAGCTAACACCCGCCGATTGGAAAGGGAAAAAAGTTCTTTCTGCTATCAAGGGATTGTTGCCCGATAATAATGAACTTCTCAATTATTATCTGCAAAATGAGTTTGGCGTAGCCCTCGATGATTATTTCGCTGTGCTGGGCCCTTGTCATGCAGAAGAAGTGGCCGAAGAAAAACTCTCCTACCTTACTTTCTCGGGTATCGATCTGGGTACGACCCGTCAGATCGCTTCATTGTTCTCTTGCGAGTATATCAATACGATCGTGAGCGCCGATATCCTCGGTGTGCAATACGCGGCTGTACTTAAAAATATTTATGCCCTTGGAGCGGGTATCGCTCACGGGTTGGATTATGGTGATAATTTTTTGAGCGTATATATCGCCAATGCGGCAGATGAGATGGCCGGTTTTTTACAACAATTCGGTGCCGAGCACGTGGTGGTAGGGGTACACGAGAGTAAAGACGATTTGAATCATCGAAAAACGCTCAACTATGCTGCCTCGGTCTATTTAGGCGATCTCTTGGTCACCTGTTATTCTCCTCATAGCCGAAACCGTCGTTTTGGAAATATGATCGGGCGCGGTTATTCAGTCAAAGCGGCGCAGACCGAGATGAACATGGTAGCAGAGGGGTATCAGGCCAGCCGTTGTATTTACCAGCTTAATAATGCTAATGGATCCGTGATACCCATTGCGGAAATGGTATACAAGATACTCTGGGAGCAGGTGCCCGCCGATGAAGGATTCAAGGCCTTGGAGCACACGTTGATTTAGTCGCTTAGTTATCGATGAATAAAGCAGCTGCGATTCCGTCGGCCAGCAGTTTTCCCTCTTTAGTAAGCCATACTCTTTTCTCGTCGCTTAGCAGATGACCACTCTTGATATAGCGTTCGGCTATGCGGACAATTCGCTCTTGTTCCTTTCCCAGGGTAGCCAGTTCAATGCCGCTATCGGTCCGAAGGGCTGTCATAATATACTCGTTGCAAATTTGCGCCGGCGTTAGTATTTCGATTTCGTAGGGGATCTGCCCTTTTTCAATGGATTTTATATAAAGGGCATTGTTAGACAGATTCCACTGCCTGGAGATACCATTGTAGGAATGGGCCGAGGGACCAATTCCTACATAGTGTTCGCCTTGCCAATAGGCACTATTGTGACGACTTTCCATTTGGGGCTTTGCAAAATTGGAGATCTCATAATGGCGATAGCCGGCTTTTTCGAGCCAATCCATCAATACTAAAAATTGGGCGGACTGTTTATCGGGATCCACGGGACTGTATTGGTTGGTCCGGATCTTTTTTTCGAGAGCGGTCTTGGGCTCCACGGTAAGGGCGTAGCAAGAAAGGTGTGCTATATTCAGCGAGATGGCTTTTTCAACATTGGATTGCCACTGTGCATGGCTTTGCCCGGGGAGTCCGTAAATAAGGTCAATGGAGATATTTGAAAAAAATTGACTGGCTGTCTGAAGGCCTTGCAGGGATTGTGCCGCGCTGTGGGCACGATTCATCCAGCGGAGTTCATCTTCTATAAAACTTTGCACACCGATACTGAGTCGGTTAATACCGGCTTCTCGCCATGCTTGGCAATTTTCTTCCGTAATATCATCGGGGTTCGCTTCGAGGGTAATTTCGGCTTCGTTTGCATATCCTGTTTGCTGCCGGATGGTCTGTAGCAGCAGACCAAGGGATGCCTTCGGCAATATACTGGGCGTTCCCCCGCCAAAATAGATCGTCTGGACCGGTTGCCGTTGTAAGTAGTCTTTTTGCAGTTCGATCTCTTTGGCCAGGGCTTCGATCAGTGCCCCCTGTTGGTCTCGCGTAGTGCTGAAATGAAAATTACAATAGTGGCAGGCCTGTTTGCAAAAAGGAATATGTAGGTAGATGCCTGCCATAGAAAGAATACAAATATCGCTTTTGCGGTTGGTTTATTAGTTTTGTTGCCAATGCGGGTATTTCTTATGTTTTTTGCCGGGGTCTTGTTAGGTAGTTCTGCGCTGGCGCAACGGGACTCCTCAATCGACCACATGACATTCTCCCGAGAGGCAATTACCGCGCATCCCTATTTTAACCTGAATGGGCCGGTAGCAAAAGAAAAACAGTTACTGATTCATCAGCCCATGGACAAGGATGCCATCTTTTATGCCATGGTGGCCTTGGTGCTGTTCTTTGCGATTATTCGTCGGGCTTTCCCCAAATACATGCAAGACTTGTTTCGCTTGTTTTTTAGAACCACCCTTAAGCAACGTCACCTTAGTGATCAGCTGAGTCAGACTCCCTTGCCCTCTTTTTTACTGAATCTTTTCTTTTTTTTATCGGCTGCACTTTATGTGAGTTTTTGGATAGAGCGTGGAGCGCAAAATCCCTTTGATGCATTTTGGAAATTATTCGGGTACCTGTTGGTTGCTATTGCCGCTGCCTACTTGGTCAAATACATGACCTTGCGTCTTACCGGGTGGATCTTTAGGGCCGGTGATGCGATCGATTCGTATCTCTTTACTGTTTTTACGATCAATAAGATGACCGGTATTTTTCTATTACCCTTGGTAGTGTTGATGGCATTTTCGGCCGAGCCGGCCTATACGATGGTCATGGTCTTGTCGTGGGTCGGGCTGATCGCCTTGCTGCTCTACCGTCTATTATTGAGTTTTGGTGTTGTTCGCAAACAAGTAAAACTTTCCGGATTTCATTTTCTATTGTATGTGGCTGGTTTTGAAGTTGCGCCGCTATTGGTGATTTACAAGTTCATCTTGCTCAATTTTGGATAATTTTTTTTACTTTTGCACCCAATTACCAGTGAGAACATGAGTAGTAAAGGGGGTAAAAGCACCGTGGCGAAAAGAACGATCAAGCACATTTTGATCACGCAGCCTCGTCCTGAGAGTGATAAGTCGCCTTATTTCGAATTGGCGAAGAAGTTTAATCTTGAGCTTGAATTTTGTCCCTTTATTAAACTCGAAGGGATTCCCGCCAAGGATTTTCGCAAGCAAAAGATCGATATTGCCACGTACACCGGTATTATTTTCACCAGCCGTAACGCCATCGATCATTTTTTTCGTCTCTGTGAGGAGATGAAGGTGAGCATCTCGCAAGACACCAAGTATTACTGCATTACAGAAGCGGTGGCACTGTATTTGCAGAAATTCATTTTGTACAGAAAACGTAAAGTTTTCTTTGGTGCCGATGGCTCCAACAAGAGTCTTTTTGATGTTATTGCCAAGCACAAGGCCAACGAGAAGTTTTTGTACGTCTGCTCCGAGAACCAGCAAGACAGTGAGATCGTCAATTGGTTAAAAGCCCACCAATGTGCTTTTACGTTGGGCTTTATGTATCGCAGCGTCAGTTGCGATATCAAGCCACTCTTTGCAAAAAAATCTTTCGATCTGATCTGCTTTTTTACGCCCAGTGGTATCAGAAGTTTATTTGATAGTTTTCCCGATTTCGCGCAGCAGCAAATGCTCATTGGGGCCTTTGGTAGTAATACTATTCGGGCCGTCGAAGAGCAAGGATTGCAACTTTCCATTACAGCCCCTGCTCCCAAGGCCCCTAGTATGGTCGCAGCCCTTGATCAATACTTGAGTGCGGTCTCCGCTAAGAAATAATTTTCCACTCCCATCAATTGTAACGTACTTCGTTGTTCGCAGTATGTCAACCCATTTTACGAATCGACTTTCGCAAGAAACCTCTCCGTATCTGTTGCAGCATGCCCATAATCCAGTGGATTGGTATCCCTGGGGAACGGAGGCTTTCGAACGCGCCCGTAAGGAGAATAAACCGGTATTGGTGAGTATTGGCTATGCTGCCTGTCATTGGTGTCATGTAATGGAACGGGAGAGTTTCGAGAACGAAGCCACCGCTGCCATCATGAACGAGCATTTTATCAATATCAAGATCGATCGCGAGGAACGACCTGATCTCGATCATATCTACATGGATGCCTTGCAAGCGATCAGTGGTTCGGGGGGCTGGCCGTTGAATATTTTTTTAACGCCCGATGCCAAGCCATTTTACGGAGGTACTTATTTTCCGCCCGTGCGCGCCTACAACCGTGCCTCGTGGACCGAGACCTTGCTGGGCGTTCAGCAAGCGTGGAAGGAGCGAAAGCATGAAGTGATCGCACAAGCCGAGAATCTGACGGCGCATATGCAAACGTCCAACGCCTTTGGTGCAAAGGGTAGCAACGATCC
>Ga0078894_10005203_pt1 | contig 10002 bp, 9 predicted proteins | sample LauGreSu1BDMLBSD_2_FD_67506 | JGI IMG/M metagenome (GOLD analysis project Ga0078894, IMG submission 67506) | Freshwater lake microbial communities from Lake Michigan, USA - Su13.BD.MLB.SD (version 4) (version 4) | ecosystem: Environmental > Aquatic > Freshwater > Lake | place: Lake Michigan, USA...
AATTTTTAATTAAACATCTCAGTAATATTTATTTTGGCGGTCCATTACATCCAAATACTCCTTTAAATACCGAAACATCGGGAAACTTACTTCAAAAATTACAATACAGTATTTTTATGTCGCCAAGGATAAAGATTATAGGTCATTATAATTATTTTCCAAATAGATTCCAAACACCTCCAGAGTGGGAACAAATTCTTACTTATGATATTGATAATGGAATACAAGTAAATAAAACAGCTATAACTTCTCAAATAACACCAAATGTAATTAGAACTTCTCAATTTAATTTTTCAAGTACAAATAATACTATTACTGCACAAACAATTATTGTAGATAGTGATTTAAGTGGTTATAATTTCCCAATTTATTTAAATGGAATTGTTTCCATCGATGTAGTTAACGGTGGGACAGTATCTCCTACAACTACTATACAAATAATTCAAGATCCTTTAGGTCATGTTAGTTTAAATCCATTTACTGAAAGTGAAATAAAATCATTTTGTTCTACAAATAATTATTCAGCAAAGAATTTCTTGAAAAATGCTAGAATTAAAGATTTTATTACAAAGAATAAATCAAATGTAGCTTCCATCTCCCTCCACCCCAATCCGACATCATCCAAAACTACGCTTACCTTATCGGGCTACGAACATACGAATGTAAGTGTGATGATTTTTGATTTGATAGGACGCGAAGTATATACGCAGCTGGAAAAAGACATTACAGCTAGAGAGCATCAAGCGGTGTTGAATACAGAAATGCTTCAGGCAGGTACATACATCGTTAAAATCTTTAACGGTAGGGAAGAAAAAGTAGCGAAGCTGGTAATTTTGAAAAACTAAAAACAAGGTAATTAAATTCTTTGAAAAGCACTACGATTGTAGTGCTTTTTTTATATATGTAAGAGCATTTATTGTGCTTGTATAATAGCCCAGATATAAGCGGATATCCTCCGAAGCTTGCGCAGGAGATAGCAGCGATTAGCTGGAATAAGCTCCAAAAACAAAGTAATTTTTTGTTTTTAATTTTACGTAGAAAAAAATTGTGTACATTTGTTGCATGTATTTGAAAAGCGTTTTTTTGCTTGCACTTTTTGTTTTGGTTTCATGTCATCAAGAAAGAAAAAAGACCCAAGATGTATTGAAGTTTAATATTTCTCAAGGATTGAGTTCATTGGATCCTGCATTTGCAAAAGATTTGAGTACTACATGGATGGTAGGGAATGTGTATGATTGTCTTTTTACTTTGGATGAGAATACGGAATTAAAGCCTCAGCTTGCTAGTCATTATGAAGTGAATGATGATGCTACAATATATACGATTTATATGCAAAAAGGTGTGTTTTTTCACAAAAATGCTTGCTTTAAATCAAATGATAGTACCCGAATGGCAACTGCCTATGATGCGGTATATTCTCTAGAGAGATTATTGAATCCAAAAACGGCATCGCCGGGCTCATGGATTTTAAATGGTAAGGTAGATTCGGTGCACCCTTTTAAAATTATAGATAGTTTTTCGTTTCAAATTCGTCTTCAAAAGCCTTTTGCACAATTTATTTTTATTTTGACGATGCCATACACAAGTATAGTGCCTCATGAAGCTGTTACTTTTTATGGGAGAACATTTAGAAAAAATCCTGTGGGAACAGGGCCCTATAAAATGAAGGCTTGGGAAGAAGGAACGGCCTTGTTCTTAGAGAAAAATCCAAATTATTTTCAAAAGGATTTGAAGGGTGTTCAATTGCCCTATATTTCATACGTAAAAGTAACGTTCAACGAGCAAAAGAAAATGGAATTTTTGATGTTGAAAAAAGAAGAATTACATTTTTTGAAAGATGTGGATGGTAGTATCGTTCATGATGTTTTTGATGAACAAGCGAATTTGCTCCCCGCATTACAAAACGATTTTTATGTTCAGAAAAAGACCTATTTGAATACGGAGTATTTGGCTATTATTCATAATAATCCAAAATCACCGTTGTATCAGAAAAATGTTCGAAAAGCAATAAATTTAGCAATCAATAGGCAAGAAATAGTTTCAAATCTGAAGAATAATTTAGTTAAAATTGCAAATAAAGGATTTGTAGTTAATGGAATGCCCAATTTTGATACTACTTTTGAGGGATTTGAGTATAATCCAATCAAGGCAAAGGCCTTGCTTTTAGAATCCGGATATTCTGCTTCAAATAAGCCCAAAATTCAGCTACATATCAATAATTCGTTTGTAGATTTGGCCGAGTTTGTAATTTATCAGTTGCAGCAGGTAGGATTTGAAGTGGATTTAAAAATGCATCCAGCTGAAACCATGATGCAATTGGCGATTGAAGGAAAAATTGATTTTTTTAGACGTTCATGGACTGCGGATTATCCCGATGCAGAGTCTAATTTTGCATGTTTTTATAGTAAAAATAACTCTCCACCCAATTATACAAGGTTTAAAAATGCAAGATTTGATGTATTGTATGAAAGTATATTAAAAGAACCTAATGCACAGAAACGGATACCTATTTATAAAAAAATGGAACTTATCTTGTTGGAAGAAGCGCCTATAGTTCCTATATTTTATGATCAATCGATACGTGTAATTCATAAAAAAGTGAAAAATTTAGGTCAAAATAGTATCAATCATTTGGATTTAAGAAACGTTAAATTGGAAAAATAGTTTAAAAAATGAAAAGTTTATATATTGTTACAGGATCGCATACTGGGCTTGGAAAAAGTCTCGTAACCAATTTACTAAAAGATAATAATAATTTGGTAATAGGTATTTCTAGACATAATGATATCGTACATCCTCAATTTCAATTTATATCTTTGGATTTATCAGATGTAGAGTCCGTTAAACAATTTTCGTTTCCAAATATTCAAGATTTTAAGAATGTTGTGCTTATCAACAATGCAGGAATAATAGGTGAAATCACTAGTTTAGAAAAAGTAAGTATTGAAAACATAGAATCTATTATGACAGTAAATTATATGGCTGTAATGATTTTGGCTTCTCTTTTTATAAAAACGTATCAAGAAGCTAAGGTTCAAAAAACAATTATTACTATTTCAAGTGGTGCTGCCACAAGTCCTTATCCCTCTTGGGCTAATTATTGTGCTAGTAAAGCAGCCATTGAAATGCTGATGAAATGTATTGTTGAGGAACAGAAAAATAAAGAATTTCCCATTAGTGCTTTTGCTATAGCACCGGGAGTTGTAGATACGGGAATGCAGCAGCAGATAAGAAATACAGATATTTCTGAATTTGAATTCAAACCTAAATTTTTGGCCTTGTATGAAGAAGGTAAATTGTATAAGCCCGATGATGTTGCCGATAAAATTATAGAAGTAAGTCAAAATCCCTTTGATTTCAATGACACTATCTTTAGGATAGTGATATAATACTAAGTTTTTTCAATGCTTTTTTAAGAAAATATCTATTTTTAGCTCCTAAAAAATAAAATGTGAAGCGTTTATTGCGAAAAAAATCAATTGATCATATTGTACAAGAATTATCAAATTCCAAAGATACGCTAAAGAAAAATCTAACAGTTATCGATTTAACGTCATTTGGTATAGCTGCAGTAATTGGTGCTGGAATTTTTTCTACTATAGGGAAGGCTTGTTTTTCTGGTGGTCCTGCAGTAATTTTTTTATTTATTTTTACGGCAATTGCTTCGGGATTCAGTGCGCTATGTTATGCTGAATTTGCTTCTCGTGTTCCTGCATCGGGCAGTGCATATACATATGCTTATACAAGTTTTGGTGAAATTTTTGCATGGATTATAGGCTGGGCGTTGATTATGGAATATAGTATTGGAAATATAGCGGTATCAATATCTTGGAGTGAATATTTTGTAAGTCTTTTGAGAAATATAGGTATTCATTTCCCCGCATGGCTATCCATAGATTATAAAACGGCCTACAGAAGTTTTTCGGAGGGAATTATCCATCCATATACTGATGCTTGGAATACAGCACCCTTTATTTTGGGTAAAAGAATTATTTTTAATTTACCTGCATTGGCTATCAATGTAATCATTACAGCTATAGTATATTTGGGGATTAAAGAATCTAAATTGGTGGGAAATGCTATGGTATTATTGAAAATATTGGTGATTTTGATGGTTATATCCGTTGGATTTTTCTATGTGGATACCGCTAATTGGAATCCATTTATGCCCAACAAAGTGTATGGTGTTATGGCGAGTGTATCTGCTGTATTTTTTGCCTATATAGGCTTTGATGCTATAAGTACTACCGCTGAGGAGTGTATCAATCCCAAACGAGATTTACCTAGAGGTATGATATATTCACTGATTATTTGTACCGTATTGTACGTACTATTAGCATTGGTACTTACGGGTATGGTTTCATACAGATTCTTAGATGTAAAAGATCCTTTAGCATTTGTGTTCAATCAAAGAGGCTTGAATTGGATTGGAGGTGTCATTAGTGTAAGTGCTATTGTGGCTATGACGAGTGTCTTGTTGGTTTTTCAAATGGGACAACCAAGAATATGGTTGGCTATGAGTAGAGATGGATTGATGCCAAAACGCTTTTCAAAAGTGCATTCAACATATAAAACACCCAGCTTTTCAACAATTATTACAGGAATAGTAGTGGGTATTCCTATATTATTTTTAGATTATGATATCGTAATTGAATTTACGAGTATTTCTACATTATTTGCTTTTGTTTTGGTGAGTGGTGGCGTACTTTTATTACCAGATGCGGTAAAAGAAAAAAACAAATTTTCGCTACCAAAAATCAATTCAAGATATATATTAACGGCTATTTTTGTGTTTATAATTATTGGTTTAATCTATTATGAACCTAATTATTTTTCAAATTTAGTCAAATATACGCCAGCGGATAAAGTGTTTGATTGGTTTGGGGCTAAAATTTTTATGTATTCCGATGACAATGTTCAAAAAGTATCGCTACAAATTTTCTATGCGATATTTGCCTTTTTTGTGGGACTGTCTATATGGAAAAATCTCTCTTTAATCCCTGTATTGGGTGTTTTGAGTTGTATGTATCTATTAACTAGTATGAATATTCATAATTGGATTTATTTTATGATATGGATGGTGATAGGATTGGTAGCATACTTTTCCTATGGAATTAGAAAAAGCAAGTTGAATCCAAAAAATCAAGTAGTTGAATAATATTTAAAATTAAAATTTCAAATAAATGTTTGAATTTCATACAGATAAAACTCGATATTTCAATATGCAAACCGAAAATGCAGAGGAGTTTGTATTGCCATTTATCGAACAAAAATTAAAAATAGATGCTACGTTGACCGTATTGGAAGTTGGAAGCGCCGAAGGAGGTGTTATAAGGGCTTTTGCGAAAAAAGGATGTCAATGTGTAGGGGTTGAATTGAATGAATCTAGAGCTGAAAATTCTAGAATTTTCTTAAAAGATTATATTGAAAAGGGACAATTACAAATTATCAATAAGAATATCTATGATTCTGAATTTGAAACTGAATTTCAAGAAAAATTTGATTTAATTATCCTAAAAGATGTAATAGAGCATATTCCGGATCAGCAAAAAGTGATGTTTCAGTTTAGAAAATTTTTGAAACCACAAGGAAAAATTTATTTTGGATTTCCGCCATTCCGTATGCCATTTGGTGGTCATCAGCAAGTATGTGAGAGCAGAATTCTATCAAAGTTGCCTTATTTTCATTTATTTCCAATGCCTATTTATAAGTTAATTTTAAAAGCTTTTGGCGAGAATATAGATGAATTTGTAGAAATAAAAGAAACGGGTATTTCAATTGCACGATTTCATAAAATTTGCGAAAATGCTAACTTTGAAATAATTAATAAATATCATTATTTGATAAATCCCATTTATAAATATAAGTTTGGATTAGAACCAAGAAGGCAATTTTCATTTATAGAGAAAATCCCTTATTTTAGAGATTTTATAACCACTTGTGTGTTTTATTTAGTAGAAAAAAAAGGATAGGCATGCTGAAAAAAACTATGAGTGAAATAGAGGAAGCTCATTTTACAGATTTTAAAAAATTAAATGAAAATCATAGCGTTGTTGTGCTAGATAACGTTCGAAGTGCTCATAATGTTGGATCGATATTTAGGACGAGTGATTGCTTTGGTATAAAAAAGATATTTTTGTGTGGTATAAGTAGTCCAGTGGATAATAGAGAGGTCCAAAAGACCGCTTTGGGCGCTGAATTATCTGTACCTTCATCAAAAAGAGAGGATACCAAATCTTGTATAGAAGAATTGGAAAAAGAGTATGAAATCGTATCCATTGAACAAACAAAAAATAGTGTGTATTTAAATAAATTCCAATGGGATATATCAAAAAAGTATGCTTTTGTATTTGGCAATGAAGTTGATGGAGTAGATGAGTTGATTATAGGTAAAAGCAAACACGTCATTGAAATACCTCAAGTAGGTCTCAAACATTCCTTAAATGTAGCCAATAGTGCTAGTATTGTCCTTTGGGATTATTTCAATTTTTTAAATGAAAGCTAGCTTATTTTTTACTATCCTGATTTTATTAAAAAATCAAAATACTGCACTTTTTTAGGCTTTTTTGATTAAAATGTATTTACTTTGTAACCATTCATTTTTATAGAAAACCTATTGTAATTCATGGCGAAAAAAAAGCCAACCTTAGTATTCAATCGTTCAACACTCACCTTTGAGCAAAAAAGAATATCTTGGCAATCCCGATTACTTTATGGATTAATGATAACAAGTGGCGTGGCGTTTTTTGGTTTTTTTATGATTATGATTTCACATAAAATTTTCCCTTCTCCAAAAGAAATAGAGTTGAAAAAACAAATTTCCCTTCTCAAAAAACAATATGGAAGGCTTGAAAATCACTTAGTTTTGGTTGACAAGGATTTGTATACACTGCGCAAACGCGATGAAAATCTTTATCGTGTCATTTATCAGCGCGATCCTATTTCAAATGATATATGGAAGATTGCAGAAATGGATAGTGCATATTATAAATATAGAGAAAATTCAAATTTAGAAGTAATAGCAGACGTCTTAGAAAAATTGAAAGTCATTAAAAATAAGATGAAAATTCAAACCCGTTCTTATAATGAATTAGTAGCTTTGGTAGCCCGTAAAGATGAAATGATTCAATCTATTCCATCCATTCAGCCCATATCTAATAAAGATTTGAATAGAATTTCTTCGGGATTTGGATGGCGTATTCATCCAATATATAGAATTCCAAAATTGCATACAGGAGTAGATTTTACGGCGCCAATTGGTACTGATATTATGGCTTCGGGAAATGGAGTCGTAGAAAAAATAATCTATGGAAGAGGGTATGGAAAAGAAATAGTGATCAATCATGGTTATGGATATAAAACACGATACGCACATTTATCACAATTTGCTGTAAAACAAGGTATGCGTGTAAATAGAGGTCAAAAAATAGGTGCTGTAGGAAGTTCTGGAGCTTCTGTGGGGCCGCATTTGCATTATGAAGTTGAGTATTTAGAAACTAAAATTGATCCATCGTTGTTTTTCTATAATGATTTGAATGCCGATCAATATGAAAAATTAATTCAAATAACAAACGCAGGCGGTAAAGCCTTTGACTAAAAATAAATATATGAAGGGAAAAAATATCAAAAAAAATAAAATATCTTATTGGAATTCCATTTTCAGTATTTCCACGGTATTATTTTTAACAGGATTCTTAGGCTTATTTATCATTATTGCAAAGAATACAAGCGATATCCTTAAGGAAAGTGTATCAATTCATGTAGAATTGGCAGATGCTTCGCCTCAAGAGTATAATGAAATAATAGCTAAGCTCAAAACGTATCAAGAGGTACGAAAGATCAATTATATATCAAAAGAAGAAGCCGCTGTAAAATTGAAAAATGATATTAAAGAAGATTTTATTCAAATTATTGGGTATAACCCACTCTACAATGCCTTTGATGTCAATTTGAAGTCGGATTATTTCAATCAAAAGAATATTGAGAAAATTAAAAAAAATCTATTATTGGAATCGCTTGTTCGTGATGTATCATATCCCAAAGTAATTTCAAAATCCCTAGACAAGAATCTCAGAAAAATTTCATTCTTTATTGGGGCATTGACCATATTTTTATTATTGATAGCGGTAGTATTGATAGATAGCACTATTCGTTTGGCTATGTTCTCCGATAGATTTTTGATCAAAAGTATGCAATTGGTAGGCGCGACAAGATGGTTTATTATCAAGCCTTATATTTGGCGTTCTATTCTCAATGGTATTGTAAGTGCTATAATGTCTTTTATCATTTTGGTATTAGTATTGTATTTGATAAGCAAATATTCCGAATTGATTGATATTATGCATGAAATTAAATATTTGGTAATTGTATTTTTTGGATTGATTTTCTTAGGAATTATTATTTCATCTATAAGTACTGTATTTGCGGTACACAAGTATTTACGAACCAAATTAGATTCATTATATTAAAAAAAAGTAAATTATAAAAATATGGCAAAGGAAAAACCAAAACCAACCGTAATGACTACAAAGTCAGAAGAAAAAGTAACCACTTCAACACATACAAATCGTATGCCATTATTATTTGGCGATATTAATTATAAAATGATGTTGGCTGGATTAGTTTTGATTTTAATTGGATATGGACTTATGATGGGTGGCAATAATGCAGATCCCAAAGCAGCGTTTCCTACCGAAGAAATATATTCATTTAGACGTATTATTTTGGCACCTATCGTTATTATTGCTGGCTTTGTAGTAGAAGTTTTTGCAATTTTGAAGATAAAAAAATAATCTTTTTATGAGTCTTTTTCAGGCAATAATCATTGCAATCATTGAAGGATTGACAGAATATCTACCTATATCCTCAACGGCGCACATGATATTCACAAGTACTTATTTTGGTATTCAAGAAGATAGTTTTGTGAAAATGTATCAAGTTTCCATTCAGTTTGGAGCTATACTTGCCGTAGTGTTTGTGTATTGGAAAAAATTTTTTGATTTCTCAAAACTCGATTTTTATATTAAATTAGCTTTTGCTGTTTTACCAGCATTGGTTTTGGGATATTTATTTGACGATGCCATAGAGGCTGTCTTGGAAAAACCTATTCCAATAGCTATTGTTCTAGTTTTGGGAGGCGTAATTTTATTGTTTATCGATAATTATTTCAAGAATCCAGCTATAGCAGAAGAGTCACAGATTAGTATCAAAAAAGCTATCACAATTGGATTTTGGCAATGCTTAGCTATGATGCCAGGAACCAGTAGAGCTGCGGCTTCTATTATTGGTGGCATGCAACAAAAATTGAATAGAGAGACCGCTGCTGAATTTTCATTTTTTTTAGCGGTACCCACCATGTTGGCGGTTACAACGTATTCAGTTTTGTTGAAAAAATGGGATGTAAGTGGTATGGAAATGAAAGGATATGAAATGATATTTTCTAATTCGCAGCATACAATTATGTTTATTCTTGGCAATGTAATTGCTTTTTTAGTGGCGGTGTTTGCCATTAAATTTTTTATAGAAATGATAAAAAGATATGGCTTCAAAATATGGGGTTATTATCGAATTGTATTGGGAATTTGCTTATTGATAAGCTACACGTTTTTTAAATAATATTGATGTTGAATATAAGAGAGCAAATCGCTTCGGGTTGTGTTTTATTGGTAGATAAGCCATTGACTTGGACTTCTTTTGATGCGGTAAATAAAATTAAATCACACTTTAGGAAAATGCAACCTAAATTGAAAATAGGTCATGCAGGTACGTTGGATCCTTTGGCAGATGGACTTTTGATAATATGTACTCAAAAATTTACAAAAACGATTGAATCCATTCAAATTCAAAAAAAAACCTATGTGGCACAAATTTTTATTGGCGCCACACGACCTTCTTTTGATAGAGAAACCGAAATAGATGCTACTTTTCCTTTTGAGCATATTACCCAGGATGTAATTAAAAAAACATTGGAAAGTTTCATAGGGATTCAACAACAATTTCCGC
>Ga0078894_10005204_pt1 | contig 10001 bp, 8 predicted proteins | sample LauGreSu1BDMLBSD_2_FD_67506 | JGI IMG/M metagenome (GOLD analysis project Ga0078894, IMG submission 67506) | Freshwater lake microbial communities from Lake Michigan, USA - Su13.BD.MLB.SD (version 4) (version 4) | ecosystem: Environmental > Aquatic > Freshwater > Lake | place: Lake Michigan, USA...
ATATCAAATATATCAAATATATCAAATGTAACAAAAAATTTGAATATTTCAAAGAAAGAAAAAGAATATAAAAAAAGACAAAAAACCAAAAATATGATTGTTAATCATTATATAAATTATATTAATTCTACGCCAAAATTTGACAATTTGAATTACGCATATTCTTTTAATATTCCTCAATATATTTCTTTAGAACAACTTGCCAATGCGTATTCATTACCAGTTGTTCTAAAGAATCCTGAAACAAGAAAAGTAAAAGTAGCAATTGTTATTGCTTATACATATCCAAATTTGTTAAATGATTTTTCGACATATTGGCAAAGTCCAATTGTAAAAGGTTTAAATTCAAATCCTCCTGAGATTTCTGTTCATACTATGTCTGGAGCTTTATATAGTGATCATTGGGCCCAAGAGTCATGTTTAGATTTACAAATTCTTGCATCAATAAATCCAAATGCTGAAATATATGTTGTGGAGGCAAGATCGAGTTTTGTTGCTGATATGGTAAAAGCTGTAAACTATGCAACTGATACTTTAAAAGTAGATATTGTATCGATGAGTTGGGGTATTGATGATCATAATGCTCTAACTAGATATTCTGGAGCTTTTAACAGGCCAAATGTTTGTTTTTGCGCGTCTTCGGGAGATACAAATGTTGCGAGTTGGCCTTCTGTATTAAGTCAATGCTTGTCTGTAGGAGGAACAACTTTAAATATATTTGGTGATAAAAAACAAGAAGTTAATTGGAATAGCGCTGGATGCGGATATGCTACATTTGTAACTAAACCACAATTTCAATCAGAAATACAAACTGATGTAAATAAAAGATTAATTCCAGATGTTTCTGGAATAGCAAATCCATTAACAAGTATTTATACATTTTTTGAAAATAATTGGTCTGGTCTTGGAGGAACGTCTGTTTCTGCTCCTTTATGGGCTGGAATATTATCTTTAGCAATACAATTAAGATTGAATAATAATAAAAAACCATTTGCAACTGGGGATATGTCTCTTCAAAATTATTTATACAAAATAATTTTGCCAAATGAAGAAAAATATAAAAGTTGTTTTAATGATATTATTTATGGAGGAACTTATGGGTCTTCAACTGTATCAAATAGTAAATTGAGTTTTTTTACAACTACTTCGGGATTTGATATACCAACAGGATTAGGAAGTCCAAATATTACAAATTTATGTAACGAATTATTATCTTTATAATTTATAGATATTCGTAGTTTATAGGGATAACTGATCCTATTTCTTTTGTAAGTTTTAAATTTTTTATTTTTGTATAAATAATTTTAGATTTTTTCAATGCATTTTTATATTGAAAAAGCATATTGCCAATTTTTTTCAATGTACTTTTATCAACTTTATTTCCTTTGTTGTCTAAAATTATATGAGGTGAACTTATATCATCAAAATGAAACCATATGCTATCTGGATGAGATATTTTTATTATTTCATTATTTCCAAGTGCATTTTTTCCAATATAAATATCATATTCAATGTCATCTATTTCAATCTTTTCAATAATATATTTAGCCATTTTCTGAAATAATTTATTTTATTAATTAATATAATAAATAATAAATATGTCTTTTTATTATAATAGCAATTATGAGTATAATAAAAATATACCAAATTATCAATCGTGTTATTACTTAAATTTAAACGGATATACTGACAGTAACTTTGGCAAAGTACCATTTAACCCACCTTTGTCAAAAGCGATTACTTATCGAGATGTTTTTTATGCTCCTCCAAATTATAACACTTTGAATATGAACAGAAATATAAATAGTAATAATTTAAATTATGACTATAAATCTGTTAATAATGCATATAAAGAATGTCAAGACTGTAATTATTCTATTAATAAAAAATGTTCAAATTATTCGAATCAATGTTTAAATTAATAAGAATATCTATTAAATTGTTGATCATTTACTAAAGTTCTTAATTTATCTTTGTCTGATTTTCTAAATCTAATCAAGTCCGCTCTATCTTCTATTGATGGTTGATAACCAGAATTTTCAAAACCTCCTTTTTCTAATATATTATCAAGTTTATAATCTCTTGAAGATAAATAAATATTATTAAAATCATCTATTTTTGTTACATTTGTAGTAAAGTTTGTTAACGGAGTGTTTCTATCGTATTTTAGTTCGTTGTCATGATCTATTCTTCTATATACTCTAGAATCTGATTTTTGAGATGTTACTTCAAATTGTGGATTTCTCATTTCTAAAACAGGTGTTGCTATTTCGTTCAAAAATGTATGAGATGGTTTAAATCCCGCGTCTTTTGAATATTGAATCATATTATCTTTTACACTTATTCTTCTATTTCTATCATTTAATTCGCTTAAATTTTTAGTAGAAATATCTAAAGAAGGGTTTGCATTTGCTTCTATATTATATACATCTTGAAGATATCTTGATGTATTCATATCTATATTATTCAAGTTTTGTGTGTTTTGTCTAGATTTATTCGCAAATGTATCATGAACAACAACATTATCTTGAAGATATCGTCCAGTATCCATGTCAATATTGTTTAAATTTTGAGTGTTTTGTCTAGATTTATTTGCGAATGTATCATAAACAACAACATTATCTTGAAGATATCGTCCAGTATCCATGTCAATATTATTTAAATTTTGAATATTTTGTCTGGATTTATTCGCAAATGTATCATGAACAACAATATTATCTTGAAGATATCTCCCAGTATCCATGTCAATATTGTTTAAATTTTGAGTATTTTGCCTAGATTTATTTGAAAAGGCTTCAGAATGTAAAACATCTTGAATATAATTTTGATCATTTATGTTAATTCCTTCCAAGTTATGAGATATATCTTTTGTAATTTTTGATTGCGCAAATACATTCATACTATTTTCATTTATTCCTTTTTGCATATCTGCATTTTCCATTGTATAAGATGAAATATAATTGCTATTAATTCCTGCATTTACATCAAGTGTAATATGTTTATCATTAATAGAATTTAACATTTTGAAGTTTTCTACAAGAGGTTTGTCTATTATTGCTGTTTTATTTGGTTGTACACAATATACGTTTAAAGCATCTTTTACAGCTCTATAATCATTTGGTTTTTGAATTGTTTTAGAAAAATCTACAAATCCGGGTGTTGATAAAGCACCAAACCAAGTTCTAGGAAGTCTTGATAGTGGAAGTAGATCTCTTTGTGTGTATACAGGAGGTCTAAATGCACCTCCTTCAAAAACTGGATAGGGAGCTCTTGCTTGTGTAAGGTTACTTATAGATGTTATATTTCCAGAAATTCCAGCATTATTTGATACGTTACTATAAGATACACTTACCATTGGATTTATACCTCTTGAATAAACACTAATTCCTTCATTTATTCTATCTCCACTATCATCTAATAATTGAGTGATATCAGTATTCTGTCCAACTTTATCAATTCTTCTTGTAGTTATAGATTTAGGCGGGTCTCTTAATATGTTTGTATTATTACCCCATTCTTCGACAGAAGGTAATGTAACATGTTCGGTTTTTGGGTACTGAATGCTCATAATTTATATAATTTATTATTATATAAATTTATAAATTAAAATAAATTTAGAATTGTAATAATATTAAAGTTTTAAATGTTTCTAAACACGCTGTTAAATTTCCAGAATCTGGATATTCATACAAATTTTTATTTTTATGTAAGAGAGAAACAATAAAATTTTTATAATTTTTATCTTTAAAATAATATTCTGTATGATCTTCATATCTTCTTAATAAAGAAACGTCGATACTTGTAAATCTTGGGTTATTTTTTGGAGAATAAGAATGTTTAATTATATTTGGATGAGATGTATTATTTAAAGTTCTAGTTTGAAAACTTTTCCAGTCTATATTTATTAGTGAAACTTTTTTTCCTATTGGATTTAAATCTCTATTACATATCGCTATCAAAAATCTTTGTTCCAGACCTGCTAATAAAGTTGCTATTTTACACATATACATGGATGCCGTCTGCGTATCTTGAACTTTTTCGAGAATAGGCGAATCAAAATACTCATCAATCAATTCGTACATATTTTTAATAGAAAAGTCTTGCGAGTCTATCATCGAATAAGATGACATTGATGACATTGATGACATTGATGACATTGATGACATTTTATTTTATATCTTTATATTCTTTATAATAAAATAAATGTTGATTATTATAATAATAATTGTGTTTATGTTATCTTTTTTTGTATTTTTAAAATCAAAAGAAGATTATACTGAAAATACGCAAAATGTAAAAAATGTAAGAAATGTAAGAAATGTAAGAAATATAGAAAAAAAGAATGATTCTACTTTTAATATCAATAATATCATAAAAGAAGTAGTAAGTGAAGATAAAAATAAAGATAAAAAACTTGGGTCTAAAACTTATTTATATGATTTTGTAGACGGAGAGCAACCGTTAAATGGTCTAGGGCCATCTTATGAGCAAAATTATAGAAGTACTTTGCCTAAAACAAATAATATGTTTGTAGTTCCTGATTTAAGCGTAGATTATGTAAATTTATTAAATACAAAAAATAATAGATATCATTAAATATTTTAAGATATAAAAAATATCTTAAAACTTATATAATTCTCGAGATTTCTTTAGCAATTTTAGTAATAGTTAATTCACTAAGTTTTACTTTTTTGATAAAGTCTTTAATATTAACATTATTAGATCCCTTTTTCTTACATAAAAAGTAATAAATAAGTGAACTTGTAACACTTTGCGGTCTTGATCTATTAATTACAGGACTTTTATTCTTTACTTTTTCATACATTTCTAAAACTCCTTGTTTGTCTTCTTCTGTTAATTCAAACTTCGAAGCACATTCTTCTATTAAATCTGTGAAATTTTGTTTAATTCTAACATGGCTATTTTTCGGCGCATTTAGACTTACATGTTTTAAACCTCTTAAAATAACCTTTCTGTCAAGCTTAAATATCTCACGAAGACTATCACATGTATAAGATTTTCCGTTTAGTTTTATTGAATGAAAAATACATCCAAATATAATCGCTTTTCGAGAGTTTCCTCTAAAAATTTTTCCTTTTGTTACTTGTGTGTATATATCATTTGCAGTGTTTACAATTTTTTCTGAAAATCCTAAATGTTCTACATCTTTAAATATACTTTTATCTTCTAATTTTCTAATATGACATCTATTTGGATCTGAGTTCTTTCTTGTATCATCACTTCCATAATATCTCCAATCTTTTTCGTATGACATTATTTTTGATACTTCTAGACCACAATCTTTACATAAAACTGTTCCCTGTTCGTTTACAAGATTTTCATGTTTACAGTTTTTTTTAGTTTCATCCTCATCTTTGTCTATATCATATTCATCTTCGTTTTCTTCTTCAATATCATCTAAAATGTCATCTCCTCCGTATTTTTCTTCAATCTCGTTAAAGATATCAAATGCAGTTTGATCTGACATTTTTAAATAACTAATAGTACTTAATTCTTAAATTTTAATCTTTTAAATTTCATTTTTAAGTTATTATAAGTTTGGCAAAACTTTTGATTGTTTCGATTCTGAATGAGATTGAGAAGATGACATTGAATATGATTGTGATTCTAATTGGGAGGATGAAGATGAAAAAGAAATATTATCATCTGAAATATTACTAGATTTATCTTTTAATAACATATCTATATTTATTTTCATTTTCTTTGGCGAAGAATTAACGTTTACTGGATTAAATCCAAAAGCTCCCTTCTTTTTTGTATTTTTTGTATTTTTTTTCTTGGGAAGGTTAGATTGATCAGCAGATGATTTTGACTCTTCTTCGTTTTTAGAAACTTGAGGGATAGAAGATACAGATGTGCAAAAATCTCTAAACTTCTTTATTTGTTCATCGCTTTTATTTAATTTTTCTTCTAAAGAAGTTTTTTGAAATATATATTTTGAATAATAATCACATTTTTCTTGTTTTGAAATTACTCTATTATCCTTAAGATTGCCATCAAGACTATTTAAATTATCAAATAGAAGATTTTTTAATAAAGAAATATCTTCTTCTTTTTTAACATCTGGTTTTCTGTATTTTCTAATATAATCTATAAAATCATCTGACAATCTCTTATTATTATAAGGATTTACAAAATCATTATTGTCTATTTGTTCAAATAAATTATGCAAATTAAAACAATAAACTTCTTTATTTTCGTCATCTTTGTAATAAATTATATCTTTTAAAAATGGAACTAATTCCATTTTAGCTTTATTTAATTTATCGATGTCATCAGATGTAAGAGTTTTAGAATTCTTTTTCAATTCATATTCTCTTTTAACTGTTTTATATTTATTATATTGTTCAACTCCTTTATATTCTACATTACAAGAGTGTACATCTAAAGGTTCAATTTCATCCAATAATATTGAAGTAAGTCCTGATCTTTCTTTAAAATCAAATTCTTTAGCTCTACTGTATTTTTCTTCTTTTTGTCGTAGTAATATATCTTTTTCGGCTTTATTTTTATAATATTGTTTTAAAATAACCGGAGCGTCGTCATAATATTTTGACATAAAAATATTTTTATCTTTTTCAGATTTAAACGATTTTAATTTTTCCCTCCCGTCAAGAATATAAGGATTTACATTTTTAGATAATGAATTAAGGTCATTTTTAAATAAAGTATATTCGGTAAGACTTTCAGATGATAAAGAAGCATGAGATATAGCCAATTTTTGCATAGTATTTAGTTCAAATAATTTAAGTTGGTTTACCACAAGGTCATTTAATTTTTGTATTGTGGACTCTTTATTTATAGGATTATTATAGATGTCATATAATATCTCTTTTAATGACAAATTTGATATTGAATTTGAGTCAAAATAATTATTTGAAAGTCTGTCATTAAAAAGTTTTGCGAAATTTTTCATATATTTTTCATCTACAAATATTACAATATTTCCAATTTTTTTAATATAATCTGATATTACAGAGTATTTATTTTCTTCGTATATATTAGTTTCTATAATTTTACTACTATCTCTATCGAAAAAGTTGCTTAATAAAGTTATAATTGTTTCTCTTAAAATTATTAAATCCTTATCGCTTAATTCTGAAAAAAGTGTATTTTTATTATATAATGGAAAATACTTGTCTAATTTATCATAGAGTTCTAACTGTTCTTTTTGTATTTCTTCTGGTGTTTTTGGTTTTATTGATACTTGTTCTTTATATTTTACATCTTTGTAATCTTTCTTTATTTTAGAATCTTTATCTCTTATTAAAGGTTTGTATGTAATATCATCAATTACCACATCTTGATATACTTTTTTTAGTGGTTTTTCCTCAACTTTTGGCTTAACTAAAACATCTTTTGACACTAATTTAAATCCATCAAGATTTGATATCTTTTCAATCTTTTTAAAAGATATCAAAGTATCAAGATCTCCATATAGATTTTTTAATGTTTTTCTTTCAGATTCTTGTTTTACATCTTTTACATCTTTTAAATCTTCTTCCTCTAAATTAAAACGATCTATTTGAGCAACGTTATATCTTTTTGATAATATTTCATCTTCAGATATTGTTAAAAGAGAAGACACTATAGTATCTCTCTCTTGGTTATAATGAGAAAGAATTTTTGAAAAGACATCTTTATACATTTTTACAGATTCGCTAATGTTTTTAGATGGCGTGACAGTTGGAATAATTTTTATTATTCCTGAAAAGAGTAAATTATTATTATCTTTTGATTCATCAAGTTTATCTATGCTTGATATAATATATTCATATATATCTTCTTCTCCAAATAAGTCATCTTGAATATAATTTAAAATATCTAAACGAAAAAGTTCATTTCTTTTCAGATCTTCAGTTTCAGATTGAGTCAATGGAACAGATTCCATTTTAACATTTACGATATCATAAGCATCTTTTAATTTTCCTTCTACAAGCTCTGCTCTCTTCTTTTCAAAATCAGAAGAAAATTGACGCGACAAATTTTGAATTATTTTTTTCTCTCTCTCATGTATTTTTTTGATATCATCAACTTTGTTAGATAAATTTGGTCTTTTCTCAATTATTTGAAGAATTTCTAAATTTGACGAAGTATCTATATAATCTAATTTGCTTAATCTATCATTTATAAATATTACCGCTTTTCTGGCTCTATCTAAATCTCCGTCATAATTATATATAACTCTTACGATTTCAATAAAATCATCATCATCTGGAATCTCTTTACTAAGTTTTACTATTCTACTTTCAAATAAATCGTTTTTTATTAATTTTTTGTCTTTTACAAGATCTTTTAAAAATTTACGTTTTAACGATTCCATCTTGTCATAATTTTTAATCATTTTTAAAATATCTTCAGATTCCTTCTTTCTCTCTGCTCGTTTTTGGATTATAACTTGTCCTGTTCCTTTTTGCGCTACTTTTGTTTTTTTAGTAACTTTTAATAAATCTTCAAGTTTAGACATTTTTATTTATAGAAACACTTTAAAATAAATAATTTTATAAATAATAAATATGAAAATATTAATTATTTTATTAATCTCTTTAATTATGATTTACATAATAATTTATTCATTAATTAAACCTTATTATATTTCAAGACAAAAGCCTTATCAAGAACCTACTCAAAAGCCTTATCAAGAACCTACTCAAAAGCCTTATCAAGAACCTACTCAAAAGCCTTATCAAGAACCTACTCAAAAGCCTTCCCAAGAACCTACTCAAAAGCCTTCCCAAGAACCTACACAAACACCTTCCCAAGAACCTACACAAACACCTTCCCAAGAACCTACTCAAACACCTTCCCAAGAACCTACGCAAACGCCTTCCCAAGAACCTACACAAAAGCCTTATCAAGAACCTACACAAACATTGTCTCCTGTTTGCAAATTAAGTTTATTTTCAAAATTTTCAAACTGTAAGCCCGTAAGCGCAATGGAAGAAGCTTGCTCTACTGTACTAGAAAAAGGACTAACATGTCCTGGTCCGAACATAGAAGGATCTCAATATTGTGTAAGAAGAGAATGTGATGTTAATTGTCAACTAAGCGACTGGATAAAAGGCCCTTGCGATCCAATCACAAAAAAACAAATATTAAAAAGAAACAAAATAGTAACAGAAAAAAGAAATGGAACATGCAAAGAACTCGATTACTATGGAAATGTAATCGAAAGTCCTCTTTTGAAAGAAGAATCTTGTAATCCAGAATGTTTATTTGGAGAATGGTCCAACTGGAGTGAATGTAAAGCTGATTATACAAATAAAACAAGTAGCAGATATAGGACAAGAACTAATTCTTGCAAACATGATTTAGATTATGAATATGATAGATATTGTCCAGTAGATTGTCTTATGTCAAATTGGGAAATAGAATCTTTGTGTAATAAAAAAACAGGGACAAAAAATAATAAATATAGAAAAATTATAAAACCTTCTCTTAATGGTGGTAATTGTCCTATAGATGGCGGAGAGGGCGCTGTTCAATATATTTTAGGAGAAGAATGTCCTATTGATTGTGTTTGGGGCGATTGGGAATGGCAATCTACTTCTGGTTCAGGATGTAATTGTAAAGATAATTTTATAAGAAAAAAAATAGTTGTTGAAAAAAATGGAGGAACCTGTTCAACTTTAGGTTATAACTCAACTGAAAGCGGATCTTGGTGGTCTCCCATAAATAAAACTTTTAATTTTAATGTTAATGGAAATACTTTTAATACATGTCAAGGATGTTGCAATCGTTATGATTTGAAAAAAGATAATTTTGGAAATCAAAAATGTTATGCGTTTTAATAAAAATATATATAATAAATAATAAATGAAAATTGTATTGATAATAACATTATTATTATTATTATTATCTATATCAAGCATATACATTTATAAAAAAAATAGTATATTTTCTGTTTTAGATAAGACATCTCAATCGCCAACCCAATCACCAACCCAATCACCGACTCAAGTACCAACTCGATCGCCAAC
>Ga0078894_10005205_pt1 | contig 10001 bp, 5 predicted proteins | sample LauGreSu1BDMLBSD_2_FD_67506 | JGI IMG/M metagenome (GOLD analysis project Ga0078894, IMG submission 67506) | Freshwater lake microbial communities from Lake Michigan, USA - Su13.BD.MLB.SD (version 4) (version 4) | ecosystem: Environmental > Aquatic > Freshwater > Lake | place: Lake Michigan, USA...
GCGATCCAGTGCTTGTCTTCTGTGATCTCGATACCTGTCCTGTATGCATCATAACTGGAGGATGCATAGTAGTCTACGTTCAGAGAAAGGATCTTTCTCGAACCTCCGCTACTGTCGACGATTGTGCTAGACGTCGCATGGGCAGGAGAGTTGTAGATTGCATCGTCTTTGACGATGGCTACTCTCGAGAACAGACCTGTCACTTCATTCGAGCCCGACACTTTCGAAGCTATCGTCGTGTCCTTGAACCACCTCGTGCGCCGGAGCTTGACCTGCTCCGAAGTGTTAAAGTAGTTGCTTTCGACGTCTATTATGAGGAAGTCTATATCCTCTTTCCTCTGGTCGTTAAGCGGCATCTCAGTACTTCTTCAACTTTCCAACAATCTGCTGTACAAGTAAACTATCTTCGATCACTTCTCTGTCGCCCAGGTAATTTCCGCTGTGTCTATACATGTGCTTGTGCCTCTCAAGCACATGGGACTCGACGACGAAGTTGGTGCCTTTGAAGAGCGTCTTGCTCGGGATGAGCTGTTCTATGAAGGTTGAGATTGACATGTCGAACCATCTGTAGAACTCTAGGAACTTCCTGAAGTCAGGTTTTCCTGACAGTCTGTTGAAGTACACGTCTCTAAGTCTCTCCAGGTCTGGATAATCTGGTGAGAACATCAATTCTGGACTTCCCAGCATATCGTTCATTAGATCAAAGTCGGAGAACATAGAGATGATGTCCTTATCAAGCGAGTCTACCATGGAAAACTCTATAGACAGACGCGTGTCGTCGCTGGGTTCTTCCTGCAGAAACAACGCGTTGCTGAGGTATGATGGGACGGGGACTGCCCACGGATCTTCGTCTAGAAGCTTATGATCCTGATAACTTCTGATTCTGATCTTCTCGTTGGTCGACGCCTCGTCGAACATAGGAGACATGTACGTGTAGTCGAATATGTCGCCTGTCAGGATCTTGGAACCTGTCAAGAAGCCACTGCCAGTTGTCTCAGAAGTATTCAAGCTAAAATCAACGAGTTTCAATATACCCGAATTGTCGGAATTTCTCTCGGGCTGCTTCTGTATCGTGTCTAGCCTCAGCTTCTCGAAAGAACCAGAAGTGTTTTTGACGAAGTTGTAGTTTGTGAAGGGATCCTCCACGCCGACGGACTTAGGATTCCTCGTGTGCTCCTTCCATTCATTGACGGTGATACCCTTCGACCAGAACCTCAAATTAGACGCCCAGCCGACGTATTCCGTGATTCGGGCCTCATCTACAACATTTAAGGCGTCGTTGAGGAACCTGTAACCTACCATCGAGTCTATCGCCTGGTTCTTGCCTATGCATATGAAACTTCCCGAGGAGTTGTAGTTGTTCGACACATTCTGTAGAACGTTGCCTTCCCCGGAAGGCTGCTCGTTGAAAAAAGACGACGTGTAATACATCTCGAGGCCATCAGATGTGTCGGACTTGCCGATCCTGAGGAAATAGGACGACGAGACCCTTGAACCAATTGCGTCATTCCTGAAGCATCCAAAAGAAACGTTCCATTTGTCACCGTCAAAAATGCCCGATCCGCTCAATGTCATGCTTATCTCGAGGACAGGGGAAGATGTGGACTGCCCCGGCCTGAAATATGCAATGACCTTGGCAGGTTCTGCTGGATACACTGCCTTCTGAGTCGCCACAATGTTTGCGATCAGTGCCGGGTCGGCTCCTGCTGCGCTGCCAGTCGTGATTAGGCGGAAGAGCGACTGATATCCAGAAGGCTCACTGATATTCTCGAGCGTCTGTGGCGGTACCTTGAATATGCCCTCAATTGTCCATGAACCTGATGTGAGGAGTCCGTCCGATGCGTCATTCGTGTCGGTGTTCTTTCCTGTCAAAGGATCTACAATGAAAGTTCCTATAGGCTCTGGGAAACCAGGCTCTACCCTCGAGGCGGATAGCGGCGGTGTCGTGACGAGAACGCTCGCTGTGAAAGGCAACATTGCACCTGATTCGAATCTCCGCTCTCTAGAAGCTGCAAGCTGTCTTGTCGTGGGCCCGCCATATTCTCTAATTCGCAGTGAGTTGTCTGGATCTATTCCTACAGATCGCAAGAACGACCTGATGCTGTGCTGCGTTCCCTTGGACTTGATTATGTCCTTCATGTTGACCAAGACACGTCTTGTCAGGATGGACTGAATACTCTTGAGTGGCGTCTCAATGTTCGTTAGGCCGTCTATGTTCTGACCTTCAGCAAACTGCTCGAGCGTAGAATTAATGAAGAACTTTGGCAGGTAGAAGCCGTATGACCTGATCATGTCTTCTAAGAAGTTGTCAGGTATTGTCTCGTTCAAGTCGTAGTCGACGGAACGCAATGTGACGAAAGCGTCGATATACGTCTTGAGCTCGTCGAAAAATTTAGCCCAGATGTAGAGGAACGAGAGAATGATCTGCACGGGGCCCTTCTCGCCTTGGCCTGGGATTCCGATTCCACCGAATGCCTCTCCTCCGCGACCTTCTATCTTATCGAATCCATCCTCAGCAGCTCCTTCGAGGAGGTAATGCTGAGGTATAAGTTTGAGTATGTTGTTTGGATTCGACCTGTCAAATTCTCTCGCCTCGGCAAGAAGTGCCACATTGAGATCTAGCACTTGCTGATAAGACGGAAACAGTATCTTTTTAAACTCTTTGCGCTCTTGAAAGATCACATTGTTCGGATCTTCTTCGGCGTCTATCCTGAGAGAGAAATCGTAATTCTGAATGTTTGCGTGGAGAGAGTTTCCCGAGCTGTCTAGGACTATCGAATCGACAGAAAAACCTTTTCCAAGAGAATAAGAACCCGACGGCTCGTTGAATCTGTAGTACAGCTTAAGCTCGGGAGTCGAGAAGACGCCCCTCGTTATCTGTATCTTCTGTTGTTTTTCGTCTCTCAGCGAGTGATACACTCTCAACTCGTCCATTGTTCCGCTGAGCGTCTGTGTCGGAGTCACTATGACACCCTGTGAATAGAAAGAACTGCCTGTTCCTATGAGGAAGTTGGCTTGATCGATGGTCATCTTTCCGAAATTAATCTTTGATTTGCTCTCAGCCTTCAGCTCCTCGTCGAGGTAGAACTGTAGTTTGTGTTCCCTCTCCGCTTTGTTCAATGTGAGACAGATATGATTGTATGAGCCTTTTCTCATGGTGTAAGACACAGAGTTTGTCGAAGAGCCAGAGGAGACCGTGAAGATACCTGTCGCAGAAGTAGTAGACATGGACGGCGATAGATGGAAAGTCAGACCGTCGTTAGGCGAAGAAATTTTCTGGTATATTACCTGCGTATCGTTTGCAATCTCTGGCAGATAGACGAGTGCTTCTATTGAGAGTGATGTGTCGGCGTCTGGATTCAGAACAGTCTGTCCAGTATTGTTCTTTGCAAGGTCTGGGTAGAGATTTCCTGACTTGTCCTTGACTGATATCCAAGTTCCTAACTCTGCTGCAAAGCTATTTGCAGGATCTTCGTTGACTTGCGTTCCTGAAAAATGAAGAGCCCCGGACCACATCGGGAAAGAATCGAGGATGTACTTCTCGAAACCCGTGAGGGTGTCCATATACTCTTCGACTTCCTTCTTAGAACCATCGAAAGGATAGCTGTTGACTATCTTGTTGAATGCTTCGTTGACTTTGACCTCTGCTGAGGAGAAGAAGCAGTGGTTCTCAAACTTAGACCAGTCGACGTTGAGTTGTTGCGTGCTCTTTAGCGGATAATCGAGAGGATCATACTTGAAAGAACCCGTGCTGTTATGACTTGAATCGGAGAGCTCGTAGTCGGCATAGGTCGCCTGTACGGATTTTGTGTCTCTGACAGCTGCTTTGATGTAAGAGGGCACATAAGGTGAGTTGGATCTGACAGTCATATCTACCCCTTCAGCTGTCTGCCGCTGTTATCTTGAATGGCGCTGATACGTTCTGGTATCTAGTCTTTGTGCCGTCATGGTGTACGAGTATGTCTATTGTGTAGGTCTTTCCTACTGCTAAACTGTCTACGTCAAGCTTGAAGAACATCCCCTCTGAGTCGCTCGAGACTCGAGTCGATTTCTTTAGGTCGTCAAACGGGACGACAATTTCATCTGTCACGACATTCCTCACCTGATAATACACATCTCTTAGGACGACACCAGACAAAGTCACGGGCAGTCTGGTCACTTTTATCAGAGGACTCGTGTTGTCGAATATGTTCACGCGCACTATCGGCTCTTCGTCTGTCCTGTAGGACTCCTTCGCATTCGAAACAGTCACCACATAGTTCTTCGTCCTCCGCGAAGACGTCTTGTTTGTTGGATAGAAGGTCAATGTTGAACCAGTCACATACGCGACGGTTTGATCCAACGACATCCAGACGGGAGTGAATTTTACCGAAGACGACGACAAGAGTTTCTGTTTTATCACTGCATCTGAAGACAGTACAGTCACGTCGGCTGCATAAGTCCCAGTCACGAAGCATTTCTCGTTCTTGCCTAGAGAATACTGCGATGCTGTAAAGATGAGGTTGTATGTGCCAGAGACAACGTCTGTCATGAGTTTTAGGTAAAGACTGTTACTTCCTATTATGGGTGTCAACAGAGAACCAGAAACTATGTTCGCGAGATCGCCGCCTGAGAAATTATAGAGATTGATCTGGTTTGGTTTATCGAACGTGAGGCTCTGCGTGTCGTCCTGAATCGAGTCGTCGAATCCCATGATGAGCTTGGGACGTTTCGTATCGTCGTATGCGTGTCTACTTGCGAATCTTTTTACGAAATATGTGAATGAGTCATCCTCCAACGAATTTTTGAAAGATATTCTGAAGCCGCTATCCGGTAATTCGTTGGTCATTGTAGCTGACACTATCTTCGTAACATCGACCTCGAGGTCTTCCACACCTGTCTTGAAGATCTGCGTCACCTCTGTGTTTGGGATCGAAAGTGAAGATGTGATATAGTCACCTGATCCCGTCGCGAAACAAGCTGCCGCACAGCCTGACATAAACCACGCAGAAGTCAGAGAAGATGACATCCAGTTGCATACATCTCTGTCAGAGTAGTAAGAAACGTCTTTCCCAATTCCCTCATCGAAAGATGCAGAAAGAGGAAAGACGCTTACAGTGAAGTTATTGGGTGTGGGTTGACCGCCGTAGACGTCTTTCAGAACAAGCTTGCAAAAGAAGCTGTCGTCGTCGATGTCTATCTTCTTCTGTTCGACTAGACTCTTTAGAGACGCGAGGTCGAAATGCATCAAGACGCGTGTCAACTCCTTGTTGGGCTCTAAATTCGGGTACGTGCCACTCGATGTGACGCCGTAGAGCTTGAAGAGATCAAGCGTGCCTGCATAGCCCACATTACTGCCAGTAACCCTGTTGCCTCTGATCACCTTGTTCGTGATATAGGCATCCTTGTCTGCCTCGTAGATTTTACGCATTTGACACCGCTTTGCCAACGATATTTATATCAGGGAACTTAACTTCGAATATCGCACCATCGGGCGGATAGATGATCTGGTTCTTTGTGTTCAACTTGACGTCGAATGTGATGGGCGAATACTGCCTGTTCTTCACTGTTCCGTAGATGTTGTTGAACTGTAAAGAGTTGACGGTTATGACTCCTGGTTTCGCAAAGAGGGTCGAGATCACGTCGTTTATTACGATAGGCTGTCCTATGTGGAAGTTCGATATGTCGAACTGTGCCTTGAGATCTCGAATTAGACTCTGAAGAAGCAAACTCTTGTTCATCGATGGGTCGACGAGAACCTGGAAATATATTTCTAAGTTGATGATTGCAGCGTCGAAGACATCGATAGCATCCGAAATCATTCTATAAGAATTGAGATAACGCTTCAGGTTAAGCTTGAGAGCATCGGGTGATGCTATCAACTGTTTATTGTTGTCTCTCGAGATGATGTAGAGGCGTGATGCAAGGGGATTGTCTGGATTCTTGTTGATAGTAGCTCTGAACACCCTGCCGAAATTGCTCGGCATCGTGTACACCCTCGCGAGGAGATCTTCCTTCGTTACGATTCTCTCTTGTGAGTTCTTGACGGACGGCATGAGCGCGAGGAGCTCGTCGGAGGTTGGAGGATTCTCTCCTCCTGATGCAGGCAGTGGATTCGATGCCTCTATCGTGCTCCTCACCTGTAGCTGCTGACCTGCAGTGGGATTTTCTGGGAAGAATATGTTGAGACTTGTGATGTTTTTTATCGTCTCAGCTGGGACGTTGTGGTTCAATCCGCCGCCATATCTGTAAGTAATAGATAGGGACGTATTGAAAGCTGCCACGCCCAGCGTCGCGGTCTGCAGCATCTTCTGTGGGTTCACTGGTACCCTAGAAAATGTCTGTGAAAACGGCAGCGGTATCGAAAACTCGGAGGGATCCGGTATTATATCGTCTTCAAGGTTGTCGGCTGTACCGCCACCGAATGTCAATGTGGTCTTCCTGTCAGATAATGATACGCTCTTGATGAATCTATAGGGTGCCGGAATAACTTTGAGGTTGTCCTTCACCAGGCCTGCTTCTGTCCCTGGATTTAGGACGTTTCTATAGACTACGTCGTGCGTGAGGCTGTCTACCTCATAGTAGATGTTTCCAAGGCTGTCCGCTACACGAAGTATCTGCGTCACATTGGACTGCGTCAACGTAATCTTCCTGAAAGGTTGAAACTCACCTATCGTGAACGTCTCTGTGACTTGGTTGCCTGAGCTGCACAGGCCCTGCTTCTTTAAGATCTTGGAGACAACGTTGCCGTTGACTCTTCTACCATTAAAGACCTGCACAGCCGGGTCCACAATTACTACTCCCGATTTCTCGTCAACCTTCCAGAAGTCGATGTCTTCTGTGAGTGTAAAAACTACGCCATTGTCTGCTTGAAGGCTCGTCAATGCTCTGATCGTTGGGATCAATTCAGCGTCTGGATCGAGTGAACCGTCGCTTGCAACCGGTACTTCTATGTAAAAATCGACGTAGGCCAAAGCTGCAGAAGCTCCTGCTATCGGTACACCTGCATTCCTCAAAGCACGCTCTATATTCTGAGTCTCGACGACAGTGTCACCATGGAGCTCACCGTATAAGTGGTCCATGTAGAAGGACATGTTGTCTCCGATGTATGCAGCCATGTCGAGGAAGAGTCCGCCGACCGAAGACTCCGAGAAGTCCTGGATCCTGTCGGGATAATACTGACGAGCATAGTCAAGAAGGACTGCTCTGAAGCCGTCGAAGTCTCGGGCGAGGTAATTCCTCTGTCTCACAGACTTTAGGGCTGTTTTATTGTTTTCGATTGCCATGTTTGCCTTCTCGATAAATAATGGACGTGTTCAGATAACGTATAGGACTATTTGCAGGCCTTTCAAAGGTGTTTCTAGTGCAGGAATCTTATATGTAATGTTTACCTGTATTATACCAATATTCCTGTTGTTCATTCTGTCAACACTAGAGCTGAAATCCTGGAGATCAACGAAGGGCATCCACGTCGCGACGGCAGTGCGTATTCTTTCAATAGCCTTCGAGTCGAAATCATCTTGCGACACGAATTCAGTCGTAAGAGGCTTCAGGTTGGCACCATATCTATAGACTCCGAGGCGCTCACCCCAGTTCGTCAGCAAGAGGTTTCTTAAGTTGTCTGCGAACTGATCCTCTAGGCTGTAGTTCATCACGAGGATTCCCTCAGTGCTTCCAATCTGCAGCGGAGTCTTTATTCCATACGGTGTGGGAGATGCTTTTACAGCATCGTCTTCTATGGCTTTTTGATCCTGCGTCTTTCCTGTGCTTTTGAAGCTATAGGTCGCCATGCGTCTAACTATTATCGCGACTTGTCTTGCGACTAAGGTGTTTGTTGTCCTTGACCTTCAGGCACTATTACTAAGGGAGGCGGCGGGATATTTTGATCTTCGAGCGTCTCGTCATTCGTTTCACCAATGGGCCCAATCTGTCCAGTGATTGGATCTATTGCATCCGTAGGTTGTTCTTTGGAGTTGAGCGGGTCGGAGCCAGGCTGTTTCCCGCCAGCAGCAGCGTTTGGATTTCCTGATATCAGCTTCCAAGAGTCGATCAAATACATGACAATTCTTCCGTCGCCCATAGCAAAGCCTCCATCTAATTTCGTCCCCATGTATCTGTCCAGAAGAGGAGCACCATTTGGAAGAGGTTTTGCCTGAATATACGAATCGACAAGACGGTACGTCTTTCTTGCAATTCCTGTGCACCTAAATCCAGTTTTTGGTGCAGGCACTATTGATTTGACGCCCTCGAACGTGACAAGACTCGACGTCGCACTTACTATAGAGCTCTTCCATGCAGATGCATTTTCTGCGCCTGTTCGATTGATATAGGTCGCTGTTCCTTCGTTGCTTATGTCTATGGCGCCGGCTTCGACAGTCGTAAGAGTCGTATTGCCTTCTTTGTAGTCCTCAGCGACTACGATCATATGCTCTCTTCCACCTGAAGCTGAACCGATTATTATGAGGTCTCCTGCTTTCAGAGAAGGGAGTCCTCGGCCCTTCATTAGACTCTTAGCTAACGCAGGGTTACAAAAAATTCCTGGCGCGACTGCTGCGTCCAAGGGAGGCATCAAAGCTCCTCTCATTCTAGCTATCTGTATGATGTCTGCGACTGCATTTCCCTTATAGACATCGTTGAACCAGTCGTAGTTTATTTTTGTCCCTCCAAACTCACCATTCGAAGGAAACCTCGATGCTTCTCCTTCAGGCCTGTCCTTGTAGTACGTCGGTATCCTGTTGCAATTAACCTTAGGATCCATGTAAAAAGTGGCGCCACCTGTAGCAAGCACAGTCCTTGCGAACATTCCGCATGATGAAGCAGCTTCACACTTTGCCTTCGCTACGCTGATGTTTTCAGACGCCTCCTTGGGAAGTACGAAGTATGCATATTTATCTGGGTTGTCACTCCAGTATGTACCTGCTGCATTAAAGCACAGCTTCATCATCCTTCGACGGGCGCTCGTCTCTGGGTCTTCTTCGTCTTTCTGTCCGAGTGGCTGTGAATAGCCCAACTCTTTCATTGTTAGACCTGTGATTCCTGCAGGAGCAGTACCAAGCGTCTTTGACAAAGCATGACAAAGTGACATCTCTGCCATCTTTCTCGCCAAAACCCTCTTTGATGCTAAGAGAACAGAATCGGGTGACACACCGTTCTTGTCGGGTGGAAGGGGTGCACCAAAGAGCTGAGAGTCTGTTATCAGCTTGCACACTTCACCTAACGCCCCGGGTATGTCTAGCGTGAAGAGCTTCAATGCCAGACTGGGTATTTTTACTATAAGTCCTGCCATGAAGTCTGGGAAGTTAAGGACCATCGACAGCTTGAAATTTAGAAGAGAAGGAATCTCAATTGAGGGTAAGCCTATACCAAGCTGAGGAAGCTCAGGTAGAGGTATATCGATTCCTGGTGGTAACTTTGGAATCGGGAGCTTGGCGAGCATACCGGGCAGTTCTGGTAGAGGTAGTTCTAGCTTAGCTGCAAGCATAGGCGGATTTGGTATCATGAACCCGATGAAGTCTCCCAGTCCTTCTAGCTGGAAATTCGCTCCGAGACTTGTAGCTAGTGCAACTGGGTCTGCAACAGGCAACATGTTGTACTCGGACGGATTGTCCATCGACCTTGCCAAGTCCCTGTAGTAGTCGAGTATGTTTTTATGGAAGTCAGGAAATATCTCTTTGTTCGGCAGGTCACGTCTGAGTCTTTCAGCCATCTCAGGACTGATAACAGGAAGAGGATCGCCGCAAGGGAAAGGAGGACTGCCACCTGTCAACTCCTTGATCACGTCCTCTATAAACTTTTCTTTTGCAGCTTCCGGGAATCCACTCGTCAGCTCAGACTTGCTTTTGTCTCCACCGTGCGGTATGAGTATTCCTGCATGCACCATGCAGCCATCGCCCGGCCCTGCTGTGTATGGATTGGGCATAAGTCTCTTACTTAATTAAAACTTTGTTTGCAAACTTAGCTTGACCTGCTGCCAATGCAGGTGTATTGTCACCATCTCCTGCAACAGCACCAGCAAAGAATCC
>Ga0078894_10005206_pt1 | contig 9999 bp, 9 predicted proteins | sample LauGreSu1BDMLBSD_2_FD_67506 | JGI IMG/M metagenome (GOLD analysis project Ga0078894, IMG submission 67506) | Freshwater lake microbial communities from Lake Michigan, USA - Su13.BD.MLB.SD (version 4) (version 4) | ecosystem: Environmental > Aquatic > Freshwater > Lake | place: Lake Michigan, USA...
CAGGGACGCAGCAATTATTTACAGCTGCCCAATCGTCCAGCCGAAGGTGATATTTTATTCATGCCTCTAACCAACAGTTACTTTGAAGTTAAAAAGGTAGAGACACACGATCCATTCTATCAACTAGGCAAGTTATATGTCTACAAACTACGCTGTGAATTGTTCCAGTATAGTTCAGAAGAATTTAATACTGGCAACCCCGATGTTGATAAGATCGAAGATTCCAGCATGGACATGCAGAATTTTGATCTTCTGCTAGAAACCGGTGACGCACTATTACTAGACTCGACTTTATATGGCGATGCCAGCAAACTGTTGAATGAAGACTTTGATGTCACAGAAAATGATCCACAGGCAGACAATGCAGAATTTAATCGATTGGCAGCCATCGACATTCTGGATTTCACAGAAATTAACCCATTTGGTGAAGTGGCGGTACGATAATGTTTGACGGAAAAACCTTTTATCACCAGACAACACGCCGAGCAATCATTGCCTTTGGTGTAATGTTCAACAATCTGGAAGTGCGCCGCCGCGATGCCGCAGGCAATGTTATTCAGTCGCTGCGTGTGCCCTTGGCCTATGCAGCAAAAAATAAAATGCTGGCGCGTATTCAGGCTCTGCCCAATGCCGATGAAGCCAGGAAGCAGGTTATCTTACCGCGCATGAGCTTTGAGGTCATTTCATTTGAGTATGACGGTGCCCGTAAGATTAATAATATGAACAGCTATGCCAATGTCACCAGTCAGACATCGGCCAATCGTGTCTATGGTCCAACGCCATATAATTTGACCGTCAATCTATATGCCTATGCCAAGAATCAGGACGATGGCCTGCAAATCTTTGAACAAATTGTTCCAGCCTTTAATCCCGACTTCAACGTAACTGTAAACTACATTCCTGAACTGGGCATCAAGCACGACTTGCCCATCATTCTAAATTCAGTGACATTTCAAGACGATTTTGAAGGTGACTTAGAAGGCAGACGCACCATCATCTGGACCTATACATTTACATTAAAACTATACTATTATGGGCCAACCGAATCACAGGGTATTATTCGCAAGGCCATTGCCAATGTATTCAATGATCCAAATCTTGATCAACAAATTGATAAATACGACGTAACTACCGATCCAACGGATGCTTTGCCCAGTGACACGTTTGATTATGTACAGGATAATGGGCTCTAATTTAACAGGATTACTAAATGTCTTATCAGTCGATTAATTTAGGAACACCAAACAACAATGACGGCGACAGCTTGTATGCTGGCGGCGCCAAAATCAATGCTAACTTTACTGAAGTGTACAATGCCCTGGCAGGTTCTACCTCGGATACTATTCTTATTCAGTTAGAAACAGCCAGCCAGGTAACAGGCAATACCTTGCTGTACAGTGGTGTTGAAGAAAAGTTTATCAGTGTTAGCTCAACAAGTTTAAGAACACTGGGTGCAGATGGCGCAACGCTGTTATATGTAACCAATGACTCTGGACAAGCCGGTGTCAACAACGAATTAACCGGACCACCCAACAGTATTAACGCCATCATCAACGGTCGCAGAATGTGGACATTCCGGGGTAGAAATACCAGTGTGACAACATCCACACGCGGTGAATGGCACATTGGCATGGGCCTGACCAATGTTACCAGTGTTAGTGTTTATACCACTGGTTTGACAGTTCGCGGACTGTATGGTTTAGAAGTCTATGTTGCCGCAGCCGAAGATACAGCAACCTATACCCAGTTACTATCATCATCCAGCAATGGTATTAGATTATACAACTCTCCAGTGCTGGATGTTGCGTCAGGTGCTACCAAAGCAATTTCCGACAGCAGTAACGCTATTGCACACACGGGTTTTGTCAAGTTGTTTACCGAACGATATGCATCCAGCTCATTTAGCATTACAGTAAACAACGGTCTGGTGGGTGGTGGTAATGCCACCGAGGCAAGCAGAAATCTGGGCATTGATCCACGCTATTATCCACATCTATGTCAGGGTTTCCTATACAGCTACAACTCAGTTGCCACAGCACTGTCGGTAACTCCGGGTTCATGCACTCATTACAGTTATGGAACGGCCGATGTTGCCAATATCAGCACAACCAGTATCCTGGCATTGATTGCCAACACCAGCACCATGACCAAGACCTGGGCCACTGGTTGGACAGTTGCAGGAAGCAATGCTGTTCTGGACGCAACAATTACGGCCGACACCTGGTATTATATCTACCTGATTGCTCATAATACATCGGGTGCTCCAGACTTTGTAGTGTCGGGTCAAAAGACAGTCAACGGTGCCATTAGTGCATTGGGATCAGCCACGGGCGAATGGTCCATTGTTCGTCGTCTAGGTTGCGTAAGAACCGATAGTTCTGGTACACCGGTTCCATTGCCATTTACGGTCAACAAGGTAGCCGATTCAACAATCTTCTATAGCTGGGGCAAATTAGCAGCCACGGGTGCAATTAACCCAGCTACTGCTGCACACAGTGCCTATCGCAGAACCATTATTACAACTGCACAGGTAACTCCACTTAATACAAGTACTGCGGCAACAGCGACCGCAGAAAGTTTTTACAGCAGCAACCTAACCTTTGTTCCACCAATTCCTGGTATTACTGCCAAGTTAAATGTTGTCTGGAATCCGGCATTCACAACACAAAATCCTGCGTTATATTTGTATGGCTATGGCATGCATCACAGCAGTATTACTACAAATATTCAGGGCGCGCCCATGGAAATTGTCAGCCGTGGACCAGTTACAGGCCTGACCAGCAATACCACAGTTATGCTGCCCATGAGTCCCGAGCGCGAAGTATTAACTGAAACCAACCTGGCCAACACGGCAATCTTCCCCACAACTGGTCAGACTCTGCGTTTCTTGTTTACCAATGCAGTTGTTGCAAACACCATTGCTCCAGCAGCACAAACCTATGTGGCTTTTGATACTCTGGGATTCAATGTTACAAGATAAACACGCATTTAGCGCATTAGACAACAAGTTTGGTACAGCATCCACGCCGGCTGTTGTACCAGCGGCGGCATCGGTTGCACCGGCCGAAGTTCAAGACGATTTTGAAAAGGCTAGATCAACTCTGCGCTCATTGCTAGACAAGGGTGAACAAGCTCTTGACGGAATGATGGATGTTGCCCGACAAAGCGACCATCCCCGAGCCTTTGAGGTTACCGGTCAATTAATTAAAACTGTGGCTGATACTGCCAAGGATCTGCTAGCACTACAAAAGGCTAAAAAAGAATTGCAGACACCGGAAGAAGTTAAACAACAACAAATTGGTACACAGAATAACATTGTATTCGCTGGCAGCACAAACGAATTGATTAAAGCACTGCGTAACAAAAGCGATAAGGTGATAGATGTTCAGTCGTCAGAACAAACCAAGCTATAACGGTAATAATCGATTAAAGCAACTGGGTTTTGCCATTGATTATGAACCCTGGCAATTAGAAGAAATTGTCAAGTGCATCGACGACCCCATTTACTTTATTGAGAACTACTGCAAGATTGTGAGTCTGGACCATGGTCTGGTTCCGTTCAAGTTATATGATTGTCAGAAGAATAAAGTCAACGTCATTCTGAATAACCGCAAAGTTATTCTCATGGAAGGACGTCAACAGGGCAAGACCATTACATCGGCAGCCTGCATACTTTACTACACCCTATTCCAAGACAACAAGACAGTTGCCATACTAGCCAACAAGGCAGCAGCGGCTCGAGAAGTCATGAGTCGTTATCAGGGCATGTATGAGAATCTGCCACTGTGGTTACAGCAGGGTGTCCGAGAATGGAACAAGGGTAGCATAGAATTGGAAAATGGTAGTAAGGTATTTACTGCAGCTACCGCAGCCTCGGGTATTCGTGGTAAGTCCGTGAACTGGTTGTATATCGACGAAGCCGCAATCATACCCAACAACATAGCCGAAGAGTTCTTCACAGCTACCTATCCGACCATCATGGCCGGTGAGACAACCAAGGTGCTGATGTCAAGCACGCCCCTGGGCTACAATCACTTCTGGAAGTTCTGGAATGATGCCGAACAGGGACTCAACGATTTTGTCAATCTGTTCATACCCTATACTGCCATTCCTGGTCGTGATGAAAAATGGGCAGCAGAACAGCGAGCCGTGCTGGGCGATGTTAAATTTACACAGGAGGTTTTGTGTAACTTTCTGGGTTCCAGCTATACCCTGTTGGATGCCGACACTCTGGGTAAAATGTCAGCTAGAAGACCAATCTACACCAAAGATCATTTGGATGTCTTGGAAGAACCAGGTCGTGCCATCATGGGCGACGATGGCAAGGTCAAGACGCCAGCCAATGCCTATGTTATTGTGGTTGACACAAGTCGTGGCGTAGGCGGTGACTATTCAGCCTTTGTTGTCATAGATATTACTTCAAGCCCCTACAAGGTGGTGGCCAAGTATCGTGACAACCGAGTAACGCCTTTGTTATATCCCAGTATTATTCACACAGTAGCAAGAAACTACAATAACGCACACATTCTTGTTGAAATCAACGATAATGGTCAGCAGATTGCCGACATTTTATATCACGAGCTAGAGTATGAAAACATGCTTTGGATCAATCGTGATGGTACCAAAGGTCAGGTTGTCAGCGGTGGCTTTGCTGGACGCACAGTCCAGTGTGGTGTTCGCACCGATAAAAAGGTCAAACGCATTGGCTGCAGTCAGTTAAAAACTCTGGTCGAAGGTCAGCGTCTGCTGGTCTGGGACAAGGACATTATCAGTGAATTTTCAACATTCGTTGAGGTTAAAGATAGCTATGCCGCGGACGAAGGATATCATGACGATTTGGTCATGCCCCTGGTTCTGTTTGGTTGGCTGACTACTAACCCGTATTTCCGTGATTTGACGAATCTGAACCTTCGTGAAACAATGTATGAAAATCAAATTCGTCAAATTGAAGATGAACTCACTCCCTTTGGCTTTATTGACGATGGGCGTGAATCAGAAAAACCCGAACAATTTGTCATGGACGGTGATTTATGGACAGTATCCAACCCCAGGGATAGCTGGCTCTAAATAAAGGATCTTATAAATAAATGGATAACAAAATCTGATCCATCCGTTTTTTGAATGGTTTAATATACAAGGAGACCACCATGCCTTTCCAAGTTTCGCCTAACGTACTGGTCCAAGAGCGTGACGTTAGCCTATTCGTACCTCAGGTTTCTACAACCGCCGGTGCGTTCGTTGGCAACTTCAGCTGGGGACCATGTGAGGAATTCACCACATTAGATAGTGAAAAAGCACTTTATAATCAATTCGGTAAGCCCGACAACACCAATTATACTTTCTGGTTTACTGCAGCTAACTTTTTGTCCTATGGCAACAATCTGCAGGTTAATCGTATTGCCGATTCATCGGCACGCAATGCGGTTGCAGCAGGTACTGCGGTTTTAATCAAGAACGACACTCACTACGAAGGTGGTCCTGGTTATACAGCACCAACCCTGACTGGAACTGAATATGTTGCTCGTTACCCAGGCACAGTTGGCAATAGCCTAAAAATCAGCGCCTGCGACTACAACAGCTATCAATTCGCAGTTAGCCTGGCAACAACTGCTGACCTATACACAACTGGTGCCGGTGTTGCTGCATTGACTCGTCCAGCACCCAAAGGTAGCTGGTTAGAAGTTACAACAGCCGGCGGTACCTATCGCTTCCAATTGACAGCCGATGCTGCCAGCGGAGCAACCACAGTTGCATTCACCAATACCACCGGTGTTACACCCAGCACAACCAGCAGCACAATGTTGTGGGAGTTCTGGCAAAATGTTGAACGCCGTCCAAGCAACACTAAATTTGCCCTGGATAAGACAGGTCAACCAAGCAATACTGCAACAATCTATGACGAAATTCATGTTGTAGTTGTAGACGAAGACGGTGTTGTTTCTGGTGTAGCCGGTACAATTCTAGAAATCCATCAGGGTCTGAGCAAGGCAACCGATGCCAAAGACACCGACGGTACAAGTCTGTACTACCCAACCTATATCAATCTATCAAGTCAATGGATTCGCTGGGGCACTCATAACAGCTATGAAGTTAGCTCTGCAGGTTTCACAGTAGGCATGGGCAACGTTGTTCCAACCTCAGGCGGCTTTAAGAAATGGAGCCAGGCACACAGCAACAGTTTCAGCGGCGGTGTTGATGTTACACCAACCGATGGTTTGCTGCAATCCGAATATGCTAAACTAGCACAAACTGAAACCTATGACGTTAGCCTGATCCCAGTTGTTGGCGTAACCGCAGACAATTCAACAGCTCGTTATGTCACACAAAACATTGCAGAAGTTCGCCGTGACTGTGTTGTATTTACCAGCCCAACAAGCAAAGACCTGATTACCGCAACCGCAGTTGTCAATGATCGTAACTCAAACTTCAATATCGACAGCAGCTATGCAGTAATGGACAGCGGTTGGAAATATCAATATGACCGTTACAACGATGTTTATCGTTGGTTGCCACTGGCCGGTGATATTGCAGGTTGCGCAGTTCGCACAGACTCACAGGCAGAGCCATGGTATAGCCCAGGTGGTTATGGCCGCGGTCAGATCAAGAACATTGTTAAATTGAGCTGGAACCCAACCAAGACCGATCGTGACAATCTATATCGCAGTCAGGTCAATCCAGTTATGTCACAGCCTGGCGCTGGCACCTTATTGTTCGGCGACAAGACCTGTACACAACGTCCAAGTGCATTCGATCGTATCAATGTACGCCGTCTGTTTATTGTTCTAGAAAAAGCTATCTCAACAGCTGCCAAATTCCAGTTGTTCGAGTTCAACGATGCATTCACTCGTGCACAGTTCAATAGTTTGGTAGAGCCATTCCTACGCGATGTTCAAGGCCGCCGTGGTATCATTGATTTCCAAGTTGTTTGTGACGATACAAACAACACAGGCGACGTTATCGACCGCAACGAATTCGTTGCTGACATTTACATCAAACCAAACAAGAGCATCAATTTCATTACACTGAACTTTGTTGCTACTAGAACTGGTGTAAGTTTCGAAGAAGTCGGCGCTTAATCAAATAAATAGGAGAAAACAAAATGGCCGAAAGATCAATTTTTAGAGTGGATGATTTCAAAGCAGCAATGACTGGTGGTGGTGCTCGCGCCAACCAGTTCTTTGTTACTTTAAGTTTCCCCACCTATGTTCCTACAGGTAACCCTGCAGCCCTACAGGCTTCGTTTTTGTGTAGTGCCACATCGCTACCTGGAAGCGTAGTAAATCCAACCATCGTACAATATCGTGGTCGTGAAGTTAAATTTGCCGGTGAGCGTACTTTCGCTCCCTGGACAGTTACAATCATGAACGATGTTAGCTTCAACATTCGCAACTCCCTGGAGTCGTGGATGGCAGGCATGAACGGCCTGGGAGACAACACCGGTGTTACACAACCTTCTCAGTATCAAAGAAACATCTTTGTAACTCAGTTGGATCGTAACAACAATCCATTGAAGGTATACGAACTAAAGAGTGCATTCCCAGTTGACCTATCAGAAATTGCTCTGAGTTATGGTGACAATGATACCATTGAAACCTTTACCTGCTCTTTCCAATATCAACACTTTGAAACCAAGTTTGATACTGCGCTAAGTATTGGCAACGTGGTAAATAATACCATTGGCCGTGGTCGTAGCATCCTTGGTATCTAATTAACTCATAGATTATAACATGGCTGATTTTTCATTATTTGGTTATACTTTACAGAAAAAGATCAAAGAAGCTCCTAAACAGAGCTTCGCGATCCCACAGGATGACGACGGAGCCGCGGCTATCAACGCCAGCGGCTTTTTTGGCACCTTCATTGATATTGACGTTATTGCAAAAAACGAAAATGATTTAATCAGTCGTTATCGTGACGCTGCCATGTATCCTGATGCAGATAGTGCCATCGAAGACATTGTCAACGAAGCCGTGGCTGCACAAGACGACGAAGCAGTTGTTAAGTTAGATCTGGAAAAGGTTGAGCTTAGCAAGTCAGTTAAAAATCTCATGGACGAAGAATTTAACAATGTTCTAAAACTATTGGATTTTAACAGCAAGAGTCACGATATTTTTAAACGTTGGTACATTGATGGCAGAATTTACTATCACAAGATTGTAAATGCATCAAATGTCAAACAAGGTATTCAGGAATTGCGTTATGTTGATCCCCGCAAAATTAAAAAGGTGCGCAAGATCAACAAACAGAAAGACGTAAAGACCGGTGTTGAGTTTATCACTGACATTGAAGAGTTCTTTATCTTCAATGAAAAGGGCCTGATCAGTACCATACCAGTTACTGCCAATCAAAGCCAGGGTTTAAAAATATCTCCAGATAGCATTGCCTATTGTACCAGTGGATTGTTGGACCTGGACAAGAACATGGTTCTAAGCTATCTACAAAAGTCGGTCAAAGTCATTAACCAGTTAAAAATGGTTGAAGACAGTCTGGTTATTTACCGCATGACACGCGCGCCCGAGCGCAGAATTTTCTACATCGACGTTGGTAATCTGCCCAAGGCCAAGGCCGAGCAGTATGTCAAGTCTATCATGAATCAGTATCGTAACAAAGTAACCTACGATGCCAGCACCGGTGAAATACGAGACGAAAAGAAGACCATGAGCATGTTGGAAGATTTCTGGATGCCACGTCGTGAAGGCGGTAAAGGCACGGAAATTACCACGCTAGAGGGTGGACAAAATCTGGGACAGATCGACGACATCAACTACTTCCAGAACAAACTATATCAATCGTTGAACGTGCCACTGAGCCGCATGAAGCCAGAGACAGGCATGAACTTTGGTCGTCAGGCAGAAATTACCAGAGACGAACTAAAGTTCAGCAAATTTATTAGCCGTCTACGCAAAAAATTCACAGAACTATTTGATGATCTATTAAAGACTCAGTTGGTTCTCAAAGGTGTAATGAGTGCCGAAGACTTCGATAAAATTAAAGAAGACATCTACTACGAATTTACACAGGACAGTTATATTACCGAAGCCAAGGAAAGCGAAATTCTTCGCAATCGTTTAGATTTGCTGAACAGCATCAACAACTATGTTGGAACCTATTTTAGCCGTGAATTTGTTTTTGATAAAATTCTGCATCTGACCGAAGAAGAAGTTGAAGAAATGAAGGCTGACATAGCCAATGACACCGAACTACAGCAACAAATGGCTGCACAACAGGCTGGTCCTGGCGCCGAACAGGCCGCGGCCATGAGTCGAGAGGTATCTCAGCAATCTCCGGCTCCGTATAATCCTGACAACCCTATGATTGAAATGGTTTTACCAGCGATAAATAACATCATGGAACTTAGAAAGGCTAAACTATGAACGAACTAATCAAACAGATGCTGGACAATATTGAGAGCGACAACCATGCTGCTGCTCAAGAAGATTTCAATTCTATTATCAGCGTTAAATTAACCGACGTGCTGGATCAGCGCAAACAAGATATCGCACGACAACTAGGAGCACGTGATGCCGACGTTCAAGCAAATTCGTGAAGCAACCAAGGTAAACCCCTATGCCGTGGGCATGGCGGTAGCCAAGAAAAAAGCTGGCTATGGTCCAGGAGTTGCCAAAGACTTGCCTAAAGCAGTTATCACCAAGGGTCACGATATCGCAAAAAAGATTAAAGCCAACGAGAGCTTTGATCATCTTCTAGAAGACGGAGAAGAATAATGGCCGTACAGAAAAACATCATTAAAAATGACAACATGAAGGCTGTGGTGCATCTCTGGGGAGATGCCGGAGACAGCAGCACCATAGTACTCAATGATCTGATGAACAGTCATCAGACCAGCAGCACCAGCGTTACCCTGACTGCCGACATTGCCTATGCCTATTGCAATGCCAGCGATGCCACTACTAGTGCCATCATGATCTATCGTGGCAGTAACAGCAGCGGTATCAAAGCTCTGGAAATGCATGGTGTCAGCGAATATCCAAGTGCTGT
>Ga0078894_10005208_pt1 | contig 9998 bp, 6 predicted proteins | sample LauGreSu1BDMLBSD_2_FD_67506 | JGI IMG/M metagenome (GOLD analysis project Ga0078894, IMG submission 67506) | Freshwater lake microbial communities from Lake Michigan, USA - Su13.BD.MLB.SD (version 4) (version 4) | ecosystem: Environmental > Aquatic > Freshwater > Lake | place: Lake Michigan, USA...
TGATATAGTGTCGTGATCACCTCTCATTCCCGCACCAATTGGGTGCAGATGGGGCGCAGTTCGGGGAGCTCACTATGACACCGTCGTCGTCTCTATCCATTGCCGATGCCAATGCCGTTGCCGGCCGCCTGAGAGAAAGCGTTGCCAAGGCCGTGTTTGGGCAAGAGGCGTTGATTACCGAGGCGCTTTGCTGCCTTTTGGCCGGTGGTCACATCCTCATGACGGGTGCCCCAGGTCTCGCTAAGACGACTTTGGTCCGCGTGTTTGCCCGTCACCTCGGGGTGGGTTTTGCGCGTATTCAGTTTACACCGGATCTGCTACCAGCAGATATCGTCGGGGCTGAGATCCTTAATCTCGACTCGGCCACCGGTCAGCGGCAGTTTAGTTTTGCCAAAGGTCCCGTGTTTACAAATCTGCTCCTAGCTGACGAGATTAATCGCGCATCTCCGCGTACTCAGTCGGCCTTGCTCGAAGCCATGCAGGAGCGCTGTGTGACGGTTGCTGGGACGCAGCATCTTCTGCCCCAACCATTTATGGTGTTTGCGACTCAAAACCCGTTTGAGGCAGAGGGCACCTTCCCGTTGCCAGAGGCGCAGCTGGACCGGTTTTTGCTGCACACGCTCGTTGCCTATCCGGATGCCGACAGCGAGAGCCGCATACTGGCCGAGCACGCCGCCAACCAGCTGGTGGGTGAACAGCATGGTCCTCAAAGCGCTAAGTTCGAGCAAACGACGCAGGAGGAGGTGGCTGGACTGATCGCCGCCGTGCGTAAGGTGCACGTTGACGAGGCCGTGATGATTGGCATTAGGGACCTGGTGCGTGCTACCCGTCCTGAGGATCAGCTGTGTCCGGAGGAGTTTCGGCGATTGATTTGGTACGGTGCCGGTCCGCGTGCTGGGATCAGCTTAATTTCTGTCACGAGAGCGCTCGCACTGATGGAGGGTCAGGATGCCGTCAGATGGGAACACGTGCGGCGCTTGGCTGCGCCTGCCTTGCGTCACAGGATGTGTTTGACCTCTCAGGGTAGCCGCGAGGATATGACGGCAGATCGAGTGATTGGAGCTCTTCTTGAAAGATGTGAGCAGCAGCATAAGAACCTAGCCCGTGGCTTAAAGAGTTCATAAATGAGTGATCATGACCTCAGCGAAGTCTCTACCTTGGCATCGCTGCAGCCGATGAACTCGCGCGAGCTCCATTACCGCGACTATAAGAATCGCCTGAGGCTTCAGGGCAGTCAGTTCATGACGCTGAAGCGGCCCAGTCGTATGATCGAGTCCAGTCGAGACTATATCCCAGGCGATCCCGTTGCCTTGATTGATTGGCGGGTATATGCGCGGACCGATCGTCTCATCATCAGAGAAGTGCGCGATGAGTCTTCCTCGCAGGTGCGGATCGGTGTCGATCTCTCGTCAACCATGTGGTGGCCTGATGCTGAGGTAAACCGTAGTCAGTTGCCCACCAAGGCTGAGATAGCGATGCGTATAGCCTTGCACCTCAGCTATGCTCACTTGCGTATGGGCGATCAAGTCGAGCTCCTTTGGGTCGTCGATGATAACGATAAGTTGCCGCCATTTCGTTTGCGTCCGCGGCGACCTGCCGTAATTCAGAGTCAATTTAGCCAATTGGAAGCCGGTGGTTTTAAATTAGACGACTGGTTTAAGGTGGAGCGCTCATCCTACCCAGAGTCGCAGGTTGATGTGGCTTTTTGGCTGGGAGATGGTCTAGGCGTAGCTGATAGCAAGGGGTTTCTAAGTCGTGGAGCTAGGTCGTTTTTCTGGCACACCCTTAGTTCCATGGAACTCAGTACAAGCTGGCTAGATGATCAGAACTCTTACTTTGATAAATCCGTTGCCGCCAAAGAATACAGGGGCTCGGTGCTAAAGCAGCGTGATCAGTATCTCACTCAGGTTAAGGAATGGTGCCAATCTCTAGCTGAGTCCCAGCATGACCTAGGTGGTGCTTATGAAACGGTCAGCGACTTAACACCGATTGGATCTTATCAGACTGTATTAACCGATTTTTTTAAGGCGACCAAGCGACTATGAGCTTTGGCAGCATGGTTTTGATGCCCACCACTGCGACGATTGGCGTGGCTGCACTGTCGCTGCTTGGTGTCGCGATTTGGTGGCTTAGACGTAAGCGGCAGCGGCGGATCTGGCTCCCGACTATGCGGATCATGCGTATCGAGCCCCGTATATTGCCGCGGTTGGTGATGAGGATTCCGCCGCTCGTCGCCTTTCTTTGCTTTCTGGTTTCAGCGCTCGCATTGGTTCTCCATTCACTCAGACCGAGTAGCGAAGTCTTTACTCCATTTGAGCCAAATCAGACGCGCATCCATATATTTTGTGACCTAAGTCCATCGGTGGCAGCTCAGGTGACACTTGATGAGTATGCGAGCCAGGTGACGGCGATTTATGAAGCCGTGCAAAACCTGGGTCGTGTAACCCTGTCGACATCTAATGCTGCGACGATTCATCATCCCGAGAACGCTGCGGCTGTCGGGCAATTGATACGAGGAATCGGTTTCCAGCGGGCTGGCATTAGACTTGGATCGGCGATTAAGCAGCTGGTGAATGGCGGCCTCGAGGCTAACCGACTCGTGGTGGTCTCTGACCGCGATCAGCACTCATGGACTGATTTCAACTGGCGCTATTTAAGTGACGAGATGGAGGTCATCTTCTACGACCTTCAGAAGACCAAAGAGTCAGTCGCAAATTTCTTCATAAATGATGCGCGATTTTTATCGTCGCCGGCAGCGGTCACTCAGGACTGGGATGTGGAGATTATTCGTCGCAGTGGGGATGAGGCCGCCCAGGGGCGCCTGACGGCTACCTTTATGGGGCAGGAGTTGACGGCGGTGCCATGGCAGTTTGCAGCTGGTAAGCAGCGCCTGAGCGTGCGTCTTACCTGGCCCGCTGCAGCACTTGCTGAGGTTGATAGGTCATCTAGTCGAGACGTCCCTTTAGTGTTCCGCCTAGAACCTGAGGGACAAGATGCTACTTCGGCTGATAATGCTTTTCGTAGCGAGATAAGGGGTCTAAAGCAGGATGCTTTAGTTATCAGCGAAAGTGGTGGCGAGCGCTCCCTAGAGGATTCTGCCGAGGAACTCTCGGTATCGCTAGCCATCCAGGGATTTAGAGTTAGGCGCTATGACTATCTTGGCGACAATGGCACAGAAATAGCAGACTACCCCTTGGTAGTGGCAATTGGTGGGCATGGCAGCGATAATTTTTGTCCTGTCAGCCTTGCGCCAGCAAACTTAAGCAAGAAGGCTCGACGCAGTGGTGGCGATTCTAAGAAGAATGGTCCACGAACTTTACCAAAGGTATGGTTAGCACCTTCGCGTCTAGACGCGGATTTTAGGATGCTTTGTGCCTGCTTTTTAAAGCTGCAGATGCCTAGTGAGGGAGAGCCTATGTCTCCAGAGCTCTGTCAGCAGGTGAAAAATCGCGAAGACTGGGTGCAGCTGCTCCCACTTCTCGGCAGTAAACAGGTTGGGGGCATGGTCGGCGAGAGTTCTAAGGCACTTGCCTATATCCGGCGGGACCAAACTAGTGGTCTCGAAGTGCTCGCCTTCACAGTGCCATTGATGCCCATGGTGGCGACCGGTATTACTCATGCTTCTATGCCAATCATGATCAAAGAACTACTGAAGTGGCAGGGAATAGCCGAAACCTCGGGAGGCCCGAGCGCTAGCTGGCCTCGGGTTGACGATTTTTCTCTGGTCGGATGGGCAGGTGATGGAGCGCGCGACAGCGAACAATTGGCGCGCATTAGACTGAGTAACGTACCTATTGGAGAGAGTCTTATGACTCAGGTTGAACTGTCTCAACTCCCACCTCGTTGGTCCAAAGATCCGACAGAGATTAGTCGCCAGTTGCCAACGAGGAAGGATAGAGAAGATCCCCTGCCATGGCTCAGAATCTTAGCAGTGATTTGTGTAGGTGCGATGATTTTAGAGGCTGCCTTTGATCTCGTCAGTCGGATTGTTCGTCTGATTAGGAATCGGCCGCAGGTTTTACTTTTAGCCTTGGCACTAGTTACCAAGAGTCAGCCGGCATCAGCCAAGGTAGAGATCTCGTTACTGTCGTCGCAAGGGACGCGCCCAAGTTTCGCCACACTGGCCAGAGAAGTCTCGCAGCGGACCAGTATAGAAATCGACACTAAGCCGGCCGTGCATACACAGATTTCACAAGAAGCACTGGCGGAACCCTGGCTCTGGGTCGAGCGTATTGATTCGGTAACAACGCGATCTGGAGCCATGGATTCTGACCTGGCCTTGTGGCTTAAGCGCGGTGGGCTACTTATCATTGAGGCCCCCTGGACTGTGAGCCAGCTTGAAGGGCTTGTGGCAAGACTCAACATGAGGCAGGCAGGATCTGGGGACGGGTGGAAACCATTGCCTCCAGATCACGAACTGATGCGGAGCTTTTATTTGCTTGATGCCTTACCGTCGTGCCAAGGTGAGATTTGGCGGGGTTACCAGTTCGATGGACGTCTGGCGATACTTGCGATTCCCTACGGATTCCTTCAGTCCGTTCGCGATCAGAGTGCACCTGTCACCTGCAGTAGCCCTCCTGATAGTGAGCGTTCAACGCGGATCTTCGTCAACATGATCATGGTAGCGTTAGCGACTGACTATAAGCGTGATCAAATTCATTTGCCTGAGATACTCAAACGCCTGAGGTAACGGTGAACCTATCGGCTGCCATGATTCAAGATGCACTAAGCTGGCCCCTTGCCTTGGTCGCGAGCGCGCTGATGCTTCTTTGGATATCGTGGTTAATACAGCTGGGAGCTTTTCGGGGTACCGTTGCTGTTTTACTGCGTGCAGCGTGGTTGGTGCCTATCGCTCTTAGCTTTATCCCGCAAACCGAGACTCAGCAATTGCCAAGGTCTCTGAGTCTTAGACCAGTGCATGTACTTATTGATGACTCGGAGAGTATGCGTCAGCACGCGAGCAAATCCGGAGACGATGTCGACCGTGCTGTGAAAAAAATTGAGACCGACTGCGCCCGTCTTGGGTGCATGCCGAAATTCACTAAACTCAGCGAGCAGGATGATGCTGTGCGAGAGGGATTCACACCTCTCAGCCGCGTCTTTGAGTCTTGGATCTACCGTGTAGGAAGCGAACCGTGGCTCCTCATCAGTGACGGTGGTGACTTCATGCCTGCACAAAAATGGCCAACCACCCTGCGCGATGCCGGTCAGCCCACGGCGAAAGGTAAGCCGCCTAGGGGCCTAGTGATGGGACTTAAAGACGAGGGCAGTCGCAATATCTGGATCAAAAGTACCGATATTCAGCCGTTCGCCTTCGAGGATAAACCCATAGTCTTTTCGGTCACTCTCGGGAGGTCGGGTAAGTCACTCGGTGCAGAGCGCATTCAGCTGCAGGTGCTTAATGGTGATCAGTCCCTATCAAATATTAATGCATCATTTGCAGGAGAGAGTGAGACTTCGATTGCCACAGTGACTTTGCCGGCCCTACCAAGAGGTCAGCACCTCCTGACCGTACGCGCGCTGCCAACACCAGACGAATCGGCGCTGTGGGACAATACAATGTATGCCCAGACGGAGGTCTTGCCCAATACGGTCGGTATTCTTCATCTTCTCGGCAGTCCGAGCTGGGACGGTCGCTTTCTGCGGCGCTACTTAAAGTCGGAGCCCAAGTACGATCTCATCAGCTTCTTTATCCTTCGTGACCCTTGGGATAGTCAGCACGTCAATGAACGTGAATTGAGTTTGATTCCGTTCCCAGTCGAGCGCCTATTCCGCGAGGAGCTCAGCCACTTTCGGGTGGTCATTGTGCAGAACTTTACCGTCTTCCAGTTTCTACTGCCGGAATATCAGCGCAATCTAGTCAAGTTTGTCCAAGATGGGGGAGGGCTGCTCTTTCTTGGCGGGCCGCGCGCACTTACTAATTCGGATCTCAGTAGCTCGCCACTACGTGACATTTTGCCCTTTGAGCTAAACGATAGTGATTTTGCCAGCGGTGGGCCCGATTTCACTGCGTTTGGCGATGATTTTCTCGCGGCTCCTACGGCCGCCTCCAGTGGAAGCGGACCCTCTTACGATGCCAACCTTGCCTTCAAGGTGGAAATGGCTAAGCCCGATCCCGCCAAACGAGCTCTCGCCAATGTTTACGAAGACTGGGAGGCGATCTCAGGTCCTTTGACCGGATGGCGTAACGGCAAGGGACTGCACCATATGGAGCGAGTTCAATTCAAGTCGGCGACTACGACGCTCCTTACGGCTAAGGCTGATGGCAAGGACATACCACTAGCGGTGGCATCGTATCCGGGTAAGGGAAGGGCACTTTGGCTATTTAGTGATAGTTTGTGGCGGCTAGGTTTGACCCCTAGCGCAACCACATCACGGCAGGTTTACAATCAGTTTATGCATGGTGCTATGACCTGGCTCATGCGGCAGGATCTAAGGCGCCCTCTTATTGCCACTAATTTTGCGTTGCGCGGGGTTAAGCAAGGTAGCGCGCAATGGCGGGTTACGTTGCAGGGCCCAGCAGCGCGCTATTTTCAGCAAAGTCCGGACTGGCGACTTACCGTGTGTGGTCACGCGGTACCCGGAGATACGGTGATCGCTACGAAGCATAGTGAGGAGCAGTGGGAGCTCACTGGTCCACTCACCACTAGCATGACGGGTGGAGTACGCTGTTCTTTGGAGGTAGAGGGTGAACACGCGGCATTTGGTTCTGTTAAGGCCAGCGTGACGGCTACCTTTCCTGAGGTGTTCAAAGATCGGGAGGTCGGTGCAGCTCCGCAGAAATTGCAAGAGCTTGCGCAGATCACAGGCGCTGCACTCGCCTACATGCCGCCAGAGCCTGGAGAATCTCTCGATAATTGGCTGGCAGGCGCCACAAGTACGGACGGTGTGTCGCTCCCAAGTCGGTTCAAGACGCTGAGAAATTTCTATTGGATTCTCGATACACCTTGGTTGTGGCTGCTACTTTTGGCCTTGCCTCTCGAAGTTGTCGTCAGGAGGTGGGAGCACATTATTGGATCAGGTGCCAAGCCTCAATAGTGGCGCTAGTAATGCAGCATATAAGGTGCCAAGAGGGTGCGCATCTCATCTGTCGGCTCTAGGTCGTCACGGTGGCGTGTAAGATTTGCGGTCACTAGGTCTCCGGATTCGAGTGCATAGGCTGAGATCGTGCGGTTTTCAGGGCTAGTCTTTTTATGGTGTAAGCTCAGGCGATGTCGCTCCGCCAGTCCCGACTTGGTGGCTAAGCTACGAAAGACCTGCGCCTCTCTACTAGGCAGTAGTACCCAGAAGCGGCCGTGCGGAGATAGGAGCTGGCTCGTCAGGCTAATTAAAGCGCTGAAATCAAGTCCATCCTCATGTGCATGGCGCGCCAAGTGCATCGACTTGCCTTTATTGGTGACCAGATCGCTCTGAAAAAATGGCGGATTGCAGACTATGAGATCGTATTTTGCTCGGGCTCTAGTCACGTGGTCCTGAACAGGGGTATGGATCACAGATATCATGGAGGCAAATTGACTTAACTCGACATTAGTCGTCGCAGCCTTGAATGCTGACGAATCGATCTCTATCGCATCAATATGCGCTGTGGGTCGCGCTCGTTGAGCTAGCATGAGAGCCAGGAGACCAGTACCAGTACCGATATCTAGAATGCAGCTAGCCTCGGATACTGCGACGTAGGCTCCAAATATCGTGGCATCGGACGATATCCGCATCGCGCAGCCAGATTGATCGATACCGAACTCTTTAAACTGGAAGAAGTCTTTTCGTGTCCTACTCACCGAGAGCTTATCTCCGTCATGCAGACTTGGTTGCAATCAGTCCTTAACATCCTTGCAAATAGGGTGATCTGAGTGATCGATGCAAACAAGGCTTTTAAGCGCATTTAAATCATCCTTAAGTTTTTTATTTTCTACGTCAAGCTTCTTTACTGCTTCGATTAACGGAGCCACGAGAGCCGGATAAGAGACAGATTTGATGTTTAAATTACTTCCATCGGTGAATACGGCTTCAGGAAATACCGCCTCAACCTGTTGCGCCAATACGCCGAGTTGTGTAGCGTTCCCTCTGCTAGGGTCAATCCACTCGTATAAAACTCCGTTGATAGATTGCAACTTCTGTAGTGGGTCTTTTATCGGCCGGATATTTGTTTTTAAACGTTCGTCCGAGTTTTGATATAGAGTGCCATTAATCGATAGGTTTCCTGTTGCTAAGTTTAGGTGCATCGGATTACTTTCCCAGGAGCCAAATCCCGCAGCATGACGCCCCCATCGAAAGGAAGCATCGGATCCACAGTAGTGAAGTGCTCCGGTTTTTCCTGTTGCGCCACCCATGAAAATGGCGGGGCAATCAGTCGAGTCATAAAGGCGCAAAGAGTTGTTCGGGTAGCTAGAGGAAGTGTTTATTTGCAGACCAGCCTGTGGCGATGTGGTGCCGATGCCGACGTTGCCGGCGGAATTAATGGTCATACGAACGCCATTACTGGTAAAGTCGTAAATATAGAAGTTCGGACCTCCCCCTGCACCGTTACCGCCCGAACCTAACCACCACTCTCGACCACCAGCAGAGGTGTTCTTCAATGACAAAGTCGAGTCGCTTGTTGAACTCTCGACTTTCAATCCAGCTGTATAACTAGATGTACCTATTAAGTGCAAATTATTCGCAGGCGCTGTCGTCCCTATCCCGACGTTGCCTCCATTTTGGATCGTCATATTTGTAAAGCCGGTTTTGTTGCGGAAGTAAATGTTGTTGCCTGAACCATTCTGGAGGTAGAGGTTGCCGGAATTACTGAACAGACGGACACCTGTTGAGTCGTTTACCCCACCGTCGTCGAGTTCAAAGTCGGACCCCTGGGTTAGAAAAGTGCCAACGTTGTGAAGCTTGTAGTTGGGCGCTGTCGTCCCAATCCCGACATTGCCGTTAGTGTCGATAACAAGGCGAGCCGAACTAGCAGTGTTGTCACGAATCATGAATCTATCAAGGCCCTGACTCCATATATTCTGGCCGATATGCCACTCACGAGTTGGTGTCTTAAACTTGATGTGGTTATTTAAATTGTCTGAAGTATTCTCAATCAACATAAACGCATTAGTGGTGGCACTTAAGCGCATGGCGTTAGAGCTTCCAGCTGCAACTTCGAGTTTATAAGCAGGATTAGTGGTGCCTATTCCGACGCTGCCAACGGCACTAGTACCATTGTGCGCAAGAATCACGTTGACATTTGATGCTCCAGTACCGGTGCCAGGGCCACCGTAAGCATAAACATTACCACCACTGTTAGATCCAGTGATCCCATAACCCGTGCCACCTGCCAAATACAGTGCACCAACATTTGTAACTGCACCACCACTCTGTTGAGCAGTACCGCCAAGTATCGTGAGGTTGTTACCGGCAACATTAGAGGTAGTTGTTGCTACGCTGATCGTTCGATTCGCGCCCTGTGAAAGTAATAAGTTGCCATTAATTTCCAATGCACTTCCCGGGGCTGTAGTCCCAATCCCTGCGCTGCCGACCACCTTTGCCCAGAAATGGTATCGCATTCTGGCTGGGAAACTGATGAACGAGAATGAATTCAAGGCCGCGGCATTGGCCTACGAGGAAGCCGCAGAAGTTGCCCGCCCTGGCATGAAGCCGATAATGCAACAGCATGCGCGACGCGTAGCTTCCGATGCTGCAAGTCCGATGCTTTGAGGGTGAAACTGAAGTTTACAAGCCAATCGCTAGCCAGTTAATGACCAAAGTGCATGAACCGCCATTTGCTCCACTAAAAGAGTAGTGGTAATGGGCGCCGAAAGATGATGTGCCAGTGGTATAAGCGGTTAAATCGATCCAGTCGCAATAACCTGCCGCTAGGCTAGCGTTCGTCAGCATCACAATCGGATTACTGGTAAATGTGTAGCCGTAATTGATGGTTGTGGTGCCAGCATATCCGTTAGTAAAAGAGGAAAGAGCTACACTAGTGCTGCCGTAACGCACCTTGAAGCCCTGGCCAGCAGCTGTTG
>Ga0078894_10005209_pt1 | contig 9997 bp, 10 predicted proteins | sample LauGreSu1BDMLBSD_2_FD_67506 | JGI IMG/M metagenome (GOLD analysis project Ga0078894, IMG submission 67506) | Freshwater lake microbial communities from Lake Michigan, USA - Su13.BD.MLB.SD (version 4) (version 4) | ecosystem: Environmental > Aquatic > Freshwater > Lake | place: Lake Michigan, USA...
GCTCAAAAGGCATACGACTACGTTCAGGCACAAGTTCAGAATGAGTCAAAGTCATATAGTAAGACACGAAAGTTCGAAAAAAGAACTAAGAAATAAAAAAGAGAGGCTTTTGGCCTCTCTTTTTATTTATCATTAGATGTATCATCATCGTTATCATCATCAACAACTGAATTATCGTTTTGATCATCATACTTAAGATGTTCACACTTCTCTTTCTGTATTTGTCTTATTATGTAACCCGCAATAAAGAATTGTATAGATGCCCACATTCCAAATTCAACCATAGTCATTGTATTTATCTTTGCCAAAAGATAGAATATCATACCCCATTCTGCTATAACAAATCCAATTCCTGATTCTATTCTCTTTTTTGAGAAATAGGTCTTTTTTGGTGTGTATATGTTCATCATCTCTGTGATAAACCACTTTATGTTGGTCCAACCAAAGAACCATTTTCCCTTTCCCATAAAACTTTTGTTTTTATATATTAAACGGGAAAACTAAAAACCTTCATCATCCACATCTTCGTCGTGAAAAGGTACGTAGTAAATCTCATCCGCTGATTGTGTTACCGGAAGTCCGTACTCTACTAAAAGAGGTATGAACACTTTGTCAGTCTGACCAAGAAGTAGGCCAACGTAGAAAGCGAATGGCCAACAAATCTCATAGTTGATGTAAACAGTTCTATAATTTTCTTTGGTATTTTTCATTAGATGATATGCATCGTTTCTGTAACGGAAGACGTATTCATCATCTTTATAGTAGACAATCCACCTCCATTTGGCTTTATCATCTGGTTCCGCCTCAATATTTTCATCTCCGTGTGGATCCACAACCTCCTTTTTTGTAAGTCCTTTAAACTTATCGACTATGAAGTCGGAACATACCTTCACAATTTCAGTTCCTCTGTAAAGAGTTATCGAGTAACGGTTCTTCCACATCTTCGTAGTTGAAACATTATAACCGAGACTTTCGAACATATCCCTGTAGTTCTCTATGTGATGATCAAACCTCCAGTAGAATCCAATCACAACGTCGTTATCGTTCGGAAACTCAATTTCGTAGACTTTTAGTACATCACTTCCTTTGAAGAAATCAATCTCTTTGAAACCGTCTGCACCAGTCTCATCAACAAAGTGTGAAAGTATCTGCTCAACTTCGTTGAACTCCTCGAATAACTTTATGTACCTCATCAGTAGATGGAAACCTTTTTTATCTCTCTTCCCGTAACATAACTAGCCCAATCACAGAGTATCTGTATCTTCTGATTAATTCCAAAAGTACTCGGTCTGTTGAGCATCTCATCTAAAAACGCCCAGGTTTGGTGATAGTTTACGAACGCTTCGTCTACTATCTGTGATTCGGAAGTCGGATTGTAGACCTTTAGTATCTGCTTTCCATTCTTCATCCATTCGACGTACTCACGATTTCTTTGACCCACACCCACACGTTGTTCCATATCACACCCGTATACTTCCTTTAACCATTCAGTTGCTGCCTGTACCATAGTGCCTTTGTGAAAAACCACATAGAAGATTGTAGGCATCGTAGTGGATCCCACCATCCTTTTTTCAGTCCTGGTGAATTTTAGATTATACCCTAAGTCCTCTGCCAATTCAGCGTATTCGAAACTTATTTTCTGTATTTCGTCTTTTTTATCTTCACTTCCTTTCAGTCTGTACGCAATCATCGCACCGGACTTAATGACCTCCTCCATTTCCATTTCAAAATCCTCGCAGATTCTGACCATAATCTGTACGATAGGATCGAATTCCTCAAAAAGTCTCAAATACCTCATAGGGTATATATAAAAATGAGAATTACATATTATCGAAGAACCTAAACTTGTTGTTGTAGTCTTTTTTATCATCACCACTTTTCCTTCTCTTTGTATACTTAGGAAGCCAACGTATATCAAATTCATCTTTACTGAAGAATTCTTCAAGAACTAATTTCTTATATGAATCTGGAACCAATTGAGCCAGTTTATTCATATCCTTTACCTTACTTATTCGATGCATAAGTTTTTCTGGATCCGGTGAATTTTTCTTAGCAACTATATCTTCAAATAGTTTACGCCATAAGAAAACTGGATAACCCTGACGCATTTTTTCTTCGGTTTTTTTATAACCAGCCTCATCATTATCAAAGAAATACCTTAATTCAAGTCCGGAACTTTCTAATAATCTGAAATCTGTATTGACACCTACGAGTCCTATTGCATTTGGGAAATATAATGAGTCAATATAACCTTCGAACACTGTTACTATATCACCAAAGTTTATATTTAGTATATTGAAATAATATGAAAGTTTGTTGTAAATAACTATCTCACTTGCATCTACATCAGGTTCTACATCTTTTCCAATCATAACCCATTCAAGTAGATTCTCATAGTTGTATATTTTAAACATTCTACGTTTACCTTCTTTCAAATTACGTATTTGCATACCTAATACTTTGTTGTCCCTCCTGTTGAGCATTACAATTATCCACTCATGCTCATCTTCGTTCTTCCAATATTTCGCTTGATATATGTTTTTATGATATTCTGGACCTATACCCCTTCCAATTAGATATTTATAAACACCACTATTCGGTTGAATAGGTTTGAAATCAGATATTGGAGTTAAGTCTGCTGAAAATACACGCTCTAATTCGGATAAGTCAATTAGGTTTTCGAATTTAGCATCGGACATACTAGTCTCTACATCCTTATAGGTTACAACAGAGTCTAAGTACTCTATCATTTCTAACTTTTTCTCTGGGTCAATAACCTCATTATGTTTCTTACAAAGTCGGTCCAGTGCCATACTAGCACCACAATTGAAACAAACATACCTAAGACTTTTAAGATATAAATTACCCCTCTTCTTATGTTCGTTATTATGAGAGTCACCACAACAGGGTGCACAGAAGTTAAGACGATCTACATAATCTCTAATTTTTCTTCTAGCAGGAGAAGCAAATTCTTTATCCAGAATTCGTTGTACCAATCCCTTTACATACTCTTTATCCATACGGAGTATATGTAGATACTATTGATTTGTTTATTTTCTGAGAAGTAACCACCTTTTGTAAATATCTGGTCCCGGTTCGTCCATCTCACAGAGTTTATCCATTCTCAATGACATAATATTTTTATGTATAGTCTGGTCGAATGAATAATTAGAATTGATAATTTTATCAATTCGGTTCACCATCTTTTTATCACCATAAAGTTTTTTAGCAACAGACATTATAACATTGTTAATATACATATCAAATCTACCATGTATAATCCAACCTATTACAATTGGTATAATGTCACTAATTTCAGTTCTAATCTGATCACTACCCAACCAAATATTAAATTTCATATTAATACCTTCAAATAAAGATTCATAACCATTCCATTCCATTAGAATCTCCTCTGTTTCATCTATTAACTTACTGCGATTTAATTTACCGTCTTCGTAATACCTACTATATTCTTCTTTTATTTTGTCTATAACCAATTTATCACCAAAACCCCATTCATTTGTATATGGATCATATGTAAAATCTTTGGAATAATATTTATCACCTACTTTAATATAAAGTGACTTTTCATCTTTATGACACCAGTCCCAATCACCATTACCTGAAGTACTAGTAATTACTTTTATGGCATCATCCTCACAAATGTAGTCATCCATAAGTTCTGATTTAACACAATCCTCATCAAGATAACTCTGCTCATCGTATTCTGACCAACATGTCTGTGCATTATCCGATACATATACTCCTTTATATTCTAACCATATTGCCCTATCCTGATGTAAATAATCATCAATATCTTCACAATAACAAGCATCACCAGCTTCTATGTATTCATCAAGATAATCAGACCACCTATACTCATCTTCGAGTAAAGGACCTCTACCTTCTGTAGACCTAAGGTAAAGAACATCACTAACATATCCAGTAATATTACTTTTTAGCGTTCCATCATTTGGATCATAATAACAAAATGTATCCATATACGGATATTTACCATAATCCATAGGTTCAACATTAACTACCGAATCTTTTGGTAAGATTGGTTGAATATTATGAAAATAATTTATACCATTCTCTTTACCCCAGTCATGGAACTTACCAACATTAGTATTAGTATCAACACAATAGATTCTATCCATATATCTTTTACCATCATCAAGAGTCCATAATAGTGCCCTACCCATTGTCTTACCATTAGTGTCTAACATAACAAGTAGTTCACAAACATCAGAATTAATTATAAATAATCTAAAGAATCCAACACAACTATTTTTCCTCATACATGAACCATGTAATGAATCATTACCGGTATAATCACTTTTATCAACAAAACTAGTCTCTAAATAACGTTTCTCAATATCTGGTCCTTTTATTACCTCAAAACTGGAAGAACCTTTCTTTTGTGCTAAATCATATTGAGTACGATATGCATTTACAAATAGTTCTAATTCTGCACCAGGAACCGGCTTATCAACATTCTTCATAACCATCTGTGCAAACTTACCAACCGCATACTCAAGTGTTCTACCATTAGTCCAATATTTATTATCGTCATCAGGTTTATCTCCATCCGGATAGTCTTTTAGATATCGATTTGCTTGAACAAAAGATACTTTATCATTTTTATCTGTTATATCTATCAATGAATATGGATAGTTTGAAAATCCTCTGTCCTCCTGTAATATAAGAACACCCGCAATTCTTTCAGCCGGACCATCACATTTGGCATAAATTGTCTTAATTATTTCTCGGAATTTAGTTGAGTAGAAAAGTCTGATACCCTTCACGTTTTCTAATAAAAAATCTTCGTAACTTAACATGGTTTATATATTAAACAAAAAAGGCCAATCTGGCCTTTTTGTTTTTATAATTTTTAATTATTTTTTCTAATTCCTTCAGGATTTTTAGAAAGATTAATACCACTGACTTTTTCAAGTTCGTCACCGGTAATCTCATCAGATATCCTAGCCAACTCTTTACTCTTAATTCTGAGAGCAGTTGCATGTGGATCACTTCCACCCATATTACCAGGCATTGCAGCATTAGGTAATCGCATAGATACTGTTGATTGTTGCATAGGTTCTATACCTTCCGAAAACTTATCGAAATTCCTAACAAACTTACCAGTTTCACCTTTGTCTGCAATAGTAGCAGGAGATGTGTCCTTAACTACAAAAGATATGATATTTGCAAATCTTTCATGATGTAAGTTCTTAGCAAGTTCAGTTATATGTTTAACATTACCTGGATCGTCGTCAGAAAAACCAATTTTTGCTTTTCGTCCAATCATTGATGCAAATCTATCTGCTTTATCTGCGAAATCTAAAAGTGCTTTTTCCTTTGCCGCCTCCGGATTTGCCGCTGAACCTGATCTAGAAGGAGCAGAAACTCCAATTAAATCACAATTATCAAGATATGCTTTGACTATTGGATCTTTAGATGGCGTTTCCAAATTCTCAAGTATTCTGGGAACGTTATCTATGTTTTCATCTTTGAACATATAAAGGTATGCACGTAGATTATCATACATTTCCTGTTTTTGACTATCATCCAGTACTTCATCTATAATATACTCAATTCCCGGTCTTATACCTTCCGGTTCATGTCCTCTCGCGGTTATAATAGCAAAGACTGCACCTGATGTTAGACACTCTTTAAAGTCATCCCATGCTGGTGCGAAACTTTTTTCAGCAATTGCTTTCTTTGCATCAATGAGAAATGCATCTAATCCTCTCGGCCCGTTGTCACGGAATTCAGAAAATGCAGCACTTGGATCACCATTTAATATTCTCCAATTATCACTATCCCCACGTACCTTTGCAAACTCTGCTGTTGATACGTCTGTTGGAATCCAGTCACCATCAACCAATTTTTCCATATGTATTACGGTTGGCATTCGGAGTATATTATCATCCCAATCAAATGCATAATACAAAAGGTGATTATCGTTTGATTCAACCGTTTCAGGTACAAGTGAATGTTGATAAAGTGACCTATTTTCGTTGAATTGTGTCCAACTTTTTATCATATTACTTATTCTTTTTGTTGATGAAAGATTGAAATGACTCTAATTGCCCCATTTCTTTCTCTTCATCCTCTTCCTCTTCCTCATTTTCGAAGTTATCTTCCTCTTCTTCATTTTCGAAGTTATCTTCCTCTTCATCTCTTCCAAAGCTATCAAATCCTTGAACATCAGAATCATCAGAGTCTTGACCTTCTTCAACTTCAATTGTGAACTCTTCTACAACCTCTTCGTCTTTAGTTGCCGAAACAGAGATATTACCATCGATTTCTTCAATAGTTATTATGTAGTCGTTAATTTCTACTTTAGTTTTCATTTTTATAGTTTATTTTTTGGTATATATTATTTCATGAATCCCTTTTTTCAAACTAATCGATATTAAAGGGATAAAAAACAAAAAAGAAGACATGACTAGACAAAGAGATTTTAGAAGTTTCGCAAAATCTGGACTCATTAGTGGTACCACATTCGATGATTACTTCAAAAAAACACAAAACAACGTAACGCCTTACCTCATAGAAGATAATGGTCAGTCAGTAGACATATTTTCGCGTTTACTAGAAGACAGGATAATATTTTTGTCTACTGAGATAGATGATTATGTCTGTAACATAATAAAGGCACAATTAATTTATCTACAAGAGGAAAGTAACGACGATATAAAAATATACATAGACTCAGGAGGTGGTTCTGTATATTCAGGACTTGGTCTTCTTGACGTTATGGAATATGTTAAACCTGATATAATTACAGTAAATACTGGATTAGCAGCATCAATGGCAGCAGTTATACTTTGCTCGGGTACAAAAGGAAAAAGAAGAGCTCTCAAAAGAAGTCGTACAATGATACACCAACCACTTACGTATGGTGGCTGGATGCAACAAGCATCAGATGTAGAAATTGAAGCAAGAGAAATGAATTCACTTAAGAAGGAACTCTACGAAATTATATCAGAGAATACAGGTCAAACATATGACCGCGTATATAAAGATGGTGACCGAGACTATTGGATGACTTCAACAGAAGCAAAGAAATACGGAATGATAGATGAAATCATACAAAAAAGAAAATAAAAAATGAAAATTTTAGCAAATGACGGCATCTCCGAAGATGGATTGATGCAATTGAATTCATATGGATATGAAGTAAGTACTAATCACACACCTCACTCTGAGTTGGCTACACGAATAAATGAAGGTGGATACGAAATACTATTAGTAAGAAGTGCAACAATAGTAAGTAGTGATATAATAGATGCTTGTCCTAAACTAAGAATGATTGGTAGAGGTGGTGTTGGTATGGATAATATCGATGTAAACTATGCCCGTCAAAAAGGTATAGAGGTAATTAACACACCAAATGCTAGTTCGGAATCTGTTGCAGAATTAGTAATAGCACAAATGTTTGCAATATCTAGATCACTACACGAATCTTCAGCTTCTATGAAGGATGGTGACTTTAAATCATTAAAGAAGAAATTCTCAAAAGGCACTGAACTTAGAGGTAAGACACTCGGAATAGTTGGATTTGGTAGAATTGGTAGAGCTTTAGCAACATATGCACTCGGAATAGGTATGCATGTGGTTGCAGTTGATATAGAAGAAGGTGAAGCAGAATTATCAGTATATTTAAACCACACCGAATATAAGTTGAATGTTAACATATACAATAATATTGAAGATATATTACCTTATTGTGATTTTATATCACTTCATATACCAACACAACCAAATGGTGATGCCGCAATAACATCAAAACATATAGAATTGATGCAGGATGGTGTCGTTATAATAAATGCCGCAAGAGGTGGTGTAATTGACGAAACTGACCTTATCAATGCCTTAAATTCTGGAAAGATTTCTGCCGCAGCATTGGATGTATTTGAGAACGAACCAAATCCTAAAAAAGAATTATTATCACACTCTAGAATATTCTGTACACCACATATCGGTGCCGGAACAGTAGAAGCACAAGACCGTATAGGTATGGAAATTGCAAATGCAATTGTACATAGATTCGGTGATAAATCATAAAATGAAATACAAAAAAAAGCCACTCAAATATGAGTGGCTTTTTTATTACCATTACCAATAATTTTAATCTTCCTTTTTAGGAGTAGTCTTTTTAGCAGGTCTTCTTCTTGGAGCCGGCTTCTTCACAGATTCCTTTTCAATTTCGATTTCCGCCTTAGGTTTTGCAGGAGATTTCTTTTTAGCCTTAGCTTTGATTTCTTTTGCAGTGACAACTTTCTCGTCCTTTACAGTGACAACTTTCTCGTCCTTTGCAACTTCAGCAAGTCTTTCTTCGATTTCCTGTGTAGGCGCCTGAGTAACCGCGTCAGTAATTTGACTTTCGGCTTTGATTTCCTCACCAGCAGCCGTTTCAACCTTCTCGGCCGGAGTAGATGAGAACAGACCCTTAAAGTAAGCAAACAATTTTCTCATAATTATATTTATTTTTCTGTATATATCGAAAATCTATAGTCCCTCCGAAAAAAAATACGTACATTATTATATGTCAACAACTTATGTCTTTTAATATATAAAAGGCAATGAAATTCAGATATGATTCGGAAACAGAAGAAATAGTCGTCACAGATGCTACACGTGTGGAATACCACCAATTACAACTCTGGTTAACTAGACACGTAAAAGGTTGGAAGTTTCAACCCGCAGTTAAGATGGGTGTATGGGACGGTAAGAAATCTTACTTCAAAAGTGGTCGAATAAACCTTGGTCTATGGAGAGAGGCAATGATGGGTTGTCGAGAGATTGAAGCACCATTTATAATAGAGAATAAAGAAGATTTTCCTATCAATAGAGATATAACATTAGAGAAAATACAAAATTTTTGTAAGGAATTTTTCAAAGACCATAAAGTAAAGGGAAAAGACGGACAATGGATACCCTTTATGCCTTATGATCATCAGATTGACGCTGCATATAAAATACTCAAAAATAGATATTGTATGGCAGAGGTTGCAACATCAGGTGGTAAGTCTTTGATTATATCAATTGTGATGTTTTATACACTCAAAAATATAAAGTCCGATGCAAAGTTTCTTATAATTGTACCATCTATAACATTAGTGACACAATTCTATGATAATATTGTAGAATATAATTTAGGTATAAACAGAATTGAGAAAATGAAGGAAGAGAAAACAGATGTTATTCCACCTGAATGTTGTGATGTAAGAGTTGAAGAAGTAATGTCTGAAAGACCTAGAAAATATTCCGGAACCGATAACGCCAATGTTTATATTGGAACTTATCAATCACTTGAAAAGTGGCCAAAAGAGTTTTTCTATCAGTTTCATACAATTGCAACAGATGAAGCACATGGTGCCAAAGCAAAAACAATAACAACAATACTCGAACATACATTCAAAAGAGCTTATTGCAGGTTTGGTGTATCTGGTACTTTTCCAAGTGAGGAAAGTTGTGAAATATTAACGATACAATCGGTGCTGGGACCTAAAATAACCGAGGTAAGTGCAGATGAACTTAAGAAAAAGGGAATCATTACACCAATGGATATAAAGGTGGTGCTTATGAATCATGGAGATCCACATTTCTATGAACAGGTTAAGTATATCAGAAAACATGGTGATGGAAAAGCAGCTTTTGACTTTGAAAAGAAATATGCACACCAGTCAGATAAACGACTAGCATTTATAAGTAACCTCATATCAAAGTGTACTAATAATACACTATTACTATTTCACACCATTGAGAATGGTCAAAGAATACTTAGTAGATTACAATCAGATATAAAAGATAAAGAGTTTTTCTATATTGATGGTGAAGTAAGTGGTAGAAAGAGAGAAGAGATTAAAAAACAGATGGAGATAACCAAAAAACAAGTAGAATATACTATTTTAAATTTTGGTGATTTTGAAATTGAATTAAAATCAGACTTTCAGATATTGTTATCAAATGGAAAATATAAAAT
>Ga0078894_10005211_pt1 | contig 9995 bp, 9 predicted proteins | sample LauGreSu1BDMLBSD_2_FD_67506 | JGI IMG/M metagenome (GOLD analysis project Ga0078894, IMG submission 67506) | Freshwater lake microbial communities from Lake Michigan, USA - Su13.BD.MLB.SD (version 4) (version 4) | ecosystem: Environmental > Aquatic > Freshwater > Lake | place: Lake Michigan, USA...
GAACATGTAGAGGTGTTGTTTACTGAAGCTGGACATATTATTGGAAGTGCTGCAGTGAATTTAAAGATCAAAGAAAATAATACAATACAAACCCTGACTTTTAGTGGCGATATTGGTAGGTATCGAGATATGATCTTAAGGTCACCAGCAAAATTTCCGCCTGCAGATTATATACTTATTGAAAGTACTTATGGAAACAAATTACATGACTTGATCCATACCACACCCGACGACTTGCTAAAATGGATACAACAAACCTGTGTAGAACAAAAAGGCAACTTAATCATTCCTGCATTTAGTGTTGGCAGAACCCAGGAAATTTTATTTGAACTCAATCAGCTTTCACTTGAAAAGCGTTTGCCGCATATACCCATCTATGTAGATAGTCCTTTGAGTATGGAAGCTACAGAAATGCTCAAAAAATTTCCTAAATATTATAATAAAAAAATTCAAAGAATTTTAGAAGTAGACGATGATCCATTTGATTTTGAAGGCTTGCGATATATCAAATCGGTACATGAGAGTAAGGCATTGAATGAGGACATGCATCCAAAAGTGATTATTTCTGCATCAGGTATGGCAGATGCCGGCAGGGTAAAACATCATATCAAAAATAATATAAGCAGCGCCAAAAACACCATTTTAATGGTGGGGTATTGTGAACCAAGATCCCTTGGCGGACGTTTAATGAATGGTGCTACCGAAGTTCGCATCTATGGCGAACCATTTGAAGTAAGGTGTAAAATAGGGTCTATCAGAAGCATGAGTGCACATGGTGATTATGAGGACTTGATGCAGTTTTTGGCTTGTCAAAATCCAGGGGATGTTAAACAAGTGTATATTGTACATGGCGAACCAGAAGTACAAGATCATTTTGCAGAAAGGCTCAGAAAAAAAGGTTTCAAAGATGTGATTGTCCCTGAATTACATGAGACTTACACTTTATCATAGACAGCCACTACTTTAACAAAAGTCTTAACAAAAATTATTGTTTTAAAACAAAGTTTGCGGCGTAAAAATTTGATACGCTTGTTTTTCGCAAGGGTCATTCGCTTGTAAAAAGTTTTTGGCCACAGTATGCGCTTGCATGGCATTGCTATCAATTTTTGTCCCTGCAATTGATTGTATCTCATTGGTCGTTAATGACGATGATATCCATGCTGCGGCTAAGTCATCATTCAAAATAGTGGGCATTCTTTTTTTAACATTATGTATTTTAGCCATGAATTCATTGGCTTCTGTAGTGATGATGCCAAAACTATTTTTCACTTCTCCCGATGTGTGATCGGTCCATGTGTTCCATACCCCCGCGATATAAAATAATTCCTGATTAATTAATTGAATACAATGTGGAAATTTTTCTTTGTTGACTTCCTGCCATTCAAAAAAATGGGAAGCCAGCACCAGGCATCTATTAGTATGCACCAATGCCTGTGCCACTTTATTTTGAAAAATTCCCTCCGACTTTATATTAAGTGTGGTATACTTTTTTCTGGATTCGGTCAGTTCTTTTTGATTCCTAACCCAGTTAGGAATCAATTCCCAATGCATCATCCCAGGTCTTAATTGATATTCTTGCCCTTGTTGTTCATTAAAAAGCACTGGCCACTGCTGGTAGCTAAATCCAGATTGAGCAGGCAGCTCAATAGGGTCTAGGTCAAGCTTTTTATCACCTATTTTGATTGTTTGTTTTTTGGGTATTTTAACCCCTACAACGTAGCACATAATGAAGAATATAAATTGAAGTTAAATTAAATACTTATTGTAATTTTATGTAAATCAAATCCAATGAAAAAAAGTATTCAATTGTTATTGTGTTTATTCACTGGATATATGAGTATACAAGCACAATCGGTTACCGTAAAATCAAAAGAACTATCTCAAAAGTCTGAAAATGATGTCCTTAGGACTTTATCTGGAAAAATTGCTGGAGTCAATATCCAAGGTGGAGGTGGAGCGCCAGGTCAAAGTACAAGATTAAATTTTAGAGGTTTTACATCATTTTATGGAAACAATCAACCACTAGTCATTGTTGATGGGATTCCATTTGATAATTCAGTCAATAATAATGGAACTGGATTTGATGCCAACTCTGTCATGTCAAATCGATTATTTGATATAGATCCAAATATCATTGAATCTATTACAGTATTAAAAGGCGCGAGTGCTGCAGTTGTATATGGATCTGGCGCTCAAAATGGCGCTATAATCATTACAACAAAAGGACAAAAATACAACAAGGCAGGTGATATGCATACTTTGAATGCAGAAATGATGGAAAAATACGAAAGGAGATTAAGAAGGGCAAAAGAGCGTAGCGAAAAACAAAAATATAAGTAGTTATAGTTTAAATTTGGAGAAACGTATATTATGACTATAAATCGATTATTGCTGTTGTTTCTTTGTGTTCTATTTTCAAAGCATCTACTATCCCAGAAAATAACATTAATTCATAATGTAAACATTGTAGATGGCAATGCAAAGCCTGCTTACAAAGCATTCGTATTAATACAAGACAGCAAAATCATTTATATAGGCAGTAAAAAACCAAATGCATCAATCGATCTTGTCATTGACGGCAAGGGAAAAATTTTGGCACCTGGGTTTATCGATTCACATAGTCATCATTTTGGGGACCTTAATAAAAATAAAGCTGGTTTATCAACCTCAAGTCAAGGCATCACGACGATTGTGATTGGGCAGGATGGAAATAGTTATCCAATGGATAGCTTAACAAAATGGATGCAGGCAAATCCTGTTGTATCCAATGTAGCCAGTTATACAGGACAGTCAAGCCTTCGTGAAATTGCAATGGGTGAAAATGATTTGTATCGAAACGCAACTGCTAAGGAGATAGACCAAATGAAATCCATCTTAGCATTAGAATTAGAGAAAGGCTCATTAGGCTTATCCACTGGATTAGAATACGAAGCTTCTTTTTATTCTAGCAAACAAGAAGTGCTTGATTTGGCAAAAGTGACTGCAGCGCATGATGGATTGTACACAAGTCATATTAGAAGTGAAGACTTACATATGGATGAAGCGATCGAAGAAATTATAGAGATTGGCAGACAAACAAAAATGCCCGTTCAGGTATCGCATATTAAAATTGCGAATCAATTAAACTGGGGTACTGCTAATTTGATTTTAAAGAAGTTAGATGATGCAAGAAAAGAAGGTATCAATATCAGTGCAGATATCTATCCTTATACTTTTTGGAATTCAACTTTAAGGGTTTTATTTCCTGGCAAAGACTTTGATAATTTAGCAAGTGCCGAAATGGCTACCAAGCAATTATTTGATCCTAGTGCATCTTATCTAATGCAGTATGCACCTATTCCTTCGTATAAAGGCAAATCGGTTACTGAAATTGGTATTGAACGAAACGAAAGTCCTGCACAAGCATTGATGAGTCTAATCAAAATCGCAGAAGACTTTAAGAATGCCAATCCAAATTACACAGGTGGTATCGAAGCCATTGCAGGAAAAGCAATGAGCGAGGAAGATGTGAAAGTGTTTATGGCATGGCCAGAAGCCATCATTTGTTCAGACGGTAATGCCGGCGGACATCCAAGAGGTTATGGTGCATTCACAAGAGTGTTGGGCAAATATGTACGTGAAGAAAAACTGATGCCGATAGAAAAAGCGATTTATAAAATGACAGGGCAGTCTGCAGACTTTTTTGGATTTAAAGACCGAGGTCGTATTGCAGTTGGTCATTATGCAGATTTAGTTTTATTAGATCCAAATACAGTCATAGATCAGGCCAATATTAAAAATAGCAATGCGTTGTCTACTGGCATTGACATGGTTTGGGTAAATGGAACAATTGTGTATCAAGCTCAAAAATCCACTGGTAAACAACCTGGGGTATTGATTAAAAGAAAATAAGTATATCAGTAAAAGGCTAAATAGAAGTAATTTTTTGAAGCAATAAAATAATGGAATGAAAAATGCAATTGTATTAACGGATGGTTTGTTAATGACTTCGGATGCGAAGACAGCACATGGTTTAATTAGGGGCACTGAACGTTTTAATATTATTGGCCTAGTAGATGGAGAAGCCAATGCAGGAAAAGATGCTGGCGTTTTATTAGATGGTAAACATAGAGACATCCCAGTTTTTGCAACTATGGAAATAGCTATTGAGCAATTAGAAAAAGTGGATTTTTTAATTATAGGTGTGGCGACTGTTGGTGGGAGATTGCCAAAAAATATGTTGGCCTTAATTTATGAAGCGGTCAAAAAAGGCATTTCGGTAGTGAATGGATTACATGAATACTTAAATGACAAAGCTGATTTAGTGGCCATAGCGGCAAGTACTGGTGCCCAATTAATTGATGTCAGAAAACCTAAATCAAGAGCAGACTTGCATTTTTGGGATGGGGCAATTTTTAATGTCACAGCACCTATTGTTGCTGTGATAGGCATGGACTGCGCCATGGGAAAAAGAACTACAGCTAGAATGTTAAAACAAGCCTGCATATCAGAAGGTATCAAGGCCGAAATGATCTATACTGGACAAACAGGTTGGTTGCAAGGCGGCAAATATGGTTTTATTTTTGATTCCACTTTGAATGATTTTGTTTCTGGTGAATTAGAGCATGCCATTGTTAGTTGTTGGAAGGAAACACAATCAGATATTTTATTTTTAGAAGGCCAATCGGCTTTAAGAAATCCAAGTGGTCCTTGTGGATTAGAATTATTGATTTCTGGGAATGCGAAACATGTGGTTTTAATTTTTGCTCCTAAAAGAAAATACTTTGACAACGAAGCACATTGGGGTGAGATTCCTTCTGTCGCATCTGAAATTGAAATTATCGAAAAATTAGGATCAAAAGTAATTGCTGTTGCCGTGAATACCGAAAACTGCACAGACGAAGAAGCTTTTGCATTTCAAACAGCATACACAGCAAGTTTAGGTTTGCCAGTATTGCTACCAATACAGGAAGGTGTGGGACCTATTATACCTTTACTAAAAGCATTAACGAAGTAGTCTTATGAAAATAGTAGCAGTCAGGGCTTACCTAAAAAAGATGGCCTTAAAAAAGCCTTACACAATCGCCTATAATACATTCACAGATGTTGCTTTGGCTTTTCTTGAAATTGAATTGGCAAATGGTATGATCGGCTATGGCTCTGGTAGTCCTGCCGAGGAAGTGGTAGGTGAAACCACAGAACAGACCGTAGCGAATTTGAATACTTCTTTTGTGGCCAATTTAGTTGGAAGGGATATTCGTCATTTTCAACAAATCATTTTTGAATCCAATGTACAATTCCCGCATCTGCCTGGCACTTTAGCAGCTATTGATATTGCATTGCATGATGCTTTTGGAAAATACCTAGGTGTTTCTATTGCATCTTTTTACGGTCAAAAAATGAATGCATTACCTACTTCGATGACCATTGGGATTAAAGGATTGGATGCAACACTTGAGGAAGCAAAAGAATATGCAGCGATGGGTTTTAAAGTGTTTAAGGTAAAAACCGGTTTGGATCTGCAAGAAGATATTGAACGTATAAAAGCATTGTATACTCATTTTGGTAAGGATTACACTATTAGGGTAGACGCCAATCAAGGATACGATTTAGAGCAACTAAAATTGTTTCTAAAAGCCACAGCAAGCTATCCATTGGAATTAATTGAGCAACCGCTGCCAGTGGGTAAAGAACAAGCATTATTAGAGCTAAGCGCTGCAGAAAGAAAATGTTTAACAGCGGACGAGGCATTGAAAGATCCTCAAGCAGCGTTGCATTTAGCAGCAGGTGAACATGCTTTTGGCATTTACAATATCAAATTGATGAAATGTGGTGGTATTTTAGGAGCAAAACAAATTGCTACCATTGCAGAGCACGCTGGCATTGATTTGTTCTGGGGTTGCAATGATGAAAGCATTATAAGTATTACAGCTGCATTGCATATAGCTTATGCTTGTCCAAATACAAAATACATAGACCTTGATGGCAGTTTTGATTTGATGGAAGATTTAGTGACAGGTGGATTTAAAGTGCAGGATGGATGCCTAGTGATAAATAACGCGCCAGGTTTTGGCTTTAACAAAATTTAAAAACAGCTTCGTGCAAGAAAATACAACAACCAATAGTCTCCAACCAAAATTAGGTTTAAGAGCGGCAAGCTTTTTAGTGATAAGTGTGATCATAGGTTCTGGGGTGTTTAAAAAAATTGCACCAATGGCACAGGAGTTGGGCACCCCTTGGTTGATTTTACTATGTTGGTTGATTGCAGGCATTGTAAGTCTTGCAGGTGCTTTGTGTACAGCAGAATTAGTGAGCATGTATCCGAATTCTGGTGGCGAATACAATTATTTTCAAAAAATTTATGGACGATTTTTTTCTTTTTTATACGGCTGGGCTAGTTTTGCTGTTATTAAGACCGCAGCAATTAGTGCCTTAGCCTATATTTTTGCACAGTCATTAAATAGTTTATTTCCATTGCCTGTTTTGGATTCGGATATTACTTTTTTAGGACTGCATATATTTGAAAACTTATCCATTAAATTATTGGCTGCCTTATTGATTCTATTATTAACCTTATTGAATTATAGAGGTGTACAATTTGCAGAAAAGTTAAGTAGTGTATTGACCTATGCTATGTTAGCTGCCATTGCATTTTTTTTAGTAGTAGGACTTGGTTCGGACAAAGGGAGTATGACCCATCTTACAACTAATGCAAATGGTTTTAATACAGATCTGAATGGATGGACATTGATGAAAGCCTTATTTTTAGCTAGCTTAGGCGCATTTTGGGGTTATGATGGATGGAATAATATTGCATTTATTGGGGAGGAAATTAAAAATCCAAAACGCAATCTCCCTTTAGCCTTAGGATTAGGAACGCTGGGGGTGATGGCAGTATACGTATTAATCAATTTCGTTTTTCTATATGTCATGCCAATTGATTTTTTCATTCAATTGAATGTCACACCCAATAAAATTGCTGCAGTAGAAGTGGCAGGTCAACTCAGTGGGCCTGTTGGTATGGCGCTTGTGGCATCTTTGATTTTAGTGACCACTATGAATTCTACCAATAGTAGTATTTTAATGTCTGCCCGTATGTTATACGCTATGTCAAGGGATAAGACATTTTTTAAACAAGCGGCATCGGTGCATCCAGAATACAATACACCTGACAAGGCTTTGTTTATTCAAGCAATTTGGGCAATCCTATTATTATTCTCAGGAAGTTTTGATCAATTAACAGATATGCTTGTCTTTGCTGCGTTTCTTTTTTATGCGGCCTCTGCAGTAGGATTGATCTATTTAAGAATAAAAGCTCCAAACATGGAAAGAGGATACAAGGTCATTGGGTATCCAGTGGTGCCTATTTTATTTTTATTTTTCTGTATCACCATTTGTATCATGACATTGATCAACCAGCCTTTTGAAGCAATGATGGGTCTGGTTTTAATTGCTTCAGGATTACCAGTTTATTGGTGGTTGGGTAGAGTAAAATAGTTTTTGATAATTGTTTCTTTTTCTTTTTCAAGATAACTTAGATAAGATTCAGCAATTGGAGACAATCTTTTTTCTTTAAGCCATATTAATCTCCAAGTGGTTTGTATAGGCAATCCTTTCATTGGAATAATCTTAAGTAATCCAGATTCAATTTCATTTCTTATACCAATTAATGGCATAATGGATAAGCCCAGCCCAGCAATCACTGATTGTTTTACAGCTTCATTTGAAGTTAATTCGATTTTCTTTTTTATTTTAATTTTATTTTTTGCAATAAAATTTTCCATAACAAGTCTTGTTCTAGAACCCTCTTCTCTAAACAAGAAAGTACTATCTGATATTACTTTATCTCCAGTTAATGAAGTATTATTTGAACTATTGCCAATTAGGAATAGTTCATTTTTAATTAAATCAAAATTTTCAAATTTGATATTATCTGGATCATGTGAAATCAATGCAAAATCTATTTCATATTGCAATAAACTACTAAGTACTTTACTGTAATTTGTTACATCCATTGTTAAATCAACCCCACTGTTTTGTTTTAAGTAGTCTCCTAAAAAATAGGGCATGATATATTTTCCAGTAGATACGATGGCAATTTTAAGATGTCCTGCTAATTTGTTTTTATAATTTTGTGATTTATAATTGATATTATCAATTTCATTGATAATACTCTCTGCAGCTATTGCAATTTCTTTTCCTAAACCAGTGACCTGAATTTTTTTATTGATGATTTCGATCAAAGGATAATCAAACTGATCCTGAAAATTCTTTAATTGAATTGAAATCGCAGGCTGCGTTAAATTTAATTTTTCTGCTGTCTTTGTGATACTCAAAGTCTCAGTGACTTTTAAATAAATCCTTAGTTGATGCAGCGTATAATTCATAAAATAGATTTATAACAAATATAATAAAGATAAATAAACACTTATATTAAAATTAAGTCAATTTTGTTGTTATAAGCAAAAATAGAAGGTTTTTATTATGAACCCCGCTCTATTTATATAAATTTTTTATGAAAAAAGTGTACTCCGTTGATTTAATTAATAGTTTTTTTTCAAAACAAGAAGCAACAGAATTAATACTTGGCTTGATGAATTATAAAATTGAATTGCATTCAAATAAGATGTTCTCCTCACAAGTGAAATATGGGGTAGAAGATGAAGAGTCAAAGTATAGATTAGATTGTTTGACTAAGTCTCGCGATCAATTAAAGGATTTTTTAATGGAATCAGAAGACTCACATTTTAAACTCACAGCAGAAATTAAAATAGAGCCTAGGTCAAAAACCAGCAGATAGTGTATTTATGATTACAAGCGATATATCATATGCAGTGAATGCGCTGAATCAAGGAGCGCTTGTTGCTATTCCTACCGAAACTGTGTATGGTCTAGCTGGGAGTGCATTCAATGAGCAGGCTATTCAAAAAATTTTTCAATTAAAAAACAGGCCTACCTGTAATCCCCTAATTCTACATACGCATTCAATTAATGAGGTATCTAAATTTGTGAAAGAAATCCCACCAACTGCGATGAAGTTGGCAGAGGCATTTTGGCCCGGACCATTGACTTTACTTTTGCCAAAAAAATCAATCATTCCTCATAGTGTCACTTCTGGTAGTCATTTGGTAGCAGTTAGAATACCCAATCACAGAGTGACTTTAGATTTATTAAAACAGTTGGATTTTCCTTTAGTTGCGCCAAGTGCAAATCCATACACAAGAATTAGTCCAACCAATTCAAAAATGGTAGATGAATATTTTGGAGACACCCTTCCATGTATTTTAGAAGGGGATATATGTGCAAAAGGCATCGAGTCTACCATCGTAGGGTTTCATGACAATGCACCAGTGATATATCGACAAGGTGCCATTAGTGTAGATGCAATAGAATTTATTGCAGGCAAATCAAAAGTACTTGCTACTGTTAAAGAAAGGGCCACCACCCCTGGCATGTCGCCAATGCATTACGCGCCAAGAACAAGGTTTCAAATTGTTGATTGTATATCTAATTTCATTATTCAAAATCCAATCCTGCATATTGGTGTGCTTACACTTGGTAAAACAGCAATAGAACAACCCAATACAACTTGTATACATTTATCAATCATGGGAGATTTAGAAGAAGCAAGTGCCAATTTATACAAGTCTATGTATGAACTAGATGGTATGGAACTTGATTGTATTATTATTGAGCGCTTCCCCGAAGTCGGTATTGGTAAATCCTTGAATGATAGGATTAGTCGAGCAAGTTATAGATGATGGTTCTGTAATTCAAAAATGAATATTTAATTCAAGCTTTGCATCAAGTCCAATTTCAACTAATCGTTGCAGATTAGATAAACGTATTTCTTTAATATCGTTTTCGATTTTTGAAATGTAAGACTTTGTAGTGCCTAGTTTTAAGGCTAATGCTTCTTGAGTCAAACCCTTTCTAAGTCTAGCTTCTTGGAGCATGGCTCCAAGTTTAAAGTTTTCATATCCTTTTTCAAAAGAGTCTCTTTTTTTAGTTCCAAT
>Ga0078894_10005212_pt1 | contig 9995 bp, 7 predicted proteins | sample LauGreSu1BDMLBSD_2_FD_67506 | JGI IMG/M metagenome (GOLD analysis project Ga0078894, IMG submission 67506) | Freshwater lake microbial communities from Lake Michigan, USA - Su13.BD.MLB.SD (version 4) (version 4) | ecosystem: Environmental > Aquatic > Freshwater > Lake | place: Lake Michigan, USA...
GGCATGTCGGCCAGCAGCATCTCCAGCACCATCTGCTGGCTCTTGCGAGCGCGTGGGCTGGCGGTGTGCACCTTCATGCCGGCGCTGGCCGTGCGGCAACAGCTCGGCGCCAGCGTGCGCTCGCCCTCGACTTCGACCACACAGGCGCGACAGTTGCCGTCGGGGCGGTAGCCCTCCTTGAAGCACAGGTGCGGAATCTCCACACCCACGCGCTTGGCCAAGGCCAGCAAGGTCTCGCCCGGCCGGGCCTGCACGGCCCGGCCGTCCAGAGTCAACTCTGCGCCAGCCATCACGGCAGGGTGTTCATGCGGGGCATTCACTCGGTGTCTCCCGGGGCAGCGCCCACTTCATGGCCGAAGTACTGCAGCACGCAGCGCACAGGGTTGGGCGCCGCCTGTCCCAGGCCGCAGATTGACGCGTCGACCATCACCTGCGAGAGGTCTTCCAGCAGTGGCGCATCCCAGGCTGGCGCGCGCATCATCTGGGCGGCCTTGGCCGTGCCCACGCGGCAAGGAGTGCACTGGCCACAACTCTCGTCGGCAAAAAATCGCATCATGTTCAAGGCGGCGTCACGCGCCAGGTCATGGTGACCGAGCACGATGACGGCGGCGCTGCCGATGAAGCAGCCATATGGCTGCAGCGTGTCGAAGTCCAACGGCACATCAGCCAGCCGCGCCGGCAGGATCCCGCCCGAAGCGCCACCGGGCAGATAGCCGTACAGCTCGTGTCCGTCGGCCATGCCGCCGCAGTACTCGTCAACCAGCTCGCGCAGCGTGATACCCGCGGGTGCCAGCTTCACGCCCGGCTCCTTCACGCGCCCGCTCACGCTGAAGCTGCGCAGGCCCTTGCGGCCGTGCCGGCCCTGGGCGACAAACCAGGCCGCACCACGTTCGACCACCTCGCGAACCCAATACAGGGTCTCGAAGTTGTGTTCAAGCGTCGGGCGGCCGAACAGGCCCACCTCGGCGATGTAGGGTGGGCGCATGCGCGGCTCGCCGCGCTTGCCTTCAATGCTCTCGATCATGGCGGACTCTTCGCCGCAGATGTAGGCGCCGGCGCCGCGGCGCAGCTCGATGCGCGGCAACGGGCACGGCGGGTCGGCCTGCAGGCGCGCGAGTTCCGCGCTGAGCATCGCCCGTGCATCGTGGTACTCGTCGCGCAGATAGATGTAGCAGGCCTCGACACCCACGACCTGTGCTGCCACCAGCATGCCTTCCAGGAAGCGATGCGGATCGGTCTCCAGGTAGTGTCTGTCCTTGAAGGTGCCGGGCTCGCCTTCGTCGATGTTCACCGCCATCAGGCGTGGCGCCGTCTGGCCGCGCACGATGCGCCACTTGCGCCCGGCCGGAAAGCCTGCGCCGCCCAGGCCGCGCAGGCCAGAGTCCTCCATCGCCTTCAGGATCTCCTCGGCGCTGCGCTGGCCGCTGGCCAGAGCCGACGCCAAGGCGTAACCCCCTTGGGCCCGGTAAGCGGCGTAGTCGATGGCTTGCACGAAGGGCACCCCCCGCGCACCCACTTCGTCCAGCATGTGGGCCAGCGCGTTGACGGTGGCTCGGGCCACGGCGCGCTGACCGACCGAAGCCGCCGGCGCCTGTTCGCAGCGGCCAATGCAAGGCGCCTCGATCACCCGCACACCCTGGCGCTGCAAGGCCGCACGGGCCCTGTCCAGCAGCTCGCCCCCACCCACGAGCTCGCAGCTCAAGCCGCTGCAGACCCGCACCGTGACACCTGGCGCGTCGGCATCATCGGCGATGAGGTCGAAGTGATGGTAGAAGCTCGCCACCTCGAAAACCTCGGCCATCGGCAGGTTCACCAGCCGCGCCAGCGCCACCAGGTGGCGGTCACGCAGAGCCCCTGCGGCGTCCTGGATGCAGTGCAAATACTCGATCAGCAGGTCGCGCCGCCAGCCACCGGCTGGGGGCACGCCCATCCATCCAGCCACCTCCTGCGTGGCCACAGCCTCGGGCTGGCGGCCCTTGAGTCTGCCCCGTCGCCGGGCGACCTCTCGAAAATCTTCGACAGTGCCGAGCACCGCGGTCGTCATGGCGGGGCTCAGAACAAGCCAGTGATCTTGCCGTCGGCCCCCACATCGATGGCGCAGGCCGAGGGAACTTTAGGCAGGCCTGGCATTGTCATGATGTCTCCACAGATCATGACGACGAATTCAGCCCCGGCCGCCAGCCGTACCTCGCGGATGTTGACCACGTGCCCTGATGGCGCACCCCGCAGCGCCGCATCCGTGGAGAAGGAGTACTGCGTCTTGGCCACGCACACCGGGTAGTGACCGTAGCCCGACTCCTGAAGTTTCTTGATCTGGCCGCGGACCTTGGCGTCAGCGGTGATGTCGGTGGCACCGTACACCTTGGTGGCTATGGCCTTCATCTTGTCCCACAGCGGCGCACTGTCGTCGTACACGTACTTGAAGTCGCTGGGCTGCTCGCACTGCCTGACTACTTCACGGGCTACGTCGGCGGCGCCCTTGCCGCCGTCGGCCCAGTGCCGTGCCAGGATCACCGGTGCGCCGTGTTTGGCAAGCTTGTCCTTGAGCAGTTGGATCTCCGCGTCACTGTCTTCCGTGCGGTGGTTGATCGACACCACGCAGGGCAGGCCGTAGTGGTTGCGGATGTTGCTGACGTGGCGCTCGATGTTGGCGATGCCTCGCTCCAAGGCAGCGAGGTCGGGCTTGACGGTGTCCTTGACCTCCATGCCGCCGTGGTACTTCAAGGCGCGCACAGTGGCCACCAGCACCACCGCTGCAGGCTTGAGGCCAGCCTTGCGGCACTTGATGTCAATGAACTTCTCTGCGCCCAGATCGGCACCAAAACCCGCCTCGGTGACCACGTAATCGGCCAACTTGAGGGCCGTCTTCGTGGCCAGCACTGAGTTGCAGCCGTGCGCGATGTTGGCAAACGGACCGCCATGGATGAAGGCGGGCGAATGCTCCAGCGTCTGCACCAGGTTGGGCGCCAGCGCATCCTTCAATAGCGCGGTCATCGCGCCGTGGCATTGCAACTGGCTGGCGAGGATGGGCTTCTGATCCCGGGTGTAGCCACAAACGATCTTGCCCAGCCGATCCTTCAGGTCATGCACCGAAGTGGCCAAGCAGAAGATCGCCATCACCTCCGAGGCCACGACGATGTCGAAGCCGTCCTCACGAGGATAACCATTGCCTGGGCCACCCAGCGACACGGTGATGTCGCGCAACGCGCGGTCATTCATGTCCATCACCCGTTTCCAGGCGATGCGCCGCACATCGAAGCCGAGTTCGTTTCCGTGGTGGATGTGGTTGTCGATCATCGCGGCCAACAGGTTGTTGGCCAACGCGATCGCGTTGAAGTCACCCGTGAAGTGCAGGTTGATGTCCTCCATCGGGATCACCTGCGCATGGCCGCCGCCTGCGGCGCCGCCCTTCATGCCGAACACCGGACCCAGAGAGGGCTCGCGCAGACAGATCACGGCCTTCTTGCCGATGTGGTTCAACGCGTCACCCAGGCCCACCGTGGTGGTGGTCTTGCCTTCTCCGGCGGGTGTGGGGCTGATCGCCGTGACAAGGATCAGCTTGCCGTCGGGCCTGTCGGACAGGGAGTTGACAAAGTCCAGCGATACCTTGGCCTTGGTGCGACCGAAGGGCTCGATGGCGCTTTCAGGAATCCCCAACTTGGAGGCAATGGCCATGATCGGCTGCGGCGTGGCGGCCTGTGCGATTTCGATATCCGACTTCATACGCTTGATCCCTCAATTCCAAGAGCGAAACGCTCCACCCGTGACCATATCGGCGGCACCAAAAGCGTCAACGCCCCCGGCTCACATGGCAGGCATGCGCAAACAGCATGGTTGGGGTGGGGTAAGGCGGGCTCCTGCCGCCGAAGCTCAGGAGGCCTGGAACTGCGCTTGAGCGACCCGTCCGGCCGCCAGTTCAGCCTGCCAGGGCAGCAGGCAGCAGCGGGCCGCGTGATCGCGCAACACTTCCTGGACGTACCGCTGCTCCTGGGCACGCCGCCCCTGCAGTAGCGCATCGCTGGTGTTCAGCGGCAGCAGGCTTTGGTTCACCACCCAGGCATAGGGCTCCATGCCAGCGCGGCGCAGTTCGGCCTGCAATGCGGCTGCTTCATGCACTGGCGTCGCCTCGGCCAGCGTGCACAGGAGCATGCGTGTGAAGCATGGGTCGCGCAAGCGCGGCAGCAACCCACGAACGGCATTGCTCACCTCCTTGGCCTGCCGCTGCACCTCGCGGTGGTAGGACTGGGCCGCATCGAGCAGCAAGACGGTGTGGCCCGTGGGTGCGGTGTCCATGACGACGATGCGCCCACGCGCACGCTCGACCTCTCTCGCAAAGGCCTGGAAGACTGCGATCTCTTCGGTGCACGGCGAGCTCAGGTCTTCGTTTAGCAGGGCCAGGCCGTGAGCATCAAGTTGCGCGCCAGTGGTGGCAAGCACCTCGGTCCGGTAGGCCGCCACTTCCGCCCCGGGATCGATCGCCCCCACCGTCAGACCAGGGGGCCGTTCGTCCAGCGCGCCTGCCGCATGGGCTGCGGGATCGGTGGTGGTCAGGTGAACCTGGGCACCACGCTGTGCCAAAGCCAGCGCGATGCGCGCGGCCACTGTGGTCTTGCCCACGCCGCCCTTGCCCATCGTCATCACCAGCCCGTGACCATCAGCCAATAGGCCTTCGATCAGGTCGGTCCAGGGCAGCAGACCCTCGGGCAGGCGCTCCTCAGCGCTCATGGCGGGCGCAACACCGTCGCCCCGCGCAGCCGGGTCCAGAAGGCCGCGCAACGCGGCCACCCCCAGCACCTGCCGCGAGCGCAATGCGATGGCGTCACGCGGCAGCGCCGCCAGACCGGGGGCCATGCCGGACAGCGCGCGCTCACCCAGGCCCTGGATCGCCTGCGCCAGCGTGTCAGCGTGGTCCCAGGCGCGAAACATGCCGTTGACCACCAGCCGCTGATGGCGGATCCCCAGCGCCGCCAGTTCTGCCCGCGTACGCTCAGCCTCGCGCAGCGCTCCCGCGTCGGGCCGGCTCACCAGCACCATGGCCGTCGTCGAGGTGTCACCGAGAGCGGTAACGGCAGCGGCGTAGAGCTCGCGCTGCGCCCCCATGCCCTGCAACGGCCCGATGCAGGAGGTGCCGGCCTGACTGCTCTGTATGAAGCCGCTCCAGGCAGCCGGCAGGGCCAGCAGACGCAAGGTGTGCCCGGTGGGCGCGGTATCGAACACGATGTGTCGGTACTCACGGGTGAGCGCGGGGTCGCCCAGCAGTCTCGCGAATTCGCCGAAGGCGGCAATCTCCACGGTGCAGGCGCCGGAGAGCTGTTCCTCGATGCTCGCCACCACGTCGTCGGGCAGCACACCTCGGTACGGTCCGACCACCGCTTCGCGATAGGCCCCAGCCGCTGCGTGTGGGTCGACGTTCAGCGCATGCAGGCCGGGGGCGCCAGGTACGCGGCGCGGTTGCGGCCCGAGACGGGTCTGCAGCACCTCGTCCAGGTTCGAAGCCGGATCCGTGCTGACCAGCAGCACTGGTGCGTCTTCTCGTGCCAAGCTGACGGCTGTGGCGCAGGACACCGTGGTCTTGCCCACACCACCCTTGCCGGTGAAGAACAGGATGCGGGTGGCGGCCGTCAGCAGACCCGGGAGGCCCCTGGCTGCTTGCCCCTCAGTGCTCATCGAGGGCGGGGATCCGGCGCCCGTGGATCAGGCCAGCGAGCGGCCGTGGCCCCATGGCTTTCAGCAGCACTTGCTGCTGCCCGATCCGTCGGCGGGGGCTGAGGCGCAGCAGGAGGCGGCCGCCACGGGCACCCCAAGTGGAATACGAGGCTTGATCGGCGGCTTGGCCAGTCCGAGCTCCGTCCGGCTGGGATACCTGCCACGGCTGAGGACCTGACCGTCGACCAGCACCAGCGGCAGGCAGTCGACGCCCTGCTGCTTCAATGCCGCGCTCACGGTGGGGTGGCTCGCAAACGCGCCTGGCTGCTGGCTCAGGTTGTAGCGCGAGACCGCCACGCCGCGCTCTCGCAGCGCCTCCAGTGCGGATGCAAACTGCGCCAGCGACTCGTCGACTCCAGGACCGCAAACGCCTGTGGCGCAGCAGGTGGCAGGGTCGTAGACATCGAGTTGATTCATGAGAAAGTCCGCTGATAGGGTAGGTCAGTGGGCACGGGCCGCGGGACCGCCGGACGCCGCAGCGAGCAGTTCATGGTGTGGGGGATAGGCGCCCTGGCACCACACCTGGCCGTCGATCATCAGGATCGGCAGGATGGCCATGCCTCCCGAGCGCAACGCGGCCTTGACCGTCGGGTTCTGCGAAAACGCCTCCGGCTCATGACCGAGGTTGAATCTGTGGATCTCCACGCCACGGCTGCTCAGCAACTCCAGCGTCTCTTCGAACGCCTCCTGCGACATGGCGGCATCGGGGCCGCAGGCACCCGTGGTGCAGCCGGCGGCCGGCTCGTAAATCTCCAGGCGAGGCATGTGGTTGCTCCTTCCTAAGATGCTGCGCAGCACCAACCCTGGCGCTACAGGATCACCTTGATGTCCACCAGCCGAGCGCCGATGTAGGTTTCCATGGCCTGCCGAGCCTTCGCAGCGTCGCGCCACTGCAGAGCGGCCACCACGTCACGGGTCATCACCTCGTGCGAGTGCGCGATGTCTTCCCAGTGGCCCAGGCGGCGCGAGATAAAGAACCAAAGGCGCAGGTGCAGATTGAAGATGCGCGGAATGGAGTCGGCAATCCAGGCGTTGTGCGCTGCCTCGCCCAGCACACGGTAGAAGTCGCGGTCAGCCTCGACGTAGGCATCAACATCGGCGTCTTCGGTGGCGCTCACCAGTTCACGGTGAAGCGCATCCAGTTCGCGCACCTGATCAGCCGTGGCCCGCGTGGCAGCCAGCGCCGCAGCCTGGCCGTCCAGCATGGCACGGAACTCATAGATCTGCTGCACCCCACTGGGCGTGATCTCCGAGACGAACATGCCACGATTGGGCAGATGGTTCACCAGCCGCTCGATGGCCAGACGTTGCATCGCCTCGCGCAGCGGCGTGCGGCCTATGTCGAATTCCGCCATCAGGTCGCGCTCGACCAGCACACTTCCAGGCTCGGCCTCCAGACGCGTGATCTTGCGCACCAAGCGCTCGTAGGCTTCTTCGGCCAAGGAGCGCGGCGGCACCCGAGGCGGCCGCGGGCGACCGCTACGCGCCGGCATGGACACCTGCATGGGCCGCATGCGCCGAGCCTGCTTCAGCGCGTGGCCAGCGCCACACTGGCCTCGATGGCCGCGCGGTCCATGTCATGACCGATGAAGACCAGCGCCTCAGCCGGCGGCCCGGGGACGTCGGAGATTTCCAACTGCCCCAGGCTGTACTGCACCAAGGCGGGCTTGCCATCGAGATGGATGAATCCTTTTGCACGCCAGACATTGTCGGGCAAGTTGCGAAAGAAGCGCTCCACTTCCGGGCGCCGTCCCCTGCCTGCGCTACTCACCACGAACGACTGTACCGGCATCTCTGCATGCGGGTCGTGAGAGTGGCCGTGGTGGTGGTGGGCATGACCGTGGTCGTGGTGATCGTCGCCGTCACAGCCGGCCGTAGCCTGATCGGCCATCTCCCGGCGCATGCGTTCGATCAGATCACTTGATACCTCGGTGAACAGCTTGTCCGGGGACACGTGTCCCTGTTCGCTGAACAAAAGTCGGGCATCGGGGTTAATCTCGCGTAAGCGCTGTGTCGCATCGCTCAGTTGCTCTGGCGAGGCGAGATCGAGCTTGTTGGCCAGAACGATGTCGGCATGTTCGATCTGGTCCAGGTAGAAGTCGCCCAGCATCCCCTCGAGCTTGCTGAATCGGGCGCAATCGACCACCGTCACCACGGGGCCGATCTGCAAGCCGTGATCGGCACTGGAGTCCACCAGCGACTCCAGCAATTCAGAGGGCTGGGCCACGCCCGTGGCTTCGACGATGACGCGATCGACCCTAGACTTGTCGCGCAACTCCTCCACCGCCATCAGCAGCGAGCCGCGCAGTGTGCAGCATAGGCAGCCCGAGTTGAGTTCGACGACATCGATATTTTGCCCCCGCAGGATGTCACCATCGACGCCCACTTCACCAAACTCGTTGACGATCACCGCGGTCTTCTCTGCCTTGCCAACCTGGGATAGCAGGTGCTTGACAAGCGTAGTCTTTCCGGAGCCGAGAAAGCCAAAAACAAGATTAACGTTCATGATGCCTCTTCGGGGTAGATCGCTTCAAAGCCACGCTCTGATACCGCCTTGGCCGGCCCTCACTTGGCCAATGCTTCCGCACTGCGGGCCAGCTTTCGCAGCCGCCGCTCCTCGGCGGCGAATGTCTCACCCGAGAAATTCATGCCGTCCACGAAGATGTCCTGGAACTCCGGACGCGCCGCTAGAGCCACGTGTTCGATGCCTTGCGCCAAATCGAAGGCGCGCAGGCGCTCGGTCTCCGACAGCAGGGCCATCTGCGCGCCAATGGCCGCCGCATTGCCCATGTAGGTGATCCGCTCGGTAGGCATCTCAGGAAGCAGCCGAATCTTCACCGAGCTCTCAATGCTGATGTAGTTGCCAAAGCCTCCGCACAGCATCAGCTCGTGAATGTCGTCGTTGCTCACACCCATCACATCGCGCAGCATCACGATGCCCGAGTAGATGGCGCTCTTGGCGAGCTGCAATTGGCGGATGTCCGCTTGCGTCACGGTAATGTCGTGGTCGCGTCCGGCCTGTGCGCGTGGCACCAGCACGAACTCGCGCCCTGACTCACCCTGGGTCATGCGGGACTGCAGCGCTGCGGTCAGCGCAGGGGCACTCTCGCGCCGCAGCAAACCATTGGCATCGATGATCCTGGCGTCCACCATATTTGCGCATGCGTCGATCAGGCCCGAGCCGCAGATGCCGATGGCCGGCGCATCGCCAATGACCTTGCAGCTGACGTCAGAGTCGATCTCCACGCGCTCGATGGCCCCCACGGCGCCACGCATGCCATGACGGATCTGCGCTCCTTCCAGAGCCGGGCCGGCCGGCGCACTGCAGGCGAACAAGCGGCCCTGGGCCCCCATGACCACCTCGCCGTTGGTGCCGATGTCCACAAGGGCGCGGATCTCCTGGCTCTCGTAGATGCGCGTGGCCAGCACGCAGGCCATGGTGTCGGCGCCTACGAAACCGGCGACGATGGGCAACAAACACACGCGCGCATTCGGCGCCGCCTTGAGGGGCACCTCGCGCGCCGGGTACACGAGCAGGTCGCGCACCACCGGCGCATAGGGCGCCAGGCCGACGTAGCTCACGTCCACGCCCAGGAAGACATGGTGCATGCAGGTGTTGCCTACCACCACGATTTTGTAGACATGCTCGGCCGCGATGCCCGCCTTCTCGCAGGCCTCCTTGATGAATTCGTTGATGCCCGAAAGGATCTTGCCGCGCAAGGTGGCCAGTTTGGACTCGTCAAACTGGGCATACGCGATGCGCGACATCAGGTCACCGCCGTATTGCGCCTGTGGATTGAGGCCACCCACAGCAGCGAGTTGCTCGCCAGTGGTCAGGTCCATCAAGGTGCCCACGACGCTGGTGGTCCCGATGTCAAACGCCATGCCATAGCGGTGCGCGGAGGTGTCGCCCACCTCGATATCGATGACCTCGTCATTGAACGTGGTCACGGTAAGCAAGCCCTTGTCCTTGCGCAGCGCCATGGGCAGCTTGCGCAGCAACTCCAGGGGCAGCCGGCGCTGTGTGGTGGGCGGCAGGCAGGCCATGACTTCCTCGACATCGGAAGTCTGGTGGTGCTCGCCCTGAGGCGTCTGAGCATGGATGACATGCTTGACCACGCCGCTGTCCAGCTGCAGCCGGCTGTCGCTCAGGTTGGCCTGCCCGGCCAGGATCTGGAAACCCGACTCCGCCTTGGGCGGCATCGGTTGGGCCAGGCAGGCAGACAGCGGCTTGGTCTGGCAGGCCAGACGGAAGCGCTCCTGCACTTCCTCTCGGCCGAGTTGAAGCG
>Ga0078894_10005213_pt1 | contig 9994 bp, 11 predicted proteins | sample LauGreSu1BDMLBSD_2_FD_67506 | JGI IMG/M metagenome (GOLD analysis project Ga0078894, IMG submission 67506) | Freshwater lake microbial communities from Lake Michigan, USA - Su13.BD.MLB.SD (version 4) (version 4) | ecosystem: Environmental > Aquatic > Freshwater > Lake | place: Lake Michigan, USA...
GTAACATATTGTTGTTTGTTATTCAATTGAAAAGTGCCTTCAATAAAACATTTTTTCTCCGCATTTCTACAAACGCTGCTATCAGCTCGGTCTCCTAAAATAAGGCCAAGGGCACCCATAATAATACTTTTACCTGCGCCTGTTTCACCAGTGATAACTGATAAATGAGCGGATAGGTCAATCATTAAATGATCGATTAATATATAATTATGTATTTCTAACTTGTTTAACATCGCTTTCGCAATATACATTTTTATTTAAGATCTTATTATTTAAGACAACGTTGAATTCCGGATTTTGCTTTTTGGTCTAAAGAATTTTTAAAAGCGTGATCCTTCATGTCTATGCAAATATTATATAACTCAATGGCCTTAGCATATTGTCCTTTATTTTCGTAAATATTACCAGCTAGCAAAGCAGCTTTGGCAGCGAAATATTCTGGTTGATTACTCCCTTTTTCAATAGCTGATTTGTAAAATTTAATAGCATTGTCATGCTGTTCTAATAAATCATAAATACGGCCTAATCGATAGGCGAACTCGGTTTTATCAGCTTCATTTTCAAAATCATTACTTGTTTTGCCAGTTAAAATAGTAATTGCTTGAGTTTGATAACCTCCATCGCTTAATAAACGAGCCTTTAACAAAATGGGGTTTGGCCAAGTTCCTTTTTTTGCATTTTGAAATGCTTGTTTATCAGCATCCGTAATTTGATTGCCAATGGTTAATACTTGCTTTCGATAAAAGTTTGCTTTGGTCATGTCGCCTTGCATATAAGCTATCCAGGATAAGCGCTCATAGGCATCTTTTACATAGAAATTACCTTTAAATGTTTGAATAAAATCAAGTAAAGATTTTTGTGCTTTCTCTAATTTAAGTTCATTAATATAGGCATAACCAAGCTCAAGGTTCCAAAAAGGTAAGGGCAGGTAATTTGAATTTGTCTCTAGTTGTTGAATAACATTTAATGTCTTACTTGATTGTTGGTGGTTTAAATATAAGTTAGCCGCCATATATGCATGCATGTGATTCTTTTTGAAATCATATGCCGTATTTTCAATGAATGCGAATGTCTTTTTTTGATCCCCTTCAAAGTTCATTAACAAATAAGGGTATACTAGTAAGGCTTCATTGCGACATCTATTACTATAGCTATCCTTACTATTTATATATTTTAATACTAAAGCGTTTCCGTCACTAATTTTGCCGTTTAATCCAAGTATATTAACAATCCATTGATATCCTTTAGGAATGGTGCCAACAACTGTGGTGATGATACCAAAATAAACATCATTGGGAGAAAAGTTGGGGTAGGCTTTTTGATTTTCTTTGAACATGAAATAGGCTTTCCTGAAATCCCATGCCGCATCCCAGGTTTTATCAAATCTAAAGGCAACTATTGATTTGTGTAAATGGGCAACACCTAAACTAAATAAATAATAGGGTGAATTTTTAGGCCCGGTTGAGAATAATTTAATTCTATGTTCAAAATGAGGATATAGTCTTTGAAATTCTGCTTTATTTTCATTTAAAAATAGTTCATAAAAATCAGCATAGCTTTCCAGTAAGTCATTTATCAAATTCCCTGGATTATTTTTTCTTTCAATAATGATATTCTTCCTCGCCTCTGGAATTTTAAGGGATGTAATTGACTCGTAAATGTGCTGTGATTTTTCATTCCAAATATATTGCTTAGGCTGCGACCATAAAGCAGTGCTTGTGCAAAAAATAATACCCAAAATGAACAATAGCTTTGGCATAATTGTAAAAATAAAGAAAGGGTAGCTGTTGTGCTACCCTTTAACGAAATATTTTATAGAAATTTAGGAAATTATATTTTCCCATTTATTAAAGGCAATTACATTCCCCATTTATTAGACGCAATTACTTTCCTCATTCATCAGTAGCTGTCGCTACTTCTTCTTTGTATCACCTGCGTTAGCGGCTTCTTCCTCAACTAAAATTCTACCACAGTTTTCGCAAACAATAATTTTTTTATGTAAGCGAATTTCACTTTGGCGTTGAGGAGGGATGGAATTGAAACAACCACCACAAGCGTCTCTTTCAACAGTTACTACTGCTAGGCCGTTATGATAACTGTTTCTAATACGATCGTAACTAAATAATAAACGCTCGTCAATATGAGATCTTGCTTCTTCGCTTTTAACTCTTAATTCTTTTTCTTCGATTTCAGTGTCAGCGATGATTTTTTCTAATTCATCTTTCTTGTGGTTCAAAACACCATCCTTAACTGAAATAGTTTTTTTAGCTGCTTCTAAATTCTTTACTTTTTCAGCTAATTCCTCGTTTGCATCACGGATATGTTTTTCGCAAAGCTTAATTTCTAAACCTTGCATTTCAATTTCCTTATTGATAGCTTCAAACTCACGATTGTTTTTAACGTTATCGCTTTGTTGCTCATATTTAGCTAGTAAAGCCTCACTTTCTTTTATCGATGCTTTTTTGATTTCGATAAATTCAGTGATACCGTTAATTTCTTCTTCGATTCTAGTTTGTCTATTGACTAAACCTTGAACTTCGTCTTCTAAATCTTTAACCTCCATTGGTAATTCACCACGAAGTATTTCAATTTGATCAATACTGCTATCAACAGTTTGAAGTTTGTAAAGATTTACTAATTTTTCTGCTACTGAAAAGTCTTTGACTGATGCCATATTTCAAGTTTATTTAAGATATGTTATAGGTTGTGTACACACCATGGATTGGAGGACGGCAAAGGTAGGGAATTTACCTGTTAAATGAGCAACAATTAGCTCCGACACCCATTGTTCACTTTCCCCATGACCAATATCCACCAATAAAAGCTTCCCATCGGCCTCAAAATAGTCATGATATTTAAGGTCACTGGTGATAAAACAGTCTGCATTTTGCGCCTTAGCATCACCAATTAGGAAACTACCTGATCCGCCACATAAAGCTATGGTTTTCAATTGTTTTCCAGTTAAATGGGTGTGTTTTAGAACTGATAAATTAAAGGTTTCTTTCAACAAATTTAAAAATTCAGCCCCGTCCATTTCCTTGGGTAGGGTCCCTTTTAATCCTGAACCTACAGGTTGGCCATTTTTGTCCATTAAACCTGGTTTGGGAGCTAAAATTTGTCTATTTTCTAGACTAAGTCGATTAGCTATGGTATCATTCACCCCATTTAATATGTTATCTAAGTTGGTATGAATGGCATACAAGGCAATATTATGTTGAATAGCTTTTAAAACCGTTCTCGCCACATAGCTATTTTCGTCAAATTGCTTGATCCCTTTAAAAATTATTGGGTGATGACTTACGATTAAATTACATCCTTTTTCAAGGGCTTCGTCAATTACAGCCTCAGTGCAGTCCAAGGAACAAAGTACACCTGTACAAATTGTGTTAGGATTACCAACAAGGAGTCCACAATTATCATAATCTTCTTGGAAGGATAAAGGTGCCCAAATTTCTAAGGCTTCGGTGATTTGTCCTATTTGCATGTGGCTAAATTAAATATAATGTCCATTATGAAGAACTATTTTATGTTAATATTGTTAAACAAGTGTAGGCTTTGTATAAAGTACAGCCTTTTATTTAGTAACTAACTTGGTTAAATATCAGTATTGATTTATGAAGGACACCGTTTTAATTTTTTGGTTTAGAAGGGATTTGCGATTTGAAGACAATGTTGGTTTATACCATGCTTTGTATTATGCCAAGCAAAATGGATATAAAGTTTTACCGTTGTTTATTTTTGATAAAACTATATTAGATAAGTTAGATGATAAAAATGACCGACGAGTTGATTTTATTCACAGGACTATCATGACTATGCAAACCGAACTTGTTGCAAAGGGTAAGTCAATGGTTGTTAAATATGATCGTCCTATAAATGTTTTCGATAGTTACATCAAAAAATATACAATAGCAGGTGTTTATATTAACCATGATTATGAACCGCTAGCTATTGACCGAGATGCAGAAGTAAAAAGTTTGCTTGAAAAAAATGATATTCAATTTCATACTTTTAAGGATCAAGTAATTTTCGAAAAGGAGGAAGTGGTAAAAGACGACGGTAAGCCTTATACCGTTTATACACCTTTTGCAAATAAATGGCGAACTTATTGGACTAGTCATGTGCCTAAAATTCATCCATCTATCAAGTTGTTGGATTATTTTATGGATAGCAAACCCATGGTCATTCCTACTTTGAAAACAATGGGTTTTGAAACAACCGATTTAGTGGTTCCTCCAATAAAGTGGGAAGAAGGACTGGTTAAAAAATATACCGATCAGCGAAATTTTCCAGCCATCAAAGGAACTACACAACTAAGTATTCATTTGCGTTTTGGAACAATTTCAGTTCGACAATTAGCATTGGCTACACAATCCTTAAATAGTACTTTTTTCAATGAATTAATATGGCGTGATTTTTACCATATGATACTTTGGCATTTCCCACAAGTTGGCAGGGGGAAATCATTTAAAGCACAATATGATTTTATTGAATGGAGAAATAATGAAAAAGAATTTAAGGCGTGGTGTGAGGGGCGAACAGGTTATCCAATTGTAGATGCAGGTATGCGTGAATTAAATACAACAGGATTTATGCACAACAGGGTGCGTATGATTGTAGCTAGTTTTTTAACCAAGCATTTATTAATTGATTGGCGTTGGGGAGAAGCATATTTCGCTCAAAAATTATTAGATTTTGATTTAGCTGCTAATAATGGAGGATGGCAGTGGGCGAGTGGAAGTGGTTGTGATGCTGCGCCTTATTTTAGGGTCTTCAATCCGCGTTTACAAACCGAAAAATTTGATAAGGATTTAAAATATATACGAAAGTGGATACCTGAGTTAGATACGACTAAATATCCTAAACCTATCGTGGTACACGAAGAAGCTAGGGTGCGCGTATTAGCAGCTTATGCAAAGGCTTTGAAGCCTTAATAAAAAACGTCGTATGTTAATTAATATTAATTAAATTATTAATTAATATTAATTTTTTTTTATATAATTTTTTCATAAATTGTGTGTAATTGGAGTTTGCTGAAAATCCTATTATAAAAGAGTAAGCAATTAAAAAAATTTATATTATGAAAAAAGTGATCATTTGCGCTTTTGTTGCTTTGTCTATGACAAGCTGCGCTGTTACAATGCCAATTACTGCTACTAGTAATTCAGTAAAAGAAGCTGACAAAACAGGTGTTTCTAAAGCAACTGTATTATTTGGTATTTTACCTTTAGGTGGCGATGCTTCTGTAAGTGCAGCAGCAAAAAATGGCAACATTGATAAAATTGCTACAGTAGATTTAAAGACCACCAATTTTTTAAATATACTTGTAACTTATGAAACAAAAGTAACAGGTCATAAATAAAACTTAAATAAAAAGGAAGGTTGATTTCAATCTTCCTTTTTTAAATCCAACATCATGATAAAAAAATTAGTTATAAAGGCAAGCTTGTTTGTATTTATAATAAGTATGACGAGTTGCGCAACCATTTTTTCTGGTACTAAAGACAGAATTTCATTCACAACAAATGTTCCAGGAGCAAAGGTATTAATCGATGGTGTTGAAATTTGTAAAACGCCTTGTAATGAAAGTATTTCAAGAAAAGTGGGCGATTCTCAAGTCGAATTTAAATTAGAGGGGTATGAAACGAGGGTGGTAAACTTAAGTAAGTCATTAAACATTGTGAGTATACTTAATTTAGGAAACCTACTTGGATGGGGAATTGATATTGTAACAGGAGCCGTCTTTAAATATGATAGAAAAGCGTATGATATTGAACTAACTAAAAATAGTAAAGTTTCAAAATTGAACCCTGAAAAAATTGAAATAGATACAAAAAAACATATTGTTAATCTTTATGTTTCTGCAAAATAATTTCAACAATTACACAATTAGAAAAAGTTTTTCTAATTGTGTAATTGCTTTTTTACCAACTTCGCCCATATCAACACTAAAGTCGTTCACATATAAATCAATATGTTGACGCATTACTTGTTCTGACATTTCTTGTGAATGACATTTTACAAATTCAGGTAAATTATCATAGCTATTTTTAAAAGCAAATTCAACACTTTCCTTGATAAGTGCATCTACTATTTTCACTTCTTCCTTTTCCATATCATTTCTAGCAATAATGCCTCCTAAAGGAATGGGTGCATTAAAAGTTTCTTCAAAATAAGTGCCCAGATCCATCCATTTACTTAATCCTTTTTGGGCGTAAGTAAAACGGTTTTCGTGAATGATTACACCTGCATCGACTTTGCCAGATAATACAGCGTCTTCAATTTCATTAAACACTAAAAATTGTTTATTTTTTACTTCAGGGAAAGCTAAACTAAATAATAAATGTGCGGTGGTATTCTTACCTGGTATGGCAACCGTCATGGTCGCTGGGTTGGGTTTGTTTTTATTATTTTCTTTATAAATTAATAATGGTCCAACCCCTTTTCCTAATGCACCTCCCGCATTTAATAGTTGATAATTATTTTTTACCATTGGCCAAACGCCATAACTAATTTTAGACAATGGTAGTTTGCCCTGTAAAGCCCACTCATTAAGGGTTTGGACATCCTCTAAATGTAAATTGAATTCATATCCCTTGGTGTCAATTTTATGATTTACTAATGCGTCAAATATAAAGGTATCGTTGGGACAGGGTGAAAACCCTAATTCTATCAATGGCATTTTAAGCTGTTTTATATAAAGCGTCTAAGTATTCCAAAAGGGTTTCATTCAAATTATATATCGCTTCTTGTATTTTCCATTTTGATTTATCTCTTTCTCCAACATAATTGCTCACTGCTCTTATTTGTATGAATGGTATGGTTAAATCTCTACCCATGTAATGCAAACTGGCTCCTTCCATTGATTCTAGTATTGCTTTGTACCTGCCGCCTAATAATTGTATTTGCTTTTTATCGGTGCTAATGGTATTTACCGTTACACCTTTTTTGGTAGGTAATTTCAAAAGGTTAAATTGATTCAGCCATGGATTCGGTAAGCTCTTTTTTTCATAAGGCGCATCATTAGGCTTGTCCAATTTCATATCAAATAGATCTTTCCAAACTTTATTTTCGATAACTCCAATATCCCCAACAAAATCATTGTTCACTGCAAATACTTTACCCAATGGAATTTTTTTATCAAAGCTTCCCGCTATTCCTACTTGAATAATAAGGGTAGGGGTTTCCTGCGTAAACATTTTCATAAGCGATATACTCGACGCCAACATGCCAATCCCCGATTCATGAAATCCCACTGAAAACTTTTTACTGTTTCCTACATATTTTGGATTGATTTTTTGAAAACTTGGCATCCATTCGCCATGCGTGGCAGCTGTAATAATTACTCTCATGGTGTAAAGGTCGTTAAAGCCTTGTAAAAATTGCTTTCTTGACAATCAAATTTATATCTTTGTGTCTTAATATAATTTAACTCGATGGTGTATTTGACTAGAGTGGAGCATTTTAATGCAGCTCATAAACTGGCTAATCCTAATTGGACTAAGGAAAAAAACGAGGAAGTATTTGGTGTTTGTGCGAATGAAAATTGGCATGGTCATAACTATGAATTATTTGTAACTGTTAAAGGTATTCCTGATGGGGAAACTGGGTTTTTATATGATGTCAAAAAACTAAGTATGCTTATCAAAAAGCTAGTTATTGATGAACTTGACCATAAAAATTTGAATCTAGATGTACCTTTTATGCAAGGAAAAATGTGTAGTACCGAAAATCTAGCAATCGCTATTTGGCAGCAATTAGCGCCTCATATTCCTAACGAAATACAGCTGCATTGCATTAAATTATACGAGACACCAAGGATATTTGTTGAATATTTTGGCAGTTAAATAGGCAGTTTCAATATTTTTGTTTAATTTTCTGCTCATTTTTTGCATCAAAACTAAAACGTTTAACTTTTTTAATAAAAGATTAAACAAAATTGAGTTAGTCACGTTATTAATGCAGTAACTTCGTCATCTTAATTTAGAAGCATGAGTCAAAAAGTAGCGGTATTTAGAAAAGAGCATTTTAATGCCGCACACAGGTTGTTTTGTGCTGATTGGTCGGATGCTAAAAACAAGGAAGTTTTTGGTGCCTGTTCAAACCCAAATTATCATGGTCACAACTATGAATTAATCGTTCAGGTAAATGGCATACCCGATCCGATTACAGGATTTGTGATTAATACCAAGGACTTAAGCATGATAGTTGAGGAGGAAGTTAAAAATAGATTTGATCATAAAAATTTAAACCTAGATACTGAGATTTTTAAAAATTTAAATCCAAGTGCTGAAAATATTGCGATTGTTATTTACAATTTATTAAAACCTCGTTTGTCTGATAATCTTGAATTAAAAATACGCCTGTATGAAACAGAAAGAAACTTTGTTGACTACCCCGCTTAAGGAAGAAAAGTTAGCAATTGATAATTTATTAATCGAAGAAATGGGCGACCAGCACAAGGCAAGCTCAGTTGAAACACCTTTGCGTGCTGATGCTTTTGATAAAACAGATGAGGAAAAAATAGCTGCTATTGAGCCTCATTTCAAAGCTATCATGGAAATTTTAGGAATGGATTTACGTGACGATAGTTTACGTGGTACACCACTTCGTGTTTCAAAAATGTATGTTAAAGAATTATTCCAAGGATTAAATCCTGCGAATATGCCAAGTATGACTTTGTTTGAAAATAAATTTCAGTACAATGAAATGTTGGTTGAAAAAAATATCAACTTCTACACCAATTGTGAGCATCATTTTGTGCCCTTTTTTGGTAAAGCACATGTAGCCTATATCAGCAGTGGTAAAGTAATTGGTTTGAGTAAATTAAATCGTTTGGTAGAATATTTCTCAAAACGTCCACAAGTGCAAGAGCGTTTAACCATGCAAGTTGGTAAGGCTCTGCAAACTGTTTTACAAACTCAGGATGTAGCCATTATGATGGATGCTAAACATTTATGTGTATCAAGTAGAGGTGTAAAGGACGATAGTTCCAACACCATTACCAGTTTTTTTGGAGGTAAGTTCCAAGAAGAAGCAACAAAAATGGAATTTTTAAAATACATTGAAATCAAGGATTAAAAAGTGTAAACTTTAATTAAAATAGTTCTTAGTGTCGGGTTAGTGTTAGTTCAGGTGAAGTGAAAACTTCACCTTTTTTATTTTTATAGATTAAAGCGCTACTTTTGAATGCACAAAATAAATGATATGTCAAAACAGGCTTATGTATTTCCGGGTCAAGGGAGTCAATTTCCTGGAATGGGAAAAAATTTGTACGAACAAAATGAAGCTGCAAAAGCTTTATTTGAAAAGGCAAATGATATTTTAGGTTTCCGAATCAGTGATATTATGTTTGAAGGAACTGACGAGCAGTTAAAACAAACGAATGTAACACAGCCTGCTGTTTTTTTACATTCCGTAATAGCTTATTTAACTTCGCCTAATTTAAATCCCGATATGGTTGCAGGACATTCCTTGGGAGAGTTTAGTGCGTTGGTTGCGAATAAAACTTTAAGTTTTGAAGACGCTTTGCGTTTAGTAAGTATAAGAGCTAAGGCTATGCAAGCTGCTTGTGAAATTCAACCCTCTACCATGGCTGCAGTATTAGCATTAGCTGACGAAAAAGTGGAGGAAATATGTGAGCAGGTATCAGCTGAGTCAGGTGAAGTGGTAGTAGCTGCAAATTATAATTGCCCAGGGCAGTTGGTCATTTCTGGATCTGTGAAAGGCATTGAAATTGCTTGTGAAAAAATGAAGGAAGCTGGTGCTAAAAGAGCATTGGTGTTACCAGTTGGGGGAGCTTTTCATTCACCTTTAATGGAGCCTGCAAAAATCGAACTGGCTGCAGCGATACAAGCAACTAAATTTAACACACCTATTTGTCCAGTATACCAAAATGTTGTAGCAAAGGCAGTAGTAGATCCAATTGAAATACAAGCCAATTTAATTGCACAGTTAACGGGTGCAGTAAAATGGACACAAACTGTACAAGCGA
>Ga0078894_10005214_pt1 | contig 9994 bp, 7 predicted proteins | sample LauGreSu1BDMLBSD_2_FD_67506 | JGI IMG/M metagenome (GOLD analysis project Ga0078894, IMG submission 67506) | Freshwater lake microbial communities from Lake Michigan, USA - Su13.BD.MLB.SD (version 4) (version 4) | ecosystem: Environmental > Aquatic > Freshwater > Lake | place: Lake Michigan, USA...
GCGCACGATTAGTAGATCCTAAGCAGTTTGATCTGCGCATACTTCCAGATCATGCTGATAGTTATTTCGAAGATACTAACAATTTCATGAAAGAAAACGACAGTTTGATCAAAAACGTAGAGAAAGAAACATGGCAAATGGTCTATGATTTCTGGAAGGCTCGCAAGACTACTATGAATGATGTTGAGCGAGAATGGCGTACTGATCAATTTAGAAAATTCACGAATGAGTACGACAAACGCAGAGAAAGAAATTTCAAAGATGTGTTCAAGGAATTAAGTGAATGGATCTAACGCCGTACAAAAATTGTAAGGCTCACAAGCAATGGGTTTACATCAGCAATGATGAGAAAGCCTACCGCCCTTGTTGCTACTTTAAAACAAACATAGACGCAACAGATATTAAAGACTACCAGGAGCAACTATCAAAATTAGACATTGAAACTAATTGCGAATATTGTATTAACTTAGAAAAAAATGGTAATCCATATAGTCAACGAAAAGAAGCAGAAGATACTATCGGTGATAACGAATTTAGAATAACTGTCTCATTCGACAACCTATGTAACTTTAAATGCACATATTGCAGTTCTAGGTATAGCACACAGATCGCCAATGAACAAAAAGATAATAATAAATTATACAAGGTCATTAGTGAGCAGGGCCCAAAAAAACTAGAATTTATTAAATCAGCACTAAATGAGTATGCATTCCATTATAGTAAAATTCTAAAAACTCAAGGATATAAAGATATTCCTGTATGCAATCTCAATATATTAGGCGGTGAACCGTTAATAAATCCATTAGTATATGAATTCTTAGAATGGTTAACATATCAGCCGTATGCTAAAACAACTGCGGTAACTTTTTTGTCTAATGGAAGCATTTATGATGAACGCATTTATGAATATTCCAGAGAACTTAGATATGTGGGTTTAGGTTTCAGCATAGACGGCACCGATGATATTTTTGAATTCATACGATTCAATGGAAAATTTAACGAAGTAAGAAAAAATATCGACAAGTATTATCTATTGCAAGACAACAAGTTTAGAATAAATTTTCAATATGCATTGTCATGGATGAACGTTTTAGGGTTTGCTGATTGGTATAATTGGATTGTTACATCATATCCAGATCTAGATGGGGACAACACTATTCATATGAATAAACTGGTATACCCTGAAGATCAGAGCGTAGATGTTATTCCTTTAAAGGGTAAACAACTAATCATCGATAAGATAGAAAGTAAATTAGTAAAAACTGATGATAAAAAATTCTTAGAAGTTTATAAGAAATTCAAAACACAGGTTCTTACTGGAGAAGATAAGTCGCATAAATTTAATGATGCACTGATTCTTTTCAAACATTTTGACGAAAATAGAAAAACAGACTATAAAACAACATTGAAGGAAGTCATGGATATAATAAAAGATACAAAAGAATTTCCTAAAAATTTCTGTAGCGTTCCTTGGTTGCAAATACACACAGAGCCTGATGGTAAGGTCATGCCTTGCTGTTACTATAGCCATAAAACAGAACATAAGTTGGGCAATTGGAAAGAAGATCAATTAAAAAATATTTTTAATAATGATAAATGGAGTAGATTGCGCAAAGACTTCATGGAAGGAAAGAGGCCTGACGCATGTTTCCGTTGCTGGAAAGAAGAAGACAGCGGGATCGTCAGTATGCGACAAAGATTCAATGAAAGATATCAGAATTGGCCAGATCATACTAATCAAAACTATTATAATAAATTCAAAGATATTGAACAATCAACATTGTCAGATGGTCGCGTAGGCGATATTAAACTAGCCACTATCGATCTTATCTTTAACAATCTATGTAATTTTAAATGCCGTAGTTGCGGACCTGGATTAAGCACTAGTTGGGCAGCAGACGCCATAAAGTTAGGTAATCCAGTACCTACCTTGCTGACTAACGATGAAATCTCGCATATGAAAGATGATCTTATCAACTTAGTAGGTATGGTAGATCAATATACAGAAGTTCATTTTAGCGGCGGTGAGCCTATGATGCAAGAAGAGCATTATGAATTCTTGAAATTATTGATCGACATGGGGCAAACTAAAGTAAAGATACGTTATAATACAAATCTAAGCACGTACAAGTTGAAAAACCATAATGCCTTTGAGTTGTTGAGTAACTTTGAAAATGTGTTTATCATAGGAAGCATCGATGCTATGGGTGCTAAGGGTGAATACATAAGAAAAGGCTTTGATTGGGAAGTGGCTCTAGATTGGATAAAGACATGTAAAGAACAGATACCTACTATAGATTTTGGCATCAGCGCAGTTTATAGTATGTTGAACTGTGAGGCTGCTATCGACCTTCATAGATATATTTGTGAAAATGATCTTTTCAAGAAGCATACAGGTGACACATTCGGATTTAACTTGAACGTATTACATTTTCCTGAATACATAAGAACGACTGTATTACCATTAGAGACTAAAAAGCGAGTTACAGAAAAGATTCAAAAACATATCGAATGGTTAGAACAGACACAACCTAGAAACTTTGATTATCCTGTGTTCATGGAGCATTGGAATAGCGCCATCACATTGATGAACAGTAACGATGAATCTCATATGATTCCTAGATTTTTCCGTGAAACACAAAGATTAGATATGATCAGAAATGAGAGTTTTAAAAATATATTCCCAGAACTATATGTGGACTTGATAAAATATGGACCAAAATAATTTCGATCCGTTAGAGATGGCTAAAAGCAGTAAAACATTTTGTATATTTCCATGGGTGCATCAGTATGTGGGCCCACCCGGAGATGTCAAACCCTGCTGTGTCTATGACTGGAAAGCAGAACTAGGAAGTTTGAAAGAAAACACATTAGAAGAAATCTGGAACAATGAGAAGACCAAGCAATTGAGATTGCAGTTTTTAAAAGGAGAACAACATCCTAATTGTAGCATATGTAATAATCGTGCTAATTTGGGAGATGCCTTTTATAACTCATACAACGAGATGTTCTTTCATAATAATGAAGAAGTACAGCAGATCGTTGCTAACACTAAGAGTGATGGTACGGTAGACGAGCATAAACTATATTATATTGATGTGAGATTCAATAATCTATGTAATTTGAAATGCCGTAGTTGCTCACCTCATTATAGCACAAGTTGGGTAAGCGACCATAGAAAACTTTATCACAGAGATGGAAAAGAAAAACTAGCAGTAGACGACGGTTTTCAATATCCAGGTAAAACTGAAGTTCAAGCATTAGAAGAAATCATTCCTCACCTACATACAGCTGAGATCATATACTTTGCAGGCGGTGAGCCATTAATGCAGAAAGAACATTATGAAATATTAAACAAACTGATTGAGATAGGCAACACTAAAATAGAGATACGATACAACACTAACTTTAGTTTACTGAAACTCAAGAACTATGATAATGTCATTGAATACTGGAAGAAATTCAAAAATGTTACAGTCAACGCCAGTCTAGACGGAAGTCATGCCAAAGCAGAGTACTGGCGTAGTGGTACAGATTGGAATACAGTAGTTGAGAACAGGAAGTTAATGAAGAGTGAATGTCCACATGTGCAGTTTAACATATCGTATACTCTGAGTTGGCCTAACTCGCATAATCTAGTAGAGTTTCACAAGGAGTGGGTAGAGTTGAAGTTGATAAAACCCGATCATATCATGATCAATCCGTTAGATACTCCTCCCTACTATTGCTTGAAGAACATTCCAGACTGGAAAAAGCGCGAGATAGAATTACTATTTTTAAAGCATATAGAATGGTTGAAAACATACAGTATACATTCTAGCGCAATAAGTAGATATGAAAATGCTATCAATTTTATGTACAGCAATGTCAACAGAGATCCAAATCTACATGAGAGCCTCAAGTTCTTTAGCAGAATAAACAAAAAACTAGATAGCATTAGAAACGAAGATTTCTTTACTGTTTTTCCTGAGCATAAGAATATACAGGATTACATGACCAAGAACAATCTAAACGATGAGTTTGATTACTGATGGAACTGAACAGACTATTAAAAATTAGAAATGAAACAAGCCCGACATTTTGTTTGGCAAAGTTTCATGAGGCTAGTATATGGGTATATAGCGGTAAGATCGCTAGTTGCCATTATACTCCTTTCCTGCAAGTAGGTGATACAGTAGATACATTTTATAATCCAGCAGAAAAGCGTGACCAGCAAAAAAGAATGCTAGCGGGTGAACAACCTCCTGCGTGTGATAGTTGCTGGCGCTATGAAAATCTAGGATTGACTAGCGACAGAACTAGAAAGAGTTTAAGTTTCAAAGATCATTTGACTGCTGAAGATTATAAGAATCCTAATTTCGTATTCAAACCCAAAGCATTAGAATTAGCATTCAATAATACTTGTAACTTAGCCTGTAGTTATTGCAGTCCACAATTTAGCACTAGTTGGATAAACGATATCAAGAATAATGGTGTATACGAAAACATAAAAACAGATGATCGCAGGCATTATCAGAAAGATTTGGCTGAACTGAATGAGATGATACAGCCTCCGCATATGGATTTATTCTGGAAATGGTTTGAGACAGTCATGGAAGGTCTTGAGAGTATTCGTGTTAGCGGCGGTGAGCCATTGATGCATGAAGAAGTGTTTCGATTATTTGCTATGATGACAAGAATCAATCCAAATATTGAGACAGTCATACACAGCAACCTATGTCAGAAGCCTTTAGTCATGGATAGATTTTTTGACAAAATCAAGGGCCTTAATAACTTACGCATGAACATCAGTAATGAAAGTGCAGGTGAGACTGCCGAGTTCATACGAGAAGGTATGGTCTATAGTGAATGGCTGCAAAATATAGAAAGATTAGGCAACAGCACAGTCAAAGAGTTTAGCATAAGCACTACAGTTAGCGCCATAGCATTGCAGTCACTTGATCAAATGTATCTAGATATCATCGATATCAGAAAGCGCACTAGAGTTAAACCTTATATATCGATCAACATGGTAGATAAACCAGAATTTCAAGGTTTCGCATGCCTGACAAGGCAAGAGCGAGATTTCTATATTAGCAAGTATACAAAATTCTATGAAACTATCAAAGACGATCTGTTACCCATAGAGCATGAGCATTGTAATAGATTGATTAAGTTTTTAGATGAAGGATTCATCAGAGAGAACCAGGCAGAGATGCGCAGAGATAGCGACATCTTTTTTGAACAATATACTAAGCGTAGAAACAAGCCTGATAATTTAGCAAAGTATATAGGATTACGATGATTGAAAGAGTGATAATAGTCGGCGATAGCTTTACATATGGACACGGTTGCTTAGATCGTATATTCTACATTGATCCGGATACTAAAAAGGTAGTAGGGCAGAGAACCCCTGATACTATACCTAGCGATTATTGCTGGGCATCATTATTGAAAAAAGACTATAATATTCAAGTTGTTAATCTAGCAAGATGCGGACACAGCAATCCAGCCATGTTCCGTGATTTAGTCAATCACAGTATGAAAGATAAAAGACCAACTAAAGGTGGAATCATACCTAAAACATTAGTTATTTTTGCTGCGAGTTCGGCTGATAGAATAGAGGCAGCGGGTAATAAAGGTGAGTTACATAGTTGGGTTTTAGGGCACGACTGGGATCCAGCGTGGCAAGGTAAATTGGATCCGCATCAGGAGCAGTATTGGCTTGCTAAGAAAATGTATATTACACACTTGTATGATGACGCTATTGGTAAGAATATCGCGTTGATGTCTATATTGGCTGCCCAGCAGTATTCTACATTAAGAGGTTTTAAGTTTGTGACTTCTATTCCTACTACATTCTACGATGGATTAACAATCAATCACTTATGGGATTATGGGATGGGAAAATTTGTCATACCGGACATACAGAGTTATGATTTCAGCGGTTGTTTAAATGAGTGGGTAAATAAAAATGAGTATAAATGTGTAGATGACCATACTAACGAAAAGGGCCATAAACTGTATTATCAGAAAGTTATAAAGCCAATTATTGAGAAACATATAAATGAATAAAACTTTTCCTATACAAAATGATGCCGCATGCCAGTACAAATGGGCATGGAGTTCGATTTATTTGAATACCGGTACAACGGCTAGTTGCCACAGATGTTATCATTATAAGTTTAATGAAGACACTATAAAAGACTTTCACAATCTGCCTGGTAAGATACAGGATAGAAAACAGATGTTGAAAGGTGAATGGCCAGGTAATGGGTGTGAGTATTGCAAAAACATCGAAGAAGCAGGCGGTCTAAGTGATCGCACCGCGTTTACTAATAAAGATACAGAAATATTACCACCGGAATTAGAAGCAGACCCTACGGCGTTGAAAGTAACTCCTACTATTCTTGAGGTTTACTTTAGTAATTTATGCAATCAATCATGCATTTATTGCAGACCTAGTTTCAGTAGCGTGATCGAAAATGAAGTACGCAAATATGGACCTAGCCAATTCAACACTAACTATAGCGAATTTTTAAGTGATGACAGAAAAAATTACTTAACCTATAGAGAGAAGTTTTTTGAATACATGGCTGAGCATGGAAGCAAATTAGTCATGTTCAAGATGTTGGGAGGAGAACCTTTCTATCAAGAAGAGTTTGAGATGTGTTTAGACTTCTTTGATAAACACCCATGTCCTAACTTGAATTGGCATATCTTTAGCAATCTCAATCATAAGCCAGAAAAATTTAAAGCACAGTTGGACAAAGTTAAAAAGTTGATTGAAGAGAATAAACTAAAAAGCATGATGGTCGTATGTAGTATCGACTGCTGGGGACCTGACTTAGAATATGTAAGATATGGATTGAATATAGACTGGGCTGATAAAAATATATTGACACTAATTAATACTCCAGGTGTCGATTTACAGATACATGCTACTATAACCGCATTGTCTATGCCTAGTATGTACTTGCTAGCGGAAAAAGTGATCGAATGGAAGCGAATGAAAAATAGTATATCATTCCATTGGAACACTATACATACACCGGTATGTTTCGACATATATCATTTTGGTAATCATTTTTTAAAAGATGTCGATAGATTGATTGAGGTATTGAAAAGCGATCACATGCAACCTTATCAAGATACCATATATGGAATTCGCGCTAAGATGGAAACAAGTGTAGTAAATAGAATGCAGGTAAATAGATTGTATCAATTCTTGAATGAATTAGATGTAAGACGTAAAGATGATTGGAAAAATCGTCTTCCTAAAATCTCAGAAATGATGAAAGAAATTATAGGGATATCGAATGTATAATATCAATAATATAGGTAGATTGCACATAGAACTTACTTCAAGATGTAATGCTAGTTGCCCTGCCTGTAGCAGAAATCTAGCAGGTGGACCGGTCAGTCCTAATCTAGAGATAACTGAACTCACTATAGATGATATCAAAAACTTCTTTCCTAAAAAGTTTGCTGAGAACATCATAGGGATCAACTTCTGCGGCAACGTAGGCGACCCGGGCATGGCATTAGACTTGCTCCCTATATTAGAGTATTTTCAATCTTCAACCAAGAAATATATCGCACAGCAAGTTAGAACTAATGGCGGTATGCGTAACCCCGAGCATTGGAAAGAGGTAGGTAAGTTTTTTGCTAGCCTACCTAGAGAAAAGCGTTTGACCCATGCGTTCTATCAACCTGCAGTAGTGTTTAGCGTTGACGGTCTTGAAGATACTAATCATATCTATCGACGAGGCGTAAAGTGGGATAGATTGTTTGCTAACATGGAAGCATACGCCAGCACCGGCGCTTTTGGTATATGGGAATTCTTGGTATTTGAACATAATCAGCATCAAGTAGAAGAGGCTAGAAAGTTAGCAGAGAAACTAGGTTTTCACTTTGCTGAAAAAAGACCTATGGGCTTTGGTGAATATCAAGGCAAACAACAGGGCATGAATGTTTACAAAAGAGACGGAACCTATGACTATTCTATCTATCCAGTAGATTTCACAGGAGAAAGATCAACCATCCCTGAAGGATATAAGATCGATTTCACAGCGGATATGGTAGAGCCGGTACCGGAGTTAACAGAATTCAGCAAGAGTTTAGCAAAAACTTCTGGTATTTCCTGCAAGTCGTTAGAGCAACATGTACAAGAAATTTATGTCTCTGCTTCAGGTCATCTGTTACCTTGCTGTTTCTTAGGAGGCGTCTTTGGACAATTCAGTAGCACTTATAGCCGCTGGCAATTTAATAAAAAGGTGCAAGAGATGGGCAAAGATAAACTTGATCTAAGAAAAAATAGCATATATGATATTCTCATGGGTCCTTATTTCGGACCGTTCTTTCTTGAAGGTTGGAAAAACAAATCAGTAGAAGAAGGCAGATTGTTATATTGTGTAGAGATGTGTGGATCTATCTCGGCAATCGATAATCTATATGTCACAAAGTCAGTAGCCGGCAAGTTAATAAATAAATCACAGGAGTAATCATGATCAATTTTTTCAAAAGAATTTACTATAAAATCATCACCGAATACCGTTACAAAAAACGATTAAAGGAATTAAAGAAGCGCGATCCTTTTATATATTGAGGGATGAATCGTGCCGATACCGATAAATGAACTGTTAAGGTTAAATGTTTTTGATTGCGGCATCGAAAATGTAAAAGCGTACACTTTATTATCTACACGTCCTGACCTATTGGTTAGGGCAGGAGTTATCCGTAGACAGGTACCTATATTTTCAACATTAGAACAAGACTATAAAGATAAATGGGTTCACGAAGATTTTGATTACAAGTTTTCAGAATTAGGATTCAGAGATATAGATTTACCCGCGCAAATAGATTTAGCGGCATTCGGATGTAGTTATACATTTGGATTAGGACTTCCGGAACATACAACTTGGCACAAAGTATTAGCCAAGCATAATAACGTATCAGTATATAACTTCGGTCAACCGGGAGCCAGCATCAAATCTATAACAGATATGTTTCATATAGTCAGCAATCATGTAAAGATAGACAGAGCAATATTTCTGTTACCCACTTATATGAGATTTCTCATAGCAGGACAACGTGTAGACCGAGTTAAATTGTTTTCGTTTTTGCCACAAAGCAAACGTACTGTTGACACCCTTTACGGCGTAAATCCTGATTTATTTTATAAACATATTCCGGATATCGAATTTATTAGAAAAATGAAGGATGATGTATATGCCATTGAACATATAGCCAAACATAAAAATATTAAATTGTTTATATCTTCATGGGATCGTCCTACATACGATCTACTAAAAATCATGGATTTTAAATATGCTAAACTTATAGAAGAATGGACTTGCCCCAAAGACCCCTCAACTAAGGAGGATTTAGCCAGAGATAAACTTCACCCCGGCATGGCACATCATAAATATTGGGCAGAAGAAATACAACATCAGGTTTTTACATGAATCATATAGGTATAAGTGCAGGATTTCACGACGCCGCTATCAGCGTCATCTCAGGTAACGGCGACATATTATTTGCCGGCCATAGCGAACGGTACAGCAAAAAGAAGCATGATGCTCACCTTTGTGTAGATATAATAAAAGAAGCAATGAAGGTTGCAGGGCCTTCATTTCAGTTACACTATTACGAGAAGCCGTGGTTAAAGGCGATAAGACAATGGCGTGCAGGGCAAAAGATAGGACCTCTTAGTGTAAAATCTATCATCACTCCTGAATTGTGTGATCATTTTGGTGACAGACCTATACAGACACATGTACATCATAAGAGTCATGCAGCCGCAGGTTTTCAAACTAGTCCCTTCGATCAAGCAACAGTAGTCATCATAGATGCTATAGGTGAACTTGACTGCATCAGTATATGGGACGCATGTTATGATAAGAACGGCAATGCGCACTATACTAAACTATGGAGCAAGAAATATCCTAACAGCATAGGATTGTTCTATAGTGCTATGACACAGCGTGTAGGATTGAAGCCTATGGACGAAGAA
>Ga0078894_10005215_pt1 | contig 9993 bp, 16 predicted proteins | sample LauGreSu1BDMLBSD_2_FD_67506 | JGI IMG/M metagenome (GOLD analysis project Ga0078894, IMG submission 67506) | Freshwater lake microbial communities from Lake Michigan, USA - Su13.BD.MLB.SD (version 4) (version 4) | ecosystem: Environmental > Aquatic > Freshwater > Lake | place: Lake Michigan, USA...
CCTGCTCGAGCAACAGCATGAGCAGTGGCCACAAAGGTATAGTTAGACACTGCTACAACACTGCCCAAAGGCAAGTTCAAACAAGTCAATGCAATAATCAATGCGTCAGTGCAACTAGCAGTGGTAACACAGTATCTACGATTGTAAAGTTCTGCCAAACGTTGTTCAAGCTTGCCTACCAGACGTGTGTTCTGTGCCTGACCATTGGCACTGTCTTGATCAACAAGGTCAAAAACTTGGTTGCGTATTTGTTGCCAGTTGCGCTCGTTTTGGAACAAAGCAATTTTATTCACAGTGACTCACTAGATCAAAGTTTTCAGCATACTTGAACCCATGTTTGACTCCTGATGCCATGTTATCTCTGCGGATGTTTTCAATAGCATCATAATCCAAGTAACTGCTGTAACACTCTAGCAATTGTTGTTTGAAGTCCCAGTGATCACTGATGTCTATTGTGATACGTGGTTGCGAACGATGCCAAGCACGATATGGCCAATGACACATGGTCCATATCTCACGGGCACAATTTTTCAACAGCGGAAATGCCAAGTCGTATGTGGATCTGTGATCTTGATGACTGTCTTCAGGGCTTGGTAATATTGCCAAGTCACAATCGCTGATGTATTTGCTCATCTCAGTCATGGTGATGTTGTTGCATACTAAATTTGGACGACCGTTAGAGTGTAAATCTGTTTTCATTACCGAACATTTCCAGCCGCTGATGTCATAACTGGTGTGTAGTTCTTGCCAAACTATTCGATCGCTGCGTTTACGGTTGTCCTCAACACTGGGACGCACAGCAACGATACTGGTGATCTCGGCTCCTTGCAGTTGCCAACGACGTAGCGAACCTGCGCAAGCAATTTCAACATCGTCGGGGTGTGCTGATACTACTGTTATTTTTTGTCGGGCCATCTTAGTAAGTATTCTGTGATTTCAAGCGGATTGTCAATACTGCCAGTGATAGCCACATGATGTCCAAAATTGCTATAATCTGACATAGTTTGCCAGGCTAGATCCTTGCAACGTTCTGTAACCCAGCGGCCTTGTTCAGTTTTCTGCCATGCATCTATTGGGTAACTAGCATAGATCTCTATATCTTCGACGTCGCCCATCTTGAATGTATGAAAAGTAAATTTCATTGTTTTATGATTTTCAAAAAGTTTTCAGCAAAAATTTTATGTTGTGCAGGACCTGGATGCATGTTATCTGTACCAAGATCAATCCAAGTTTCAGGGCCTCGGCAAACTTGATAAAATTCTCTTATCTTATAAAGTTGATCAGCTTGTTCTACGTCATATATTACACTGAGCACTATCAAACGTGCACCAACTGCCTGGCAAAAGTTTTCAGCTCTTCGCACAGCCTGTATGTTATGATACACTAAAGTGGTGCTCAACAGCAAGTCAATTGGAAACTCTTTGTCAATATCTGGATTTTGTGTGTATTCACCAGCTGTTAAATGAAAAAGATCATTGTTTCTTACAATTGGTAGTCTTGGTTGAGTGGTCAATGCCCATAATACCAAATCATCTTTGTGAACAGGGCTTTGACATATCTGATCGCTTTGCCAAAGGATACTGCTGCCTGATGCACTTAGATCAGTAAACAGCAATGCCAACGATTGACTGACATGCGCTTTCCATGTTTGGTGTGGTTCTACTCCTATGCCTACTGTTACACTACAACCAACGGCCCAGAATTGTTTTGTAGCAACTCTTGAACCGCCGGATTTTAAATTTGATATAGTGGTGTAGCTTTGAGCATGTCCAAGATCCAGGTTGGGCATGTCATGTCCTTATTGATAACTGATCAACGGGAAGATTTTGGCAATAACTTCAGCACAGGCCAAAGCTATTTCTTGATGTTCTTTTTGAGTGCCATGAGCACGACGTAGATCAATGTAATGCACCCACGAACGCAGTGTGCCGTTCATGTATAATCTGCTTTCAATTAATCCTTCTGGTAAAACAGCACGAGCTTGTTCTTTGGCAATACCGTTTTCAATAGCCCAGTTATAGGCCATACGTGCTTCGGTAATAACATTGTTCTGCCACCGACGCCATTGCTGTTGTAAGTCGTCATCGTTGGTTTCTATGCTGTTCTGTCGATTAGTAGTGTCCTGAAGTCGTGCCTCTCTATACACAAAGTCAAGGTCCTTTGTTGGATCAGCGTAACGTTGACTAAATTCTTGAAAGCTAAAACTACGATGTCTCAACATCTGCCGGGCAATGTCGCGTGTGGTATGAATTTCAAGACAGGCTGAAACCATTTCCAATGGACTCCAGTGTTGATGTTCGATCAAATAGCGAATAAGTTTTTCGCTGGTTTCACTATTGGTCTGGTTGCTTGGATTACTCACACGAGCGCAAAAGGCAATGAGCTCTTGCGCATCAAGCACACCCGGAATATCAACCGGCTGGCTATAGCTAATTAATTTAACTTTCATTGAAGTCCGTTTAGGATTTTGTTGGTGTGTGGTTGAACCATTTCAGCAACTGCTGGAATATCAAGGACAAATTCCACATCATTGACTTCATCAGATAGTTCAGCTAGTTGCCTTGTGATCAAAATTTCAATTTCTTCCAAGGCCAAACCTTGCTTTTTCAAGGTCTGGAAGTTGATAGTCTTGCGGCGCCTTCCATCAAGTCGGATCACTACCTTCTTGATGCATTCTAATGGTATTGCTGTTTTTTCATCAATACCAGATATAATGTGTTCCCACCGCTCAAGAAAGTCATCACTGAGATTCATGTGCCACTGCTACCTGTTTCTTAGGACGTCCTACTGGGCGTGGTTTGGTAGTAGTTTCTTGCACGAGCTCCTTGGGAAAAGCGTTAGGGTAAAGTTGCTCAGCTTCTTTTTTCATACGCTTGGCTTCCTGTGCCATTGAATGAGCTTCAAGTTCCATGCGTTTGGCCTGTGCTAGCATGTTGTTGGCTATATCTTGATCACTCAAGGCCGAATTAGTACCAGCTTGTGCAGTAGGCATCTGTTGCGCGGCGCGGCTAGCCTTGTAGTCAGCTTCGGCTGCACGTTTAGTTGGAGCATCAACTAAGCCACGATTGGCATCAGTAGCTGCAAGTTTTTTCCGAGCTTCCTCGCCGGTTTTCATTTCAGCCAACATCTTGTTAAGTTCGTCAAGACGCACAGTGCTGGAAGTGGTAGGAGTCATAATAACCTGTTCGGTATTGACTTTTTTCAACATGCCTTCTCTATGCAGAGTTTCTAGTATGTTACGTCCGTCTGGCAGCAGATTGCGATGCAAGGCATCTGCGAATTCTTCAGCCTGTTGACCGATGTCGCTTTCTAGTACCTTCATAATACTGTCATGCCAGTGTGCTGGTAGAATTTCTGGATATATCACCAAGCACATATGATCCATTCCTGGGATAGTACGGAATACCACAGCTACCTTGCGGTCATTGTGTTTTCCAATGTGTTTAAGAAACATGTTTATTCTCCTTGTTCGGGCTGAGTTTCAGCCTGTTGTGTTTGGGAATCTTCTGCAGGATGTTCTGGATTTGCTGCTTCAACATATTGTAAAAATTCGTTGAGTTTATCAAACGCTCGGCCTACAGTTTGCATTTCTTCGGCGCGGAATGCTCCGCGAGTGCAAGCCACTTGCATACAAGATCTCAATACCAAAAGATCCTGGATGTTTACTGAAGGTGGTTCCTGAGCGGGAGCACCTTGTGGGGTTTGGGGGATAGTTGTATCCATAATGTTAGTGTTTTCCATATAGATATTTAACAAAGAAAAACACCGCAGACATAAAATCTGCGGTGTTTTGGAGAAATTGCTTAGTTCTTGCCTGGCTTTTCGTAGTATGCGTATTGTCCCCAGGGAGGCACAATCTCCTTGGTACCGTGCAAGATCCACAGAGTGTCTGAGTAGTTTTCGTCACCCCAGCTGCCGAATGGATAACCATCTGTGAATACTACTAGTCGTTTGGGTTCAATTGCTTCTTTTTTAAGATACTCAAATACACAGTCAAAGTCAGTGCCACCACCACCATCTATTTCATAGTCACATATGGTATCTAAGTTGTCGGAAGTATAAGTCACTGGATTGTAGGCTTCGGTGTCAAACGTAACTAGATGTATGCGAAATGCCTGGAATTGATCCATGATACCTTGAACTTCGCTTAGGAAGTCACGCAGCATAGTTTCACCAATAGAACCAGATGCATCAATTGCAATAGCAATATCAATCTGTTCGTCATTGCGCATACCTGGCATAATAGCATCCATGTGCCAGCCCTTGCGACTTGCTCGCATCCAACTAAAGTCACTCTTGATTGTGCTTTCTAAATTGAGCCGCAGCAGTTCGCGCCAGTTCAGTGCAGGTTCAGTTAAGTCTTTAATTAGACGTCGGACACCAAGCGGTATGTTGCCAGCTTCAGAAGTGCTAGCGGCATTTATGATGGCTTCTTTGATTTCGTCACGTATTTTAGCACGCTCTTCTTCACTGAGTCGAGGACGCTTAGTACCATCCTTGTCATCACTGCCGTCGTCGCCATCCATGTGTTCGTCAAGAATGCGTTCAACTAACTGATCAAGATCAATCTTCTCAGCATTTTCATAAAGGTAGTCATATACCTCTTCAGAACTCATGCCATCAAACTTAGCATCATATAAACATGGTACAGTGGTGATGAACTGTCCAACATGATGTTTTTTTAGATCCGCATTCACACAATAGTCATTGGCCACATTCCATAACTGAGGATCGCGAGATCCGCGACGTCCAAAGTGATCATAGACCACGTGCAACACCTCGTGTCCAAACAAAAATTCTAGTTCGCGCGGCTCTAGCATTTTTATAAATTTGGAGTTGAAATAGAAGTTACGTCCGTCTGTAGCAGCAGTGGAGCACCATTCATCTGCCGGAACAAGTTTGAGCCTAGTAGCAAGGTTACCAAAAAAACTACTTTTCAACAAAAGTCCAATTCGCGCAGTTCTTAGCAGTTCAACAACTGCTTCTAGCTCTCGTCCACTTGGACTAGGGCCAATCAAATTCTTAAATTTCTTAGCAAGTTCTTTAGTGTTTTCTGTAGTCTGTGCCATATACGCTCCTAGTAACAATATCAATATTATACATAATAATGAATTACTGGTCAACCTTGTGCGCTAACTTGAAAAACGCAACTTCTTTGTCGGTTGCACAGTAGATTCTTAGATCTCCGCCATCGCGTCCATTGGTCCAACTCCAATGCTCACTTACAATGTCTTTTGGGAGTTCATCACTTTGTACTGGCATCGGTAATCGTTTGCGCCAAAGAGTAGCAGCGGCTTGAGTAAAATTGTAGTAAGAAACAATATCCACCCATGCTCTAACTTCTGCACTGTAACCATATGTTTTTTCAAACCATTGTTTGGCTCGGTTGAATTCAATAGCTCTAAGAGCTGCACTGGATTGACCAGTTATTTCAATCATGTAGGAAAAGTACTTGTTGTAATTGAACCTGGCATCTAGCTTAGAAACTTTAAATTTAGATATTGGCATGGGCTTCACCTAGATATTTAAGACAAAAGATCAATGCATCGTTCCTGTCTCTAATATAGAAATCAAGTTGCCAGTTATTGTCGTTATATTCATCAGCCGGCACTTTGAAAAACCAACGCGGTGATTCACCATACGTAGGTCCGAATTCCTTACGCAAACTTTCAAGAATTTCACTTACCTGTTTATGACTGTAAGGCGTAAAGGTTTTTCTGATAACAATATATTCTTTGAACATGTTACACGGACCTAAATATGCTTGATGTTTGAAATATATAGACCTTGGGATAGACTCAGTGCTGCTGTTGTTGGCAGCGCCTGGAGCCCTGCACGTTTTGATTGGGTAGAGATCTCACAAATCCGCCGCGAGCTAGAAATTATAGCACAAGAAACCCAAGAAGATCTAGACAACTTGGCTAGTATGTTAACATCTCTAGGTGTTGAGGTGCATCGACCTAACATGGATCTAATATCAACTAGGGCACTGCCTCCTGTGGCACCACGCGATGATTTGTTGATGTTAAACAGTAGTTTTTGTGTGTTAAACAATGAACGATCTCCTGGTTACCAACATATAGTTGATCTTGTGCAAGAAAAGCATAATCCAGTTGTAAGACACAATGCTCCGGATATACACAGCGCCAATGTTTATGATCTTGGCGATTGCATTTATTACAGTGTGGATGATATTCAACATATTAGCCAATCCGAAAACTGGTTTGCGCAACACTGTCCAGATCGTAATCGAAGACGCTATTACAATATTGGACATCTTGATGGTTGGTGGTGTGCTCCTGTACCTGGCATAATTGCAGCCAGTCGTGACCATGCTCAACATGCCTTGCAACAACTTTTCTTTCGACACCATTTTTCTGATTGGCAAGTGATTTATCTGAATGAAACTTTTGCTGGAGTCCTTGATAGAACTTGGTGCAGTGATCGTCATCCTGCCCACAGTGAATTCGCTATCTGGGCCAACAGCAATATTAGTAGTTGGCTTGGTTGCGCCAGCGAAACCGTGTTTGAAATCAACATGTTGGTTATAGATCAAACTCTTGTAATTACTGGACAAGATCATGCTGAACTCCGTGATACATTAAAACAAAAAGGGTGCCACCTTTTGGTAGCACCCTTACGCCATCAAACTTTTTGGGATCTAGGCATACACTGTGCCACAACCGATCTAGCTCGGATCAAGAACTAGCACTGGCAGTCAAAATGTACTTGCCATAACGCTCATGAAACTCGTCAAAGTTCTTGAGCTTGCTAGGTTGGAACGGTAGATCATATGTAGTAAGTGCAACACGAGCACCCATAACAACAATCTCAGTTTCAAAATTATCCATCATGAATCGGAAGAAGTTGTCTGCCATGCCATTGAAAGCTTTTTCATCTGCACCATTTGCATGAGCATCTTTAAGTTCATAACACATAGATGTCACCAAACTGTACATAGCACTGACTTCTTTTACTTTGAGATCTTTTACTTTGCCTGCAAGAATATCTTCTGGCTTGGGCATTTTGGCTGCAACTTTGCGGTGTGCTGCAAATTTTACAGCAAGTCCTTCACCAACAGTACCAGCAATAAGATTGGTTGCTGTTTCGTCGTCCAAATCCTCATCCTGCAAAAGCTCACTGACAAAGGTCCATGTGCGTGGAGTTGCAAAGGCTCGACTGGCTGATTTAGAATCAAAATCGTATAAGTCTTGCTTGGCAAAACTCAAATAACCTACAACGTCCTGGTGAATCTTGTTGTCTATTGCCCACTCTTGCCAGCATGCAAAGTCCTGCTTGAGTTCTTGGTGAATAAAACGATTAGCCAATGGAGTTGGCATGCGGAATGTTACACCTTTATCACTCTCGCGGTTACCTGCTGCAATCATAACCACGTTGTCGGGCAGTCGATACTTACCAATGCGCCTGTTTAGAATCAGCTGATAAGCAGCAGCCTGTACCGCTGGTGCTGCGGAATTCAATTCGTCCAGGAACAATACAACAACAGGATATTGTGCTGCTAATTCTTCGTCGGGCAAATCAATTGGTGGAGCCCAGTCCATCTTACCAAGTTCTTTGTTGTAAAACGGAATACCACGAATGTCTGTGGGCTCCATCTGACCTAAGCGAAGATCAATCATGAAACCACCCATGTCGTTGGTTACTTGTGCTACTACATCACTCTTGCCAATACCAGGAGCCCCCCATAAGAAAATAGGACGCTTTACTTTAAAGGCATGGTTGATGCATTTACGTGCTTGCTTGATTGTTACTGTACGTGTATCTGACATTTTGGCTCCTTGTTAACATTACATCTAGTATTATACAAAAACATGTTTTAATGGTCAAACACTTTCACTCTGTTTAATTGAGTGCTGTCTGTCTTGTGTGCCTTTACTGTGCCATGTATTTGGCACTCTTTGCCAGGCTGCATGGCTTCTTTGAAGGCAAAAAACACAACATGGTTACAACTGGTTTTGGCAGTGATAAAATTTAGCTGGTACTTTTCACTATATATTGTTCTCACAACGATGATATCACGGGTAATTCGCTCACCTACGGTGGCCAGTGGTTGGCTGATGGTGTCCCGCAAAAGAGTTTCTTCATAGATACTGTTTTTCCAACGAGGTATTTGGCTTACAATCACATTCATGTCTGTGGAATTTTGTCGTTCAAAATTTTCAAGAGTCAGACATTGTATCAATCTATGTTCAAATCCATTCAAGTCAGATTTCAAAGCTCTAAACATGTAACGCTTTTGCAAAAACTGTCTGGCCTCGCGACCGTTGGTGTAATCATATTCAGTTAATTGTTCTAGGTCTTTTAAGCCTTCCAACATCACAGTTCTGCTAGACTTACGACCTGGACGGGCGTCGCTATTATTGTTGGGATCATAAATCCACTCATCGTTGCGCAGATATTCGTCGTTGTTAATACGGCAAGCTCGCGCAGCCGCTGCCCAAACCTGATCAGCTGTCCACGTTGTATTCATTGTTAGGCCAGTTCAAGTTCCTGTGCTGGGAAAGTAATCTTGCCGTCGTACTCTAGTTGGCTCTGTTCAAACTCTGTTAGGTAGTCATCTTCAACCACACTCCAATCCAAGATGTGCTCACGCACATAGTCATTGTTGGACTCAACCTTGGGACGAAGCAATTCAACAATAATACCCGGAGCATAACGAGTAGGATCAAAGTTGCGAACAACGTAATCACTCCCGCCTTTGGCTTTCCAGTAAGCCGCATCGCCGGTACCAATAGAGCCGTCTTGGTTCCAGGCGTAGTTTTCGTAAACTTGAGTAGTGATTAGTAATTTCATTGCATGCTCCGTGTTGTTTACTATTTCATTATTATACTAAAATGGCTATTTTTGGTCAAGAAAAAAGCGGCCCCAGGGCCGCTGTGTTATGCTGCTTTTTTTGCAAGTTTTGCGGCTTTGTCTGCAAACCATTCTTCCACAAACTGGTTTGGATCTTGTCCCTTGCGTGGTTTGTCACCCACACGTTTTGTTTTTGTTACAGGAACTGCAACAGTTGCAGTCTTAGCAACCTTTGCTACTTTAGCAACAGTTGCAGTTTTAGCAACACGCGGCATTTTGCCTGCTGTAATGCCTTGTGCACCAAGATAGTCAACCGCAGCTTCTTTGCCCATGCTGAACGGCAGTTTAAGCATGTTTACGTCTGTTGCACCCAACTTTGCTAGAACTGCCGCACGACCCTCGTCGTTAGCAAATTTGTAAACAGTTGCACCATTAACAACACATGTACCTGCGTAAGCAAAAAGTTTAGACATTTACAACTCCTTATTAGTTACAGTACCATTATTATATGAAAAAGGAAATAATTGGCCAACCAAAATTTTGTTGCTTATTCAGCAACACTTAACATATTCATAGGAACCTTCCAAAGCCCTTGCCCCGTACTCACTGTGGCGTATTTTAATGCAACTTTTGCAACCTTGCCACGTAAAGTGATACCACGTTTGGTGCTGTAGAATTGTACATCGCTGCCTACATGTATGGCATGACGAGCTTGTTTTACTAGATTTGCTCTTGCATATCTAACAGCATCAATAATGCTGCTCAATTGCGAGTCTGTAAACGTGCCGCCTATTATTGCAGCATTGATGTCCTGGATAGAAAGTTGCGACATAAAAAACCTCCAATAAGTCTCAATATCAACATTGTAGACTTATTGGAGTTTATGGTCAACCGCTGTAAGGTTGCTAGAATTGCAACCAGTTAGTAGCGATAGGATTCAGGTTTGAAAGGACCTTGCACTGGTACGCCAATGTAGGCAGCTTGGTCTGCACTGAGTTCTGTGAGCTTGGCACCAACATGCCCAAGATGCAGTCTTGCAACTTCTTCATCCATGTGCTTAGGCAGTAGATACAGTTGTCCTGCTTGGTATTTTTCGTTGTCACGATGTTGCCAGAGTTCAATCTGTGCCAACACCTGATTGGTAAAACTATTGCTCATCACAAAGCTAGGATGTCCTGT
>Ga0078894_10005216_pt1 | contig 9991 bp, 13 predicted proteins | sample LauGreSu1BDMLBSD_2_FD_67506 | JGI IMG/M metagenome (GOLD analysis project Ga0078894, IMG submission 67506) | Freshwater lake microbial communities from Lake Michigan, USA - Su13.BD.MLB.SD (version 4) (version 4) | ecosystem: Environmental > Aquatic > Freshwater > Lake | place: Lake Michigan, USA...
GTTCTGTGGAGATGCGTCTCAGAGTGACCTTCAGAAAACAAATGAGCGTAATGGAATCGTTGATTTTATGACAGTATTGCGTAAAATGCCATCTTTTGATATAATTGAGTTTGGTGTAGATGATATTGTTCGTTCTGGACTTGTCAAAGAATACATTATTGCAAAACTAGAAGCAGGTTTTTAATGTTTAATCATCTTGATAATGTACTTCCTCAACTTGAAAGAGAAACGATTGATGGAGTCCGATATTATTCCGTACCAGATGAAGACCAACTACTCAAGTTGGTCTCTATCACTTCTGTAACCAGTCATTTTAATAAGGAAATTTTTGTTAAATGGAGAAAAAAGGTCGGCACAGAAGAAGCTGACCGTATCACTAAAGCAGCAACCAGTCGTGGAACTGATATGCACACTCTGGTTGAGAACTATCTTTATAATAGAGACCTTCCACCAGTTCAACCCATATCAGATTTTCTTTTTAAGATTGCTAAAATAGAACTGAATAGGATTAATAACATTTACTGCCTTGAAGGTGCCTTATACAGTAAGCAACTTGGTGTGGCAGGAACGACTGACTGTATTGCCGAATTTGATGAAGAACTTGCGGTTATTGACTTTAAGACTTCTAAAAAACCAAAACCAAGAGATTGGATTGAGAATTATTTCGTTCAGGCGATGTTCTATGGAATGGCACTCTATGAGATGACTGGTATTAGAGTTAAAAAACTAGTCATCATCATGGCGTGTGAAAATGGTGAATGTGTTGTTTATGAAGAGAGAGACCTAAACAAATATATGAAACTTGTGGTTGAATATATTAAAAAGTTTGTGAATGACAAACTTGAACTGATGTCCGCTTGACTAATTGATTATTATATCTTATAATACATACTATTACTGCTAAACTATGACAAACATACTAGCGACATTCCTAGAGATTAATATAGAAGATATGGAACCCACCGAATCAAACAAAGAATTAGAGCAGGCAATAGAAGATAAGTTTCTTACACCTTCCAAGTTTGCCCTAGAAATAGAAAAAATAGTTGCGGAAGAAAACTGTAATTATATTGATGCCATTTGCCATTATTGTGAAATTAATGGTATTGATATTGAATCAGTCACCAAACTAGTTTCCAAACCTCTTAAAGAAAGATTAAAGTATGATGCGATTAATCTTAACTTTATGAAGCGAACCTCGAAAGCAAAACTACCTATCTGATGTCACCATTTGAAACTTATCAGGCATATCTGGGCATTAAGAATCATTTTTCAAATCCCAAATATGATTACTTTAAATATAAAAAAACAAGAGCAACACTGACATCATTTAATAAAAGAAAAGATAAATATTGGTTTGAAAAATCTTCAAGAAAGTATGATGATAAAGAAATAGTAGATTTTCTAGTATCAAACTTTGTAGCAGCAGACAGTACGAGTAACTTATGGATTGGCGAAATTATCAATTCTGGAGAAAGAAACTACCAAGAATGGATGAAAAGGCAGCAGAGTCTGACTTACTTATTCAAGGAGCAATCGACAGAATTGTTCTCTCAGGAAAAATTAGAGAATGTATTCGACTGCTCGAAAGGTCATCCAATTCTCCTCAAAACATTTCTAAAAGGTGAATTGGCACCCGAAATAATGGTAATCTATGATATAATATTTTCGTATATTAGTGAGTTTGATAAGAAACTTCTGGACCCTATATGGGAAACCGTAAGTTTAAAAATAAAAAAATACAAACCCTTTATACATATTGATATATTCCAGTACAAAAAACTTTTACGGGACATTATAAATGAGTAGTTTTTTTGATTCTGATATTATTCAGGATGAATTAAAAGAAATTAACGAACTTCAGAAATTTATATATAAAAGTGTTTTAACTTTTGGCATGATGGATCATGAAGATAAAGTCGAACACATAGATAAGATGACAAAACTGCTTGAAAAGCAGCGTATTATGTACACAAGACTTTCTCTTTCTGATGATCCACAGGCAATTGAAATGAAGGAGAATTTGAGAAAGTCTGTTGCTCTGATGGGATTTCCACCAGAGACCGATATGAGTATTCTTTTCAGCAGTATGACCAAAACAATTGAATCACTCAAGAAATTTATTGATAAGTAAGAATGTTCTTTTTACAAGGGCTTGACATCCCTTTATAGATCTTCTATAATAAAGACGTTGCAAAACAAAATCCGATTTATCTAAAAAATCCAAAATGAGCTTTTCAGACTTAAAAAAACAATCTAAACTTGGTTCCCTGACTGCCAAACTGGTCAAGGAAGTTGAAAAAATGAATAATTCTAGCGGTTCTGGTGATGACCGTCTTTGGAAACTTGATGTTGATAAAAGTGGTAATGGTTATGCAGTAATCCGTTTTCTTCCTGCTCCTGATGGCGAAGACCTTCCATTTGTGAAGGTTTATAGTCACGCATTTCAAGGTTCTGGTGGTTGGTTGATTGACCAGTGTCTCACAACTCTAAATCAAAAATGCCCTGTTTGTGAACATAATTCTGGACTATGGAATTCTGGAATTGATTCAAATAAAGAAGTTGCACGTAAACAAAAGCGTAAACTGACTTATGTAAGCAATATTTACGTTGTCAAAGATCCTGCAAATCCCGAGAACGAAGGTAAAGTCTTTCTCTATAAGTATGGTAAGAAGATTTTTGACAAACTTACTGAAGCAATGCAACCTGAGTTTGAAGATGAGCAAGCAATTGATCCATTTGATTTCTGGCAAGGTGCTAACTTTAAACTGAAGGCAAAGAACGTCGCTGGTTATCGTAATTATGATTCCAGTGAGTTTGCTCCTCAAGGTGCTCTTCTGAATGATGATGATGCAATGGAATCAATCTGGAAAAAGCAGTATTCTCTTGCTGAGTTTGTTGCTCCTGATCAATTTAAGTCTTATGATGAACTGAAAACTCGTCTGGATTCTGTTCTTGGAAATAAGGGAACTCGTCATCAAGATCCAGAAGTTGCTGAAGAGGAAGAATATTCTCGTGGTCCAGTTCGTGACCTTGATGAAGGTCTTCGTACCGAACTGAGTAATCTAACTCCTTCTAAATCTTCATCTTATGATGAAGACGATGATGATACTCTCAGTTATTTCGCAAAACTTGCTGAGTGATAATAATGGGGAGGGTAACCTCCCCTTTTTTATGGCATCGTGACTCTAGTGTTTTCAGTACGAATTAAAGTCTTGTCAATATATTGAGAAGATTTGTCATAATACATAATTCTTCTCATATCATTTAAATATTGTTGTAGATATCCTTTTTTGAGAATATAAATTGTTCTCTTTTTATTATTTTTTATAACTTCATACTCATAATTACTAATTCCAATAATTGGTGCTGGAGAAATATTTTGAATTGGAATATTTGGATCCGGAATTGTAAAAGTTGAATCAACAATTTTACCTGCTGGAAGAATTAAACGACCTTGTGAGTCTTTGACTTCTTTAGTTTCGTAATGATGTATGGCATTTAATTGAGTTCCATAAATTTCTTCAGCATAATTGTAAATATCTCTATCAGATAAAGGCCACTCATTCCTGATATTTACAATTCCTGCAGTTAATATAACAACCCAATCTAAATCTGCTTTACCATAAAGTTCTTCTGCCACAGTATCTGGACGAGCACCATCAGGAATTTCATATTTATTGAATAGAGTAAAAACATTCTGTAAGTCATCACGAAGTTTAACTCTACGAAATAAGTTTTTAGCACGAACATAGGCATCAGAAGATACTCTATCTACAAATGGTGATTGATATTCCAGGTCAGGAAGTTCTCTAAAATATCCCATTAGTATCCAACTCCGGTATCTTTTGTATCATCATAATCACTAAAGTAAATTGGATTCAATTCTTGAAATGAGAGTGTGAGTTTCATGTGAACTGGTGTTGCATCTTCATAAGTTGCATAAACTCCAGATCCAGTATAATCAACATTCATATTGGTCAAAGCACATGGTTTAAATGAATGTAAAAATTTATGTTTCTTATTTCCACTTCGATATTCAAGTTGAAATATATTTGGAGAATCTATAAACAGTCCAGCACCAGAACCACTTGAAGTTCTAGCAGCCATTGATTTTTTAAATGTTCTTATAATATTTTTAATTGATTTCGATTCTCCTTCATCTCTTGGTGCCATGTTAAATGTAAAATTAAAAGATCTCAACTTAACTCCTTTAAAAAGAAGTTCCATATTTGGATTAAGAACCTTTCCAGTTGATCTTGAGAGAAGAGCTTCAGCACTTACATTAGCATTAAGATTATTAACTGCCATTGCAGCTATATAATTAGTAACTAAGTTTTGCCCATTTCCAGATGTAGCTACACTTTTTACTGTATTCATCAAATTTTTAGTTGTATCTAATACTGGTGTACCCTCCATTATATTTTTTGATGCACCAAGTGCATATGCAGCTAAAGGATTTAAACTATCTTCTCCCCAATCAACCATATTATTATCACCAATTCCTTGTGGCATAGGAAGAATAATTTGATATAGTGGTTTTTTTAAATTTCCACTCTCTGCTAATGCTTGAGTAGAAGTTCTTTGAATAAGATTACCAGAGTTAGTGTTTACATCTGGTGGTACATAATCAACAATAAGAATTTGCAGATAATCATCTGAAATATCTATTTTTTTTAATGGATATCTATAAGATCCTTTAATGGCCATTTATTTTTTATAACTATTTAGACTAGGTTGATAATATTTCTCGATAGGGAACATCATGAAGATAATCAAATTCTTCTCCCTTTTTAATTCTATGAAATACTCCGTTAACATTTTCCCAAAGATAATTTCTGTGATCTGGCCAATGAACATTATACCCTTTGAATCCGGAAAGATTAACTGATTCTACCATTAGTAATGGATGTTTATCATAACGAATTCTTGGTGTAGTTGCTCTGTATACAAATGTGTATATGTTTCCTGGTCTTGGATATGGATCAGTATCATCAAAAACTTCTTGAATAACTGCCATAATTTCATCTGGACTATAAGTTGCCTGTGAGATTCTCTGCATCATTATTTCAACTCTGCTCAATTTTCTAGAAGGTGGAGCAGATTTCTGATAATCTTTATCAGATTTTATGATAGAGATTAATTTTTCTTTAGTTAATTTTTCATAATTACCAGTAGATCCTTGCCCAGAATCAGTCTGATAGTATATGGTATATTTTTTTGCAATTTCAACTAACTCATTTTTACTATATTGATCGATTGGTTTTTCGTATCCGGTAAGTGCCATTAGACTCCTAATTCGTTTTCGGTAAGAACTTTAAACTCCCATTGACGATCCTTACAATATTCTATAGCAGCTTTCCATTTCGCTTGATTTCTTGCATACTCATAAACCTCATAGATATAACCTTTTGTTTTTTTCTTTTGTGGTACTGGTTCTACTGTCTGTTTTTTTGGTTTTATTTCTATAATATATTTTTTAATTTCACCATTACTTTCTTTTACTTTAATATAAAAGTCTGGAAAATATTTATGAATTCGATTATCTATTGGAGATCTATATGGTAATGCTAAAATTTCACTTCCCCATTCAAGAATATTTTCATTTGTATCACAATATTTCATAAATTTACGTTCCCATAACGATCTATAGATTATATTATTAAAATCTCCTCGATATTTTTTAGGATTGTCTGGTTGATATTTTCCTTTATATGACATCTAAATACATATATAAGACTTTAAGAGTATTTAGAGTGTCAATCGCACGTCCGCGCAGAATATCAGAAATTAAACCAATTTTTGGCAATCTGGCGCAAACTAGTCACTATCAAGTTTCTTTTGGATCTCTATCAAAACCACTTCAAGATCATTTGTCTTTAAGAGGTGTTGATTGGAGATTTGTTGCAGAAGATGCTGGATTATTGTGCTCTTCAGCATCATTACCTGGCAGTTCTTTAGGAACATCAGACATTGTTGGGGATGTAACAGGAGTCACTGAGAAAATGGCTCATACTAGAGTGTTTACTGCAATTGATTTGACATTTTATGTCGATAAAAAATACAAAATGATAAAATTTTTAGAACACTGGATAGAATTTATTGCCAGTGGATCTGGAGTAAGAAATACTGAAGAAGGTTATTTTTTCAGAATGAAATATCCAAAAGATTATAAATCAAATACTGCACAGGTTTTAAAATTTGATAGAGATTATCAAAATCAAATTGAATATAATTTTTATGGATTATTTCCAATAGCAATGTATTCTCCTACTATTTCATATAATGATTCTCAAGTACTAACTGTAACTGCATCATTTAATTATGAAAGATATGTTTGTGGATCAATTAGGAGTTTAGATGTTTCTTATTTGAGAAATAATAATATCGTACCTCAAAATGTAACTGCATCTACAACTAAAACTACTTCTACAAATAATTTTGATAGACTTGCAACTGGAAGAGAAGAACTGATTTGGAGAAATCTAAATCTTGGTACTGGAAGATTGGATGATCCAAGACCTAGGGGAATTGGTGGATCTGTCAATTCTAGTCCAAATGCAAAATCAGTTTCTAATAGTACTAATCCAAATAATTCAAGTTGGTTTAGAACATCATAAATAAAAGCACCTGAACTTTATAGGATATTATGCCTTTACCGAAGATTGCAACTCCAATTTATGAGTTGGAAATTCCATCATTAAAAAAGAAAATTAGATATCGTCCATTTTTAGTTAAAGAAGAAAAGATCCTCATTATTGCAATGGAAAGTGAGGACAGTAAGCAAATTGGGAACGCAGTTAAAACGGTAATTTCAAATTGCATTTTAACCAAAGGAATTAAAATTGATGATCTTGCAACTTTTGATATTGAATATTTGTTCTTAAATATTCGTGGTAAATCAGTTGGAGAGACTGTAGAAGTATTAATTACATGTCCAGATGATTATAATACAAAAGTTCCTGTAAGTATTAATCTGGATGAGATTGAAATACAAGAACAGGAAGATCATAATAAAGACATTAAATTGGATAATAATTTGACAATGAGAATGAAGTATCCTTCCATGACGCAATTTATTAAGAATAATTTTAACAGTGGAGAAGGAATTGGTGTTAACGAATCTTTTGATTTGATTTGTTCATGTATCGATCAAGTTTATTCTGAAGAAGAATCTTGGATTGGAAGTGAATGTTCAAAGAAAGAACTTTCAGAATTTATTGAGCAGTTGACCTCTCAACAATTCAAAGAAATTGAAAAATTCTTTGATACTATGCCTAAACTTTCTCATACTATTAAAATTAAAAATCCAAATACTGGCGTTGAAAGTGAAGTTGTGTTGGAGGGTCTTGCTGCTTTTTTCGCGTGAGTATGGCGCATACTGATCTTGCGTCATACTTTCGAACTAATTTTTCTTTGATGCAACACCATAAATATTCATTAACAGAACTTGAAAATATGATACCTTGGGAAAAGGAAATTTATATTACTCTTCTGCAGCAATATATCGAAGAAGAAAATCTTAAAAATCAACAATCCTAATGGCAGTTTTACCATCGCCACTTTCTAATTCTATTCAAGGTATTAATGAAAGTACCGTATCGGGAAGTGTTTTTGGTGGAAACAAACCAGATCCTGAGACTAAATCTACACTACAGTCACTCTCATCTTCAGTAACATCATTACAAAATCAAGTTAATGAATTAAATAAGAGTAATATTACTAATGTTGGAGTTTTTACAAACTTTCAACAATCTTTTGCTACTCAAATCAATAGTGTAAGTCTTCAATTAAATAAGGTTAATGAAACCTTAGAATCGATTGCAACAATCACTGCAAGTGAGAGTGCTATTGAGAAGCAAAAAGATCTTTATGAACAAGAAAAGGAAAAGAGACTAGCAGAGGCAGGGGCAAGAGGTGGAAAAGAAAGTATTTTAGAAACTAAAATTCAAAGTGCCTTATCAGAACCAATAAATCGTATTGGAAATAAAGTTTCTTTTGGATTCCAAAATTTAATGTCATTTATAATGACATTACTTGGTGGTTGGTTAACTGTTCAAGGAATTAATGCAATAAAAGCATACCAAGATGGAGATAAGAAGAGTTTAGAAGATATTAAAAACTCTGTAATCAAAACTCTTGCGATTGCTGGTGGTATATTTGGTATTATTAATATTGGTATAGGTAAGGTCATTAGTACAATTACTGGACTTGTAGCAAAGATTGGTAAATTTTTAATTGGTGGATTAATTATTAAACCATTCCAGGCAGTTGCAAGAGGATTAAGTGGCGGTGGTAATAAACCTCGAACTCCAGGACCAGGATCTAAGGGACCCGTTAAAGGTCCAAATTTTCTAGGAGGAGCACTTAATTTATATACGGCATTGAGAAATTTAGGTAATGGTGAAATTACTGATGCTGTGATGCAAGGAGTACTTGCTGCATTATTGTTTACTCCTGCTGGGAGAATTGTCAGTGTTGTTAGAACTATTCTTGGAGTTACAGTTACTGCTGATGAAATTGCAGAAGTTTTTGGATCGAATATATTTGGAGAAAATCCTGATATTTTAAAGAAAGCAAAGCAAGTAAAGGAACTAGCAGAAAAAGAAGCACAAGAGAATAAAAGAAATAATATAATAGCACCATCACTCAAAAAACCCGAACCTCCAGAACCAACAGCTGCTAAACCTGTTCCATCAACTCCCATGACTCCTTCTGCAAATAATTTGCAGATTAAACCACAAGAAACTCCAAAACCACCACAAGAAACTCCAAAACCACCAGATGATGCTAGAATAAAACAATTTGAACAAGCATGGCAATATAGAAACAATCCAATGGCAAGAGGTAGAATAGAAGGTGCTTGGGATAAAATGAGTGCAGAAGAAAAACAACAGGCAAAAGACTGGGCAAAATCAAAAAACTATGATTGGACTGAGATGAAATTAACTGATGTGAGTAGTTCAAATCAGGTATCGCCAAATGTCCCCCAAAATACTGAAAGTTCAATAAAAAGTTCAACAGAATCCAATACCAGTCAATCATCTACAACTGCCGAAACTTCATCTAAACCTTCTACACCAGAGATAACACCAGCAGAAACATCAAGAGTTGCAACTGTACCATTTAACGTTGGTCCAGAACCTGAACCAAAACCAAATATTGTATACACATCTTCCGGTTCTTCTACTCCACCACAACAACAACCATTAGATAGTGGACCTGCAAGTGATGTTCCTGCTATCTCTTCTTCTAATCCTGATAATTTTTATACATTATATTCCCAAATTAATTATAATGTAATAATGTAGTATGGCAATCGCATCTCCAATTAATTTAAACAACGTATCAAGCGGAATCAAATCTCTTAATACTGGAGTGGGTCAGTTAAAAAAATCTGCAGATACTATAAAAACTGTTTCTCTGAATAAAACAAGAATAAAAAGAGAATCTATTTCTAGAAATAGAATGCTCAGTACGATGAGAGAGGAAGCAGTTAGGAGAAAGGATCAAGAAAGTATAATTGAAGCTTCTGGTATTGGTGGAGCATTTAAAAGAACTGGGCAGGTTATTGCTGATAGTTCAAAAGGATTTCTTGGTAGATTATTAGATTTTGCATCTAGTCTTTTACTTGGATGGTTACTTTATAATTTGCCAACAATCATGACTGCAATTGAAGATTTAATTATCAGAATTAAATCTTTATATGGAATATTAACAGAATTTGTATCCAATATTACCAATACATTTCAAAATTTTGGTCAACTTCTTTCTGCTGTATATCAAGATATTATTCGTTTTGATTTTACTGATGATTCAAAAAGAGTCCAAAATGCCATGGATGATTTGAATGTAAATCTTGAAACAATGCAAGATCAATTCATGCAAGGATTTGATTTACTTAAAACTCCTCTTGGAGAAGGACCTGGAGAAGAACCAGTTCCAGAATTGAATACTGATTATACTCAACCTGGTCCTACTACTGGTGGTG